>QQTW01000847.1_pt1 | contig 20266 bp, 16 predicted proteins | sample 1904831 | NCBI WGS metagenome assembly QQTW01 (sample SAMN09435610, study PRJNA476489) | Subsurface metagenome, whole genome shotgun sequencing project. | reverse complement strand
GGAAACGATGATGAAAATCCCGGGCAAAAGCACCAAGCCAGCTAGGATCAGCGCCGACGTCTGCCAAGGTTCGGAGCATCACACAGGTATGCTCTCCTGTGAGCTCGTTGGTAGTCTGGCGCAGATACACCGGCACGAACGAGGCTCTCTTCCAAAACCTATGCAAAGCAGAGGTCAGGCCGTAACTGACACCGATGTAATCAAGCCGGGGAGGCCTGCTTTCTACCAGACGGGTGAACAAGGGTGGCATACTGTTGATGTCTCGAATCTTGACGTCGTCCTGGAGTAGATTCGAATTCTCCAGCTCTGCATCAGAGACGCGAACCATGTGTTCTGGCTCCGCGAGTTCATTCTCGACTAAGCTCTGAAACTTGCCTTCGTAAAACTCAACGAGCAGCTTGACAGCTTGACGGCCATAACCCATGCCGAAGTAATCTGGATTAGTGGCGATGCGGACGATGCGGGCCCCGGACAACGCTGCAAAGCCTTCGTCTTGAAACTGTTGGCTGACCAGCCATGGTATCAGGTCGCCTCCAGCTCGTTGACCACGACTGAGGCCTTCTAAAACGCTGGTTCGACTTATCCGCCCCTCAAGGGCCACCTGAATCACGCACAGTGGTTCCGGCAGCCTGTTGCTTTCTTCGTCGACAGGCGGCACAAGGGCGAACAGCTGATGGGCGGGAGCGTCGGACATGAGTTGAAGATCGTTTGGGGAATTCTTGTAGTGACTGGCCACATAGAGTGCCATCATCTGATTGAGGAACTTCTCGGAGATCGGATGGAAAGAGAAGAGGGTATCGCGGTTCACTCGCAGAAGCTGACATTCCGATGGATGAGGGCACCGTCTCCCGCTTGAGAATGGCCGCGTCGAAGTAGCATCAAGGCATAGTAGCCTATTCAGCCAACCCTCTACAGCGTCTCCAGCGGCGTATCTGATCGGCTCTGTCAACGTTACCTCGCGCAATTTCCTCCCAACCGAAGGCGTCGACATGTGCTGCTTGCTGGCTTCCGGCGTCTCCTTGGCTTGATTATGGCTGTGGCTCTGCTCTCGAAGCTGTTGAATCAGCTTGAGCGAAAGGGATCTCCCGGTCCCTTCGTAGCCATTTATCGTGGACGCGAGAAAGACCAGATACGGTCCCATCAGCTTTCTTACCATCGGCAAAGGGATGGCTGCCGCTTCGTCGATGACCACCAATTCAGCCTGACTCAGCGCGTACGCATCTTGCGGTTGAATGTATTGGATTGTTTGTCGATGCTGGCGATGCACGTTCACCCTCACGATGGCCTTGTTGAAATCGGGGTTTGTAGATTGGATGATGGTGTAGTCAACGTGCTCAAGGTATCCCAGCGCATCGAAACCTTTGAAGATGAACTCAAACAGTGTTTTCAGATTCTCCGGGCTTGGTGATGTTATGAAGATATTGCTGTAGCTATGCGCAACTGCAGCAGCAATGGCAATTCCGAGAGCGGCCGATTTGCCTCTTCCGCGCGCGGCAGTGAGAGTGACCGTACTTTGTAGGGTCTTCTCCGCGATGGCATCGATGAAGGTAAGCAGCGCCTTTGCTTGGTCTACAGTCTTGGCGAGACCAACCAAGGCTCCCACTGGCTTCGAGTCGCCAAGGTCTATTCGTATCTTCTCCAGCTCTCTGGCTTCCGGGGTTTCGTGCTTGTGATCGGCTTCGGGAGGCGGTAACTGCTGAACGGATTTCCCGCCCGAGATCGGAAGCACATTCATTTCATCATCGATCACCAAGCACGATTCGCAGCTGCCCAAGGACAATATGAATCGTTCATTGAATCGGGACACCACATCGCTATGAGACTCTGTTCGGTATCTTGCGTGAATATCCATAGAAAGCGTGTAGAGCTGCTTCAAGCTCTTCATTCCTTTCAAGAGGATGAGCACGAGACCTCCGCCTTCTGCTGTCTCAATCGTGCGAGCCAGCAGATTCGGCGTGAGGGCCTCGAAGTCCTGCAAGATGCACATGCCGTATGTGTTGCCGAGAACCTTTTCAGTCTCTTTGTAGTACACATATCGAATGTTCTGGGTTGACACGAATAGTTCGAAAGGGTCCTCGGCATCAGCATCGCGGATGCCCCTTTTGATCTCTTTCTTGATCTTTTTCTCCCGCTTGCGACGGTGACTGCCGCGTGGTCAACTGTGTACGAAAAGTCGATCGTGCTATATATTTACCTTGTGAATCCCAAGAGCTTGTTCTTGTACGCCCAAAGAACAGATCTATTCAGTTTGGCGTCCACATTGAGTAGGATATGGTAAAGGTTGACTATGACGTCCTTCTGTCTGTCTCCGACTATCACAAAGAAGCTACGAGTTTTCGTCTTCAACGATCATTAGTCGTCAGATTCGCACATTGGGCCTTTAAACAGAAGCATCTTACCTGGGCTCCGTTGCGTATCAAAGCCGGGATTCGCGAGTCGCTGCCATGCATTAAACAATTGCCGGATCATTTTCGTCAAAATGCTTACATAGCTCGTTTGACCATGTCTACGCTTCACCATCAGCTTTGCACTTGCAAAGGCGGCAACGAGTTTTGGCAGGTAGGCAGGCAGGACTAGGAAGAAAGGATGAAGAGACTTTTTATATGCGCGGGCCTCGGCTATGGATTGAGAGAGGTATTGTGTGCACAACGTTGGAATAGTTAATGAATCATGTCCCCAGGTAGCGCAGCTATGAGGGCCGGCCTTTTCATTATTAGTCCTACAGAACGTTTGTCCTACGATGCTCGTTTTTACGCGATGTCTTAACATTTGAAAATCCTGCTAATCTACATAGGTCAGTCGTACCTACATAGTAGGTAGATAAGCCAGGTGTTTAGCAGTTTATTGACCATGAGGCACCTTGGTAGTCTACTATTGTCTTACTGACTCAACAACATATTGCTTTGCTTCGCAGTTTCGAAATTCTTTCCTTAGTCAGAGCGTGGAGCATATACACAGTAAAAGGACATAGCGACTTTTGTTCCAAAGAGCCCTAATGTTATCTCAGCTAAATTATAGCTACATAGATAGGTGTACAGTATAAAGGGCATGCTGAGAAGGACAGTGACGGGAGCAACAGAAGATAAGTCACTGCTTTCCCTCTGCCCAGATGTGTATTTCCAATGCTCCATACTCTACACAACAACACCGTAGTTTCATTGGTGACAAGATTAGCCCACTCGGCCTATAGTTTCCGAGCTGCAATATCGCCATTTATTGTGAAGAGGCTCATGGACCATAGTACCGCGTAGGGACAGCAGCAGACAGCAAGTCCGTATAGCGAGACCTAAACCACTTCGACGCGACTCATGTTATCACTCCTTTTTACGGCCGACAGGAGATCCATTTGGTGAATCTTTGCAGAACTTTCTGCTCTCAATGGTGGTGCTTTACTGAAAGCAGCGGATAGTCAAATTCTAAACCGAAGAGAACCCTTCGTTTACACGTGAGACACTTCTAGTGGTGATACTCCGAACCTGTACACGCATGAGCCCGTCAGTAAACCCAGTTGAGAAGGTGGTGGAGCGAGTGCCTTCACTTACCATGTAATACGCAAGATGACCATCGCCGGCACTGGCATATGCGCACCACACCCTTAGTTTCGTTCGTAGACGCCTTCGCTATGCATTGGAAATGAACATGAAAATCGATGCGTTACCAGGGGTGGAGCAACATTAGGGCCCTCCTCTCGGACGTTGTGATCGAGACCGAAGTATCCGGATTCTGGAATTCACGGAGAGATACCTGTCCAGATTGGGGTCGTATACAGCAGTGACATCCATGACGCATCTCCCGTTAGTGCCCACAACTTCCACCAAACCAGAAACCATGCAGCTCCCACGTGGAGGCTCGGTGCGAACTACTTTCCATGATCGAGCGAGGGTCTTGGCCAAGACCGCGAGTGTGACTGGGACATCGTTGTCCTGTGTCTCTACGACCGGTAGTCGCGGCGAGCCGACTGTTTTGCCATTAGAGATTGAGGAGCCACTAGGAATCCTAGATGTTGGGGAAGTCATGGCGCTCCGTTGTGAGGCTTCGCCTGGTCGAACTGTTGCTTCTTCAGCATTGTCGCTGGCTGGGCCGACCGTCCCTTCTTTGTTACGATGCCCAGTCTTTTCCTGACTGTGGTGAGTCGGGGTTGGTGGGTTTCCGGCATTGGTCTCGAATCCGAAGATCTTCTTGGTCTTCTCCACTTGAAGGCCGAAGACGTGACGTGAGGCAGCCCATAGAGAAGAAAAGACTGCAGACGGCCATAGCGCTCTTTGTAGCCTCGAATTGTTACGCTGCGTGACAGGTCTTTTTGTCCAAGCAACATAGTCGTCTGTGATTTCGATCCTGGCATGAAATGAGCCAAATTACGAGAGCAGGCCACACGGATGAAACTTGCCCATTGCGTTCATACTCTTGGGGAGGTCCGGTTGGGAACGTCACTTCCAGCCAGAACGTTCCTTGTCTAACGTCCACGGTGCCTAACCTCGATGCCAACTGAGGATGGTTTGCGATCTGGAGTCGTACTAATGCGACGAGTTCGACTGAGTAGCTACCATCAGCATCGCAGTTTGTTATCTAGTCGATGAACGCACCCTGCACATCCTGAGTGCGCTTCTTGTCCTTGAAGAGCTTTATGAACTCTTGCCACTCGGGATCGGAGCCTTTGTAATAAGCACGAGGCCGCGGCCTGGCCCATCCTAGTGGTATGAAAACAGAATCGTCGACCTCATCCTCCTCTTCCGATTTCGCGTTGCCGGCATGCTCTTGATCCGAACTGTGTTCAGTCTCCTCCAACCCTGGTATCACTAGATACAGGTATGCAAAGGCACATGAGGAGTAAATCATAAGAGTACCAAGCTGTCTAGATCGCACGTATGTCAGCCCCTGCTTAAGCGTAGGACAGCTCCTAGTGCCTACCTCCAAGTGTATGGTTGCTGCATAAAGCGCACTCGCTGCACGTTGACATTGTTGATTCTCCTTCTGTTCTGCGGACCTTGGCGATTACGACGCAGAAGGACACGGCTGATAGGGAGAAGTGGATGTCCCCGTGCCGGTCTCAACATGGGCAGTTCGAGTAGCGGAAATCCTGCATGTGCTGATACACGAGACAATATTGATGCGGCTTAAAGAATGAACGTTGCGATAAGCCGAATATAAAGACGAGGCCGATGCCGACCTCGGGAGGCGGATTTACCCAGGTTTTACCTACCGTACGTTGAATGGTGGCAGCGGCAAATTCCGCGAACGATACTCTCGGTTCTGGGAGTACTTTAGATCTCCATCATACGCATGTTCCCCTTCGATCCCAGCTTTCAGCATTCGGCGGCATGAAGTTCTACTCTGGCCTGGCTTTCTCGCAACTGTTCGTCTCAATCATCGCGAGTGCAGCGGATCCTCGTTTTGGCCACATCTATCTCTATGATCCCAGCTCGCCACGCCCAGACCAAACCGCGGACAGGTTGGTCGATCCCAAGACCGCGCGGTTGATATTTGCCAGGCGGCTGGGGCTTTCACGATATCATACCATCAACGACGCCAGTGCCGTAGAGATACGACAGATCAATACCTTCGGTGGTGACCACTCGTCTCTCTTCGGCGATGACACAAAGGAGTCGCGTCCAAGGTCACTCATTCTGGTCGAAGGGGTGAACGAGGCAAAAGGCATGTTACTCCGGTAGCACTGTTGAACTTGCGTCTGACTTGTCTCAGACCTCTCATTCCCAACTGCGCATCAAGCAGAGTTGCAGTCCCTCCTCTTGTCGCACCCGCCTTCGTTCCACCTGAACCGGCGACTGCTTGAGGATTTCGCGAAGCAAGCAAAACATGTGCACCATACAGCGGTCCAGCCGTCATGGACGCCGTTCGCTCACAGTCCATCCATATCATTAGCCTTTGACGGTGGAAGAAGTCTGGACCAGCTCTCATCTGTTACCATTCAAGATGTCTCTCTCCTACGGATAGTCTCGTTGATCGTTAGTCAACACTTGGGTGCTTGGTCTGATAGAGGTTAACCATGTGCAGGATTCGGACACTGGACTCCCGATACCGAACAAGCGGTATCGTGAAGCTGCGAATGAGCTCAATCACAGTCTTAATGCGGTCATTGCTCAGGCGAAGGAGCATGGCGTGTCCCTCACTATCGTGTTGATGCCACCTAGTCTGAACAAGTCGAAGCGAATGGAGAAGGGATACGGCGACTACGACACTCCTTCCGACATTGCAAGACGGCAGGATTTGGCAACAGAGAGGCCACTGGCGTCGAATCCGCAGCACATAGATCCATCGAACTTGAGTTCGTCTCTAAGCGAGCCTGAATCGATCAATGATGCAAGCATGAAAGGACCTCTCCGAGGTATTCTTCCCGCATGTTTTTCGTCACTCGATACGTGCAGGAGCGCGACGAGGAATTGCACCGGCCATGGGCACTGCACAATCAAATACAACACAACGGAGCTGGATGGCAGAATTTGCTACTCGTGTGCCTGTAAGGCGGACGTTATCGAGAACGAGGATGGGACCAAGAAAACGGTGAGATTCGGCGGACCTGCGTGCCAAAAACGCGACATTTCGACACCGTTCTGGCTTCTCACAGGCTTCTCCGTGGCCATGCTATTCCTGGTCTCCTGGGGCATCGGCTTGTTGTATAGCGTCGGCCAAGAGGACTTGCCGTCTGTCATAGGAGCGGGAGTCGCTGGTCCCAGAGCGAAGTGATGCCTGAATATGTAGGTGCTGTAATGTTGGTGTGATGTTTCTTGTTAAATTTCGGCAGGGCACGGGGCATCGGATGGGCGTTTACCGTCAAGTCATTCTAATCTCTCATGCTGTATATTCGAACTGGTGTGGGCTCAGCATGTACTTTGAACAGGCTCTCAACACTGATTGCAATTGCTTCTATCGCTGGGAATCAATGGCCAAACTCAGATATTCTGGGTCTTCCGATTTGTAATGCGACATAAAGGTACGAGATCGCCAAACGCCTCCCAATGCCGCGTCTACCACGGTGAACCATGATACAGATTGCCCTACTTCTTGGCCTTCTTTTTCTTTCCACCTCCTTGCTGCCCCCCTGGTCCCCCGCCCTCGACAAGTACAGCGTCGTCGTCACTGGTCTTGGCGCCGGTAGAGGCCGGCGTCCTCGTATTCTCGTCGAGCTCTCTCATGAAATCGGACTGAATGCCTGCCCTCCTTCTCTCCCACCACTGCTTCTCAGATTGAGTTTGCGCTTGTAGCTCCGCCATCTTCTTCCGCACCAAGTTGTTGTTTGCCATCTCATTTGCGCTTTGGAATATGCTTTGGCCCCAGTTGGGCGCGAATGCGTTCGCCTAGAGATCTGTCAGCCCGCCGTGACGCAAGAAAGCGTGCAGAGATTGAACGCCGGTACTACTCACCTCGGTCACGACGTCTCTCAATTCCTCCTCGATCTCTTTCTCGGCCCGCAGAAAGCGCTGCCACAAGTCGTCGCCCACGCTCCCTCGTTGAAGCAGGGTGCTCAACGCCTGCTTCGCGTTGCGGATAGTGATGATCCTTTGTATATCTTCCGTCGCTCGGCGGAGAAGAGCGGCCTTTAGGACGCTGTCCGGTACTTTGGAAGAGCCAGCTTCAGGTTCGACATGAAGAAGCGACAGGTAGATGTTTCTCTGAAGGTGCGGAGGAAACCATGATTCCAGGGACGCCGCCCTCGCAAGTTTTCGCTTTCTGTACAGAGATGAAAATGTCCAAAGAGAGCCAACAAGCGTGCCGATGTATGCGAAGGGTATCGCAAGGCTGATCCAGTCCACCATTGCGACTGCCCGAGTATACGGGAAACGATAGGAGAGGCAGGATTGGATTCAGGCCAGGCCACGGGTGATCTGGTGGTTTGTGGGTTAAGAGAGGACTCTTTCTAGAAACGAGGAACAGAAGCGGTGCGCCGGTGACTTGTACTAGTTCTTCGAGCGTGTTCCATCATCAGTCGTCCCATCTTTCAAGAGGACAACATGCACAAAGCTGCCGCCCGGGGCCGGTGGAGACAATCTGAATCACGGAGGGGGAAAATAGTGGCGCCGGCGGTCGGCCCGATAGGGCTAGGAGCTGCCGGCAGAATGATGGAGTCCTGGAGCTACTTCGAGAATCAAGTCCATGGGCAAGCTTGATGTTGCCTCCCGCCTCACATTCCACTTCACTCCCCTTAATAGCCTCCGGAAATCCTTTTGACACACCAACACTTTGACAGTGATTGCCAGTCATGATCCTTCGGTTCGTCAGTCGCAGCGGTCAGTTCCGGCTCGAAGTCAACCCTCAGGACGACTTTTCCTCCATCCTTCCTCTTGTTGTGGAGAAGCTGCCTGCCAATGCAGATCCGAACTCCATCACCGTCAGCAACAGACCTCACGGCGGTGATGCGCGTAAACTCGGCGCTCTGAAGGGCTACACCTTTCAGCGGATCGGCCTCCAGTGAGTAAGCCTCAAGTCACCCCAGCGCGGACCCGTGGCTAAGTCAGGCTCCAGGCATGGAGCTCAGCTGTTCCTCGAATTTAGAGACAGAGAGACGCTATCTAATGGGGACGTGGAGTCAAAGAGCAAGCCTCTAGACAGCTCATCTCGTCGGCTGAACGGCAAGCCGGTGGTCGCCACGTCGGAGCAGTCCGCTCCTGTGCCTTTACCGTCTTCGACCACACAGGTCTCGGCCAACCCCTGGGACTATGTCAAGCAATCCGAGCTTGACGACCGGTTAGACAAGGAGGACGGCAAGATATCGAGGCCAAGGGATCCCAAAATGTGCCGGCACGGCCCAAAGGGAATGTGTGATTACTGCATGCCTCTGGAGCCTTACTCGCCTGAGTATTTGGCCGAGAAGAAGATCAAGCACCTCTCTTTCCACTCTTACCTGCGGAAGCTCAACGCGGGTAAAAACAAGCCGGAACTGAAGAGCTCCTACATGCCTCCACTCAGCGAGCCATACTACAGAGTCAGGCCCAGTTGCCCATCCGGCCACCCACCATGGCCGGAAGGCATATGCACAAAATGCCAACCTAGCGCCATCACCCTGCAGCCACAGCAATTTCGGATGGTCGATCACGTCGAGTTTGTCTCATCAGATCTCATCAACTCTCTCCTAGACTTCTGGCGCAAATCGGGTTGCCAGCGCATAGGTTTCATGTATGGACGATACGAAGAGTACACGGAAGTGCCTTTGGGTACAAAAGCAGTCGTGGAAGCCATATACGAGCCGCCTCAGGTCGATGAAATCGACGGCGTGTCGCTGGGCGAGTGGGATAATGAAGAGAACGTTGACGAGATGGCACGCTTGTGTGGGCTTCAGAAGGTCGGGGTTATCTTCACAGACCTGACGGATTCCGGAACTGGTACCGGGTCTGTAGTATGCAAGAGGCACATTGACTCATATTATTTGTCATCCCTGGAGATCATGTTCGCATCACGTTATCAGGCAAAGTATCCCAGACCGACCAAATGGTCGGACACGGGGCGCTTTGGCTCCAACTTCGTCACTTGTGTCATAAGCGGCGACGAGGATGGCAACATCGGCGTTTCGGCGTATCAGGCGTCCAATTCAGCCGTGGAAATGATGCGAGCAGACATCATCGAACCATCTGCGGATCCCACGGTCATGCTCGTGCAGAGCGAGGATGACGACGAGCAACTTGGCAGCAAGAGATATATACCCGAAGTCTTCTACAGGAGAGTAAACGAGTACGGGGCCAACGTTCAGGAGAACGCGAAACCGGCGTTTCCCGTAGATTATCTTCTCGTCACTCTCACTCATGGCTTTCCCACGGTCTCCAAGCCCCAATTCCTGCTTCCGACGTTTCCGATTGAGAACCGCGAAGTCATAGGTCAAGCCCAGGAACTCAGAGATCTGGCACTCAGGTTGAACGGCGAGAAAAACTCTCTCGTAACTTCCGGCGGTGTCGCCGCTGTCTCTGATTTCCATCTCCTGGTATTCATACGTGCCCTGGGGATTCTGAGCAAGGTAATGTCTAGCCCAAGCCCCTTGACTTCTGACAGCACGCTGAGACCGATTTTCTCGCAGGAGGAAGAGGCTTTGCTTGGTAGCGTCGCCGTTTCGCACAACATCGACGACGGTTTGCGGCTACAGCATTCGCCGGGGTGGGCGACATTGTTGACAATCTTGCAAGAAAGCGGTGAGCGCCCCCCTAAGCGGCCGTTGCCAGCATCCGCAAACTCCCCTTATGGCGTAAGCGAACAGCTTGCTAAAAGGGTAAAGGGGTTTAGCTTGAAATAAGTGGACCCGATGGCGCTTCATCCGCGTTTCGTACGAGCTATGCCCTCGTCAGAAGCAGATATCCCGTCCACCTCGGGATTACCGCCATATCGGCCATGGCACAGGCGGCGGGCTGAATTGCGAGGGTAGGTCTCTGGTAATCTGACGCTTGAGATCAATGGCCACGTATCCTTCTGGAAGGAGGCCGCGACGGTTTCGAGCGGCAGGAATACAAGGAGAGAGCTCTTTCCATAGGGATTATGTTATGGACCATGCCGGAAGTGCAGGGTGTAGAATGGGCATCCAACGAGAAATTGGTGCAAATGATGCTTCATCTGTGAAGCTGGTCATCTAGTTTTAATCCCAACATGAAATGACTTGAGACTGATAGTAAGCGTGCTCTCCATGTGCGGTGTTCAGCATGCGCCTGCGGCTCCTTCAGACTACTCATCTTCCATAGTGAATCCAAAACTGAAACTTTTATCTTCGAGGTTTTTCTCCACGCCCTGGCCCCCAATGATTTCCTGCCACTTTCCCTCCTTCCGCCCCTTGGAATCCATCGCTTTGAGAGAATCTTCCAAGAGGCTGGGTCTCTGCTCCTGTAAACAATCCACAAACATACCAAACGGATCATCAAGGTCATCGGCAAATCCGCTAACTTGCTCCGGGTGATCCCTCAGAAAGGCGAGCACATCCGGTAGGCGCGCTCGAGGTACGAAATTTTGGGTGAGCGCAATCCCTGGCTCAAGGTTCAGCACCAGATGAAACCAACCCGATGGAACATGCACCAGCTCGCCGGGCAGACAGACGGCTTCAACGCAGCCAGGCGTGCGGCGCGCCTCAGCATGGAAGGACAAGAGATATTCGGCAATACTTAGCGGTGACGTGATCTCGGCGCCGTCGGGCGAAAGAAACACGCCTGGGGGAGCCACGTTATTGGGCCGAGGAGGGAACAACAGCCAGTATTTACGGCCCGTCAGGACGGCATTCCAGGCGCTGCGCAATGAACGGAAACCGTTAGCTAGAGAAATGCGAAATAGCTACCAGACAATTCATGGGTTACCACTTGAAAGTTACGCCGTGTGGTATTAAATGATAAAATCCTCAGCGTGACCAGACTTTCAAGGTCCCAGCTCTTCTCTTTAGGCAATGGTTAGGCCCAAGTAAGCGGCGAACCTCCCTACGTAGGCGGAGTGGCCGCCCCCTCCGTTGTCCGGGGACTGACGGCTACGACACCGCCTTGTATCAAACATGAACAGAGTTGACAGAGTGGTCGGGACCGCGACAATCGGGGCACTAGTCAGGTGCAAAAGGAAATTGTCAACATACCTCGTAGCATTCGGGTCCTTGTGCATAGTACTCCCACTTCGAGCTGGACCCATTATGAGCCAGCGACTATCCGGCCGATGGGAACCTAACAACGCAAATAGATCCTCGCCAATGCAATGAGGCGGCCAATAAATCGCATCCGGCACGTCTTTTCCAACAGTAACCGCCATCTTCTTGGCAAAGCGGCAGTCAAAGAGGTACAGCGGGCTCTCGTCTGTGTTGTTGATCATGTAATCGACGTATGTCCGGAGAGGCCAGTCAATCGCCTCGGCACGGAACGAGACGTTGCCATATTCTGCCAGTAAAGTGTCGACAGTCCACTGCTTATATGCCGGCCATTGTTTGACTGGTTCTGTCAGAATGAACGGTTTGTTCGTCCAGTGAGCTGAGTATTCTTCCTGACTGAGGTCAGGCAACCGACGTATCTGGTTCCTTGGGGGAATATTCGACGCATAGTGCTCCAAAGGAACATTGGCACAGAAGAACGGCCGGTACAGCGCATCAGAAAAGAGATCTTGGCAAGCCACGGTAGCTTCGTAGGACGCCGGGAGAGAGAGGTACGTGGACCGCCAGGACCCTCGCCAGCGTAACGATTTGGTCAAGGATCTGCACTTCTCTCCAGGTCAGCAGTATGCCCCAGAAATTCGTAGGACGAGTGTCTTGGAATGTCCCCAAATTCGAGATTTGAGGACTTCGCAGCTCCCTCTGAAGCTAACCCCATGTTAATCATTGGAATGAGTCAAGATGCGTTCTGATATGTATATCTGTCAATAAGACAAGCAGAGCTATCATGCTACGTAAAGCTGGGTGACTGAGGTTCGACTACCCCCGAACCAAGGCATGGTTTTAACAGGATAACTCCAGACTATTCTATGACATATCGTTCGAAGAACAATTTTGAATGAGTGATTGAAAACTCAAAAAGCTCCGTCAATGGGCTCGAGCCCATCTTGGTACCTTTTGTAATGGCCAAGCGCTCTTGATATCTCGCCATGTGCGAAGAAGATGTGGAAGAGCGATGTACTTTGAGAGACTTACCGACCTAACGTATAGAGTCTTCCACAACTCTTCCGCTCTGGTGAAGGCAAAGAGCGCCTTGCAGGTCTGACCGAGTCGGAGCAGATCAAGGGCACCCAAGATTTCCAGAAAGCTGAGCAATAGATCCTCCGGCAGGCGGGAGAAGGATCCCATACCGACTCTGGAGTCCACAGAGGCAGTAAAACTATTGCCTGCTGGCCTGATGCCCAATGGATGGCACGGCACGGTCGTGGAAGGTCCTTTTTCACATGCGGCCATGGGAAAGTCGAGCTTGATTTTCTTGAAGGGGCAATCAGCAGCATCATCTGCTTGATGCTTCGCCGGCAAATGAGCGACAGGTAGAGAACCGAGAGCCATTGTGTCTGAGCAGTGAGTGTCTCAAAGCTTGCGAAAACGCACTCCAACGACGTACGAATGAGAAGATAATTTAGAGTCAGACCGTCGAGCTCAACCTTGGATGAAAGAGACGGGGAGTTGGGTGGTTGGTTACGGTCGTAGATCTTAGACCTATCTAGGTACCTATGTACCTATACGCTAGCCCCTATTAGCGTCTCGCTTGAATTTTCAGTCTGAGCGGCGACTCTGAGCAGAACAATAAAATCTGCCTGCAAACCCCCGTTCCTAGCAGCAATCAATCTTCGCACGACACTCACGGATTCAACGTTCCGTCGCTGTTCAACACGAAGTATCTGCTTCCTGCTCGAGGACATCCACTTCAGCTTCCCTAGCCACATCGTTCCCTTCGCGGATCTTCGTGGTCTCTGAACATCTACGCTTCACCCCACCCACTGTCAGATACGAATCACAGTTGGACGCCGCCGCCAACAACCGCAATCATGGCAGATGCGAAAGGCCTCGAGGAGGTCCCCGAAGGTAGCATGATAGTTCCAAGTCATCCGACCCACTGCGCACCGTTGCTGACCTGTTTCGACTCTGTAGGCCAGATCGAGTCAAACTACGATGAGACTTGCGACTCGTTTGACGGCATGAACCTCAGGTCTGAACTACTCCGTGGTATGGGCAGATGCTGTTATCTATCTGTGATCAGACGTCTAAAGCAGTGACAGGCGTCTACGCTTATGGGTTTGAACGACCATCTGCGATTCAGCAGCGCGCCATCATGCCAGTCATCAAAGGTTAGTAGCCACCGAGGCCGTGAATCTGTGCGATGGGTCAGCTTATGCAACAGTCAGGGCACGATGTTATTGCTCAGGCGCAATCCGGCACGGGAAAGACCGCTACTTTCTCCATCTCCGCCCTACAGAAAATCGATCCCAACGTCAAGGCGTGCCAGGCGCTCATCCTCGCGCCTACGCGTGAGCTTGCTCAACAGATTCAAAAGGTTGTCGTCGCCATCGGTGATTTCATGAACATTGAGTGCCATGCCTGCATCGGCGGGACGAGCATCCGCGACGACATGAAAGCGCTGCAGGACGGTCCCCAGGTTGTGGTCGGCACGCCTGGCCGTGTCCAGGACATGATTCAGCGCCGCGTCCTCAAAACGGACTCCATGAAGATGTTCGTTCTCGACGAGGCGGACGAGATGCTGTCACGCGGTTTCACCGAACAGATCTATGACATCTTCCAGCTGCTCCCCCAATCGACCCAAGTCGTCCTACTTTCGGCGACCATGCCGCAGGACGTGCTTGAGGTTACCACCAAATTCATGCGTGATCCAGTGCGCATCCTCGTCAAGAAGGCCGAGCTCACCTTGGAAGGTATCAAGCAATTCTACATTGCCGTCGAGAAGGAGGACTGGAAGCTGGACACGCTTTCCGATCTCTATGAGACCGTGACAATCACCCAGGCCGTCATCTTCTGTAACACCCGCAGAAAGGTTGATTGGCTGACCGAGAAGCTGACCGCACGCGACTTCACCGTCTCGGCTATGCACGGTGATATGGACCAAGCACAGCGTGACGTGATCATGAAAGAGTTCCGTTCAGGCTCGTCTCGCGTGCTCATCGCCACCGATCTGCTTGCTCGCGGCATTGACGTGCAGCAAGTGTCTCTTGTCATCAACTATGACTTGCCGGCCAACCGTGAGAATTACATCCATCGCATTGGTCGTGGCGGCCGCTTCGGTCGGAAAGGCGTTGCCATCAACTTTGTGACGGCAGACGATGTCCGCATGATGCGAGAAATCGAACAGTTCTACAGCACTCAGATTGAGGAGATGCCAATGAACGTTGCCGGTGAGTCTTTCGCTTTCTGCTGCTCCTGTTCTCCGTTGACTAATTCGTCAACAGATTTGATCTAAGCTCTAACCGACCGCTTTTGCACATTCGCATGATGAGATCGGAAGATCTCATTCGGAGGCCGAGTCGAAGCATTGAACTTGGTTTGACTTTCATCCACACGGGAATGCCTTCGGAGGTGAGAGGCATCACCACTGCGGGCGTGCACATCCAAAAAGAGTACGGGAATGATGAGGCTAACTTTCCAATAATTCGTGGGCGTTTTCACACTGTGTTGATGTGCGATGCTCTTGCTTTAGTCTTGCGATGAATAGAATGGAAAAGTTGCAACCACGCTGGCGCTCTGTTCAAGTTTGAACATCCGTTGCCATCCCCATTACCGTCGGCCCTTTGCTCTTGCATACGGGCATTAGATTTTGGATCGAAGAAACACAGGACACCCCGATGGTAATTTCATGCAGAGATCAGTTCTCCATATCACCGCTCAACCCGTACTGACCCCGAATCCTCTCACACAAGATTGGCCATGGTTCACGCAACTTTGACTCTAAGAACACAGCTGATGTCATACTTTAGGGTGAGGGAACAAGTTATAGAGTAGTACTTGTATGCCTGCTCTCGAGGGTTTTGGTGCCTTTGCCTGTTGCTCTTGAAGCTTTCAACGGCCTGGACTCTGGATTATGGCCCTTCATTCACCAGAATCGAAAAGTCGTTGACCTCTACCCATCTTGAATGTGTATATGTATATACATTTTGGTTAGTAGTGATAGCCTGTATACTGTCTATAGCATCCCGAAATTCCTTAGGTCCAGTTACATACACAGTATGAAGGTTCGTTTATGGACCTTAAACCTCGAATTCGATAAGAGTATCTAGCTTCCTTACATTTCCACACAAGGACATTTTCACAATTTGTCCGGAACCCCAACATTCTTACATCAATATCTGATGGGGACATCGGGGCTCATCTTGATATCATCCTTGCATGCGATTGTATAACCGCTTTTCTTTTCGGTGTAATTGCCGCACATCTACGCAAAGCCCAGTCTTCTCTCTTCATTATTGTCAGCCTTTACTTCCAACGATGGCCCGACCCACAAGCCCCACGTCTCTGCTATGGGCACATCAGCTCAAACTACAACACGCACATCTCCTGGAGAGGATGAACAAACTCGAAGAGGCAAACAAAACTCTCAAAAAAGTGGTGGAGTCAGCTCAGATCGACGACGCAGCTCTGCAAGATGTCGTGTCGGACAGGGCCGGCCTAGCATCCCGCATGACAGCAGCTGAGTCAGTGAACAGGGGATTGCAAGAGAGGTTGGAAAGTGTGACAAGGCAAAGTCAAACTGGGATCGCTTCGCTCGAAGCACGTGTAAGAGAAGTCCACGAGAGGGTCCAGACGCTGGAGGGCAAATACGAAGAAGGCCGGCGAATTGAAGGACAGATTCTTTCCACGCAGGAAGCCTTGTTGCAAAAGATTGGGCAGATGCACAGCGAACTGACGGAGCATATGGGGGGCACGCAGTTGCTGAGGAGGAAAAACGATCCTGCAGACACGGTTGTTCTGAGCAGACGTCTGGAGGCAATAGAGGCCCGAAGGAATGAAGATTCCCTCAAGATAAGGGCAATGGGCCAACGCATCAGGAAATTCGAATTGACAGAGCTGGGAGAGGATTCATGCGAACTGCTTCGCGAGGCACGACACCGGCAACTAGAGCTCGAGAGTTCTCCGGATACCAACAGTGACTCCCGACCAGTGCCGGTAACGCCTACGCCGAACCTGCGCAGTGGCCGGCCGACAATTGGACTGTTTCGTTTACACCCAAAACATTCACATGGCAAAGGAATCTCGCATCAGAGTGGCCATTCTGCCAGACGAAGCTCTGCTGCGGACACACCTCCGGCGATCCCTCCAACTGGCGCCGTGGCGCCTCAGGGATCCGAGATGCCGGCCGAGTCTTTGCCCAAGTGTTCTGCGAATTCGACCAAGAAGCGGAAAGCGAAGAAGATGCTCTCACCGGCAAGGGAGGGCAGGAGAATGGTGACGCGGGCGGAAGCAAAGAGGAGGGAGGTATCCGGTCCCAAGGAGCCGGAGAGAAGTGACTTGCATATGTCGAGTCGCTGCACAACGTCGCAGCAGACATACAAGGACGCGGCCGGTGAGGCACAGGGCTTGTTCCGGCCAAAGAGACAAAGAAGGCAGATCGTGCAGCTTCATGACTTACAAGCACTTTCATAAGCTTGCCAGGAATCACCGGCATGGTTGAGCGGTCTAAGGGGACAGACTATGCCTGAAGCCAAGAGATACAGCATCACGACTAGTGATACGATAGGGGTGTTTGCTATCCTGACAGCCAATTCCGATATCGACTCTACAACCTCAATCTCTGCGCAATGTCGCATGATGTTACGGGCCTTCACCAGCACGAGTCTTGAGAGCCCGTCTATATCATGTCACCCGGCTCGAGTGTCATGATCTTGCTGCTCTCTCTGGGCTGATGCGGAATCTTGCACGAGCGTCAGATCAAAGCTGTCACACGACTCAAGAAACAGGAAGACGCCCAACAGGACCGCTTTTCTTTTAGCCCTGTAAATATTCGCGTTCCCCGGTATTGCTGTGAAGTGAGAAAACGCTGTAGAAGCGTGCAGCGTGCGAGGTAGCCGCACGTACCTGTATCTACGACCTCAGGCATATTCAGACGTGGCCTGAATGTTGTGACCACTTGGCCTAGTGCAAACAGGCGTGATGAAGCGGCGCTAGACGTCGAACACCTGATGTAGTGGATAGGCGAAAACGCGTGACTATCATATCGTGTAGCGTTAGGTCTCCCTTCGTTTCCGAGAGTAAAGATATGTTCACGAGCTGCGGATCCCATATCAGTCCTTAGGACGGCACGGAGGGCCTCTAGAGCGTGAACAGAAGCTGCCCGGTACTTTTTCAGGCCTCCAACCACTTCTCGCGCGCCGGTTGGCCTGCCTGAATCGGAAGAGAGATTGGATATTCATGAAAAGGCAGCACTGATAAAGGGTCTTGAGAGGGAGCCTATCAAGCGTTCCGAGGCTTAAGACGGCGTGGACGGTAAGATCTACAGTGAAATCAATGTCGACACCTACCGGCCGTTTGCATACTTTTCCTTACAGATAGCCTTTTCGTATCTAAGTAAAAGACGAACCCGCCAGATTCAAGTACCCCCTAAAGAGAAGAACGCTATAGGATGGAACGAGTCGATGAGCCTATCCTCAAAGCGTTGAAGCTGATGGCTAATTGGACCGCCCAGTCTTCGTGAATGTCTCTTGATTAATCCACACGACCCAGTTGCGAACCTTAGTGAATGCCCAGGTGGGCAGCGATTCGTATTGAAGACCTCGCTTCCGCTGAGCGATGCTGTGGCACAAAGATATTCGCAAGGCAGCCGAATAGACCCTATGTCGGCTGTAAGCAGCTGTGACCCAATCTGCTCCCTCCGTCTAAATACCCGGGCGCTTCCGAGGTTCTTTCGCCATACTTTGTAGGAAAGGGGCAACCGGACACGTCACATCGCTTCAAAGTTTGCGAAGAGGTCTGTAAAGGGGCTTTCGTCAGGCGTTTGCACCTTGTGAGAATCGTTAGGACCAATTGAAAGCTCTCATGCTTTTCAAATTCGAATAGAGCAGAGCTCACGATGGAAGTAGGGCACGTACGCAGAACTCTTCTTTCCCAGGGAAGAAACATGCCAACGCTTCCTCCACGCAATCGATATTCCCCTGGGCCTGGTAGTCACGAAGCACGAATCTCATATGGCAAAGCCTGCCCCGCATTTCCGGGCGTTTTGGCACATAGAGCTCCATGCCGTTCTGTCTGCACAGGTGCTCGATGGATCCCTTGAGTAGTTGAGTACACATAAATTTTTCGGGCGTTCCGGAGGGAAACCCAATCAGCAGGTTGAAGCCGGTTTGGATCTCCTCCACATTTGGGATCTGGCGACTCTTGTAAGCACAGCTGCTTCCAGGCGGTGGTTCTCCCAACGAAGGCTCCTGTGGCCGTCTCTCAGGCTGGCCCCCGAAACCGAAACGCTGTAGCCAGCCGAAGTTGGCTTCCGGGTCGGACATGGCGAGTTGGGGTAATAAGAAGGCCATGAGAACAGCTAGAAACGTCGAAATGAACCTTGGAGCCATATCTGTCTGGTGTCAGCCGCGGCCAGCCAAGAGAATAATGACGATGAGCAAAATAAATGCTAGAAAGTCTTTCATTCCCTACTTATATAGATCTTGTGTTGTTGCTTCTGCGAAATGAGTCCGATTAGCGGCACTTGCTCTGTACACAGCTGGATGTTCCTGAAGTGGAAGAAGCGATGTACAAAGTGAAGTCCGGGTCAATCCCTAGTGGACCTGCAGACCTCGAAGTGACTCCGAGAATGGACCAGCTTATGAGCAGTGAGGTTGTTTCACGGCAGCGCGCATCGTGCTACATACGTGCATACGTAGGTACCTACCTAGGTAGGTAGGTAATATCCTTCCAAGGTTTCGCTGCATCCTATGGCCACACCACTACCGCTCCCAGAAAACATCCTTATCTGTATGAAGGCTGTACGTAAGGGTGCTGATTATCTCTAGTATGAATAAGCTCTTAGAGCCAAGCACCTCATGTCTAACTCAACGATCAGCGGCTGGATGAAATGAGGCTTTGCTTCTTTGTGGACAGGGTCGTTTTTTTCAGAGCTGGCCGACGCTCGTTTCCTACCTCCGGCTTCCCATTCTCGCTGAATCTGAATGGCTCTTGTGCCATTGTGAAGACCTATATCTTTTGGATGAAGCTAATGTCAACAACATCTACCCCCAATGAGGAACGATGGCGTAGTCCGGTGTACCACTTCCAGAAGTATGTAGAAAATCTGGAGAACTACCGACCCGGAGGCTTTCATCCGGTACGACTTGGTGATGAGTTCTCTCACAGCCGCTATCGTGTCGTGCACAAACTAGGAATGGGTTCATTCGCCACGATTTGGCTGGCGCGAGACGAGGTGACGCGAGGCTATGTCGCTGTTCCGTGTCATCCGTCAACGTAGCCATTTATAAACGGCTAGCGCAGCCATTTGTAAATATCCGTGCCATTTACAAATGGCATAACCATTCGTAAATGGCACAGCCAGCTATCAACGCTCGTTTACAACTGGCTACGTTCATCGTGCCATTCGTAAATGGCATAGCCAGTTCATCGTGCCATTGACTAATAGCCTAGGCTTGGCACCTTCTCACCGCATCTCGGCTAATACTATTAGTTAATTAATCCCCTCATCCCATGTCCCCACGTCCCATCCCCTCATCCCATCGCCCTTCGTCCCTATCTATCCTCCTAGCAATGGCTTTATCCAAAGAGATCCGAGTACCTTAGTAGTTAACGCATTTCCCGCAGATTCCCCGAGGGAGAGTGAAATTTTTTTTTTCTCCATTTTCCTTTTTTCCTCCTCTTTAACCTTCAGACAGCATTTTCTATTGAAGCTGTAACGGA
>QQTW01000846.1_pt1 | contig 20272 bp, 17 predicted proteins | sample 1904831 | NCBI WGS metagenome assembly QQTW01 (sample SAMN09435610, study PRJNA476489) | Subsurface metagenome, whole genome shotgun sequencing project. | reverse complement strand
ACCGGCCGTGGCGTTCAATCGGGCAACGTTGCTCTCCTCGTCGTAGGCGATGGTGGAGACGAGGTACGGCATTCTGTGGGTATTGTTGCCGCAGTCACCTTTGCCGGCTACCATGACAAATGTATGGTTGTCCGCGCCATTGACCCAATCCCATACCCTTTGGGCATAGGCAAAGGAGGAGTCGTCCTCAAATCCTAGCGTCATGCCCTGAGGGGTGCATTGGATGGAGGTAAGCATTCCATCAAATTTCTCCATGGACAGGATGTTCTCGTTGTCGCCGGGCATGAACACGGTCAGGTTTCCAAGAGTAGCATCGGAGCCGTCTGCAGGCTTGTAATTAGTCTAGTATTCAGTAGTTGTAGGATTGGCTTACCCGTAGCTCCCCAGAGGAAGGTCTCAGTGCTTTGCAGTTCAAAAGCAGACATGTCCCGCTTTGCAAGCCCTCTGGACCTCCCACCATTGCCGTTTCCAGGACGAATTTCCTGAAGTTCGATAGCCTGACATACCGAGAGGGCATAGAGGAGTACAAAAGCCACGGTGAGGACAAAAGCCCCTGAAGAATGCATGATGGTTAAACTCAACGACCAGCTATGAGGAGCTCACAATAACATAGAATATATCGAACGAGAGTGTGTGGAAATCAAGCACTTGCTCAAGAACCAAAGGCGCCCTATACACCGAACCAATGCTCTCCCTACCTCGACTGACGGCCATGAGGGTTTAGATAGCTCGTTGACGACGGCAATTCCGCCGTCTTGGCACACCCTCATCGAGCCACGACACTGACTTTCGAGGAGGCTCAGTCTGTAACGAAACCCCCATTGACAGCACGCAAGCTACCGCACTTCAACGAAGAATGTCACTGGCCAGAGAACCAATGGTAACAACATGTGAAGCTGCTATTTCTGGTTCTTTCGGCCTAGAGTGGCCGTATCGATGATAGAAAATCATGAGGTAAAGTAGGGACCGTGTCTCGACGCAGGGATTAACAACATAGTCTGCATATGGCAAAACACCTAACGAACGATCTGATACCGGGAAGATGATGTTGTCTTCTTTTCCTTCTAGAACTCACGTCCGTGCGACCCTTGAGAACATCCAAAAGTCAGTGTACCCGATAACCCTTAATCTCACGTCATTCCCGAGCAATGCGCTGAAGGGAAAAAACGCAAGTCACACTAAGGTAAGCACCTGGGTTTCGATGATGATCTGCTAAAGCACTGACCGTTTGACTGCCATGGCGGTTTCAGTATATCGCTTCGGTCCCGTCATGGGAGTTCACTTCATGCACGTTGCGCCGGCGGCGAAATTGATACGCAGGTACTTTACGGCGGGACTTGGCATTGTGAACTTGAAGTGGCTGGATGACGCAGGTACTTCCCAACACTCGAAATCTTGGCCATACATTTACGAGGTAATGGCATGTGCTGGATGGAGTCTGTGATAGTGCTCCGTCGATGTATCAACTAGAGATTTTTCGTCTCACAGTATGGCATTATGCGATTCCCAACAACCCAGGTAAGGTAGAGAAGGATGAACTTACGGTGAACTGTGTGCACGAGTCCACATCTGCGCCACGAGCCAGATGGACAAGAGATCCCCTTGTCAGTGAGATTTTCCACCTCCAGATGCTCTCGACGTCCACCTCCGTCTGCGGCGGTGTTTCATAGCTCCTCTTCTACGAATATCTGCGCAGTTTGCTGCGTCATGAGTTCGACTGTACTTGGCTTTGATGCTGAAACCCCCAAATCACATCGAAGGTGCCGACAATTGAGCAGAACGTGTTGATTTAATATCCAGAGCCGCACCTGATGATATCACTAACGCTACAATCAATCTTTCGGCAGAAAATTCGGACCCTCATCTGGCCAACCCCCCATCATTGCACTTCTTACACCCCCCCGATAGCATGCCCAACAGCTTCGCCCACCGCCCCTGCAATCTGACTGAAGAACACCCCTTTCAGCACCGTCTCCCCCTCCTCGACCGCCCACTCGCCCAGATCGATTAGCTTCTGCTTCCACCCCTCCCTCTCATGGTCCTCCATATCCTCCCATTTCTTCGCCTCCCGGCGCACGATTTCCTCGTCGTGGTGTAGTTCAGTCGACAGTGCGGTGCCCTCGTCACGTACGATGATGGCTTTTCCGGTATGTTCGCCGGAAGATCTCCGTCGCAGAACATGTCGGAGACCAAGCTGGTCCTTCATGTCCTTAATACCAGGGACGGCGTCGCGGACCTGCTCGACGCTTGGAAGGTTGGTCGTGATGACTGGCGCAGTGACATTCTCGAACATGTAAGGTCTGGCGATCCAATTCCGCACGCTGGGAGATAGCCAGTTCGTTGCACCAAGATATGGTGGGATTCCGCCACGGATCTCGGTGAAAGCTTGGAGGAAAAGAGCTCCTAGTGCAACGACGATCATGGCGATAATTACAGAGAAAGTAGTTTGTGCTGCTTCTGACCTGCCAGGTGGGATGAGGACGTATCGTGGCTCTCTCGACTTGGAGCCAACAAAATCGAGAGGCAGCGTGTGAACAACGACCGTGTTGCCCATACTAACGGATGCGAGTTTGAGGTACTGAGGCATAGAGTTCGAATTCGCTGTTTGCGCAGGCGGGGAGAAGGTAGAGAAGGTGATTTTGGTCATCTGAAGGGGATGGACGTTTCGCAAGATAGAGTGTGGTTTGAATTTACTAAGGCCTTGACCGGGAGTGTAGTCGATGGTCAGTAACTCAATGGAAATGTCTTGACCGGCGACGGCCACAACAATCTGCTTTGTCCCTTTCGAATCCCGAGGAAGGGTAGCGACGTCGAGGCCGACCGCAGCCTTCATTGACTTGTGGAGGCGCTTCTGGAAGATGATGTTGCCGAGCCCTCCTGACTCCATGATCTCAAGTATTAGAAGTTCCGCACCAGAACGGTTTGGTTTGTTCTGGACAAGCAAAAGGTGCTTTTCGGTTAAGAAGCGTAATGCGCGGAAGGTAGGACGGGCATTTCCAGATGAGAACGTGTCGGGATAAGGTGTGCCGTACAGAAATTGAGGCTTGGATGCGTCGTTTGAGCTGCTGGAGATGGACACTGTGGGCTGGTAGACTTCGAGATCGGTACAATAAGCAATCTTAAAGTTGCCATTGTTATCCTCGATAATGTCCACATCCGCGGGTTCTTCTCCCTTCGCTAGCTTTATCCGGCCGCAGACATTCGAGGGCTTAGGTGGTACCCTGCTGGCATTGAACAGCACAATCTCGCCCTCCGGCGCCAAACCAGTAGCAGCAGCTCCGAGACGTGCATCCCCATCCCTGCGAGCAGGCGATAACCGTAGCGTTCGCTGATATGTCTCTTTCTTGGTACTCGATGACGGGCTGAATAGGGATGTCCGACCTAAAGCAAGCGTTTTGCCATTGTATTCCGAGCTTCTTGTCCCCTCGCCCGATCCATCTTCCCCGAGAGCCTTCTTCTTAGGTGGATACTCAAGCCTGAAACACCGCAGATGCTCGTTCTTCCCCGCTTGCTGATCGGCGGTCGACGAGTTTATTCCTGCGAGGACTATGGCCGACTCCGCAGATGATTGCGCTATTGCCAGTGAGGTAACTGAGTCTTCATCGCGTGATAGATCTACATCTACCACTTCTGAGATTTCTGTCCTTCGGAAGGTATTCAGGAGCGTCTTATTATCGCGGCTGGTAAGCATGATTTCTCCCACACGCACATTTAGACGTACAATTTTGTTCCCAACTCCACTGCGTCCTTCCCCTCCCCCTCCGCCAACTATGAGGAAGTTACTGTCATTAGGATCAAAGTCAGCGCAATAGAGGGGATATGACAACGTCGATTTCGCGGTATATATTGTGGCCGGCATCAGAGCTTGAATGCTGACCTCAGTTAGTGAAGTGTGCGTATGTAGGTTGATAGGTTGTTTGATTGATGGTCGTCCTCGAGTAGAATTAACGGAGTGGTTGTGTTGTCCAGACTGTTCCTTGTTGTCCAAGTTGTGAGGGAGAGATACCCAATCACATGTAACGGCAGGTCCCGCCAATCCCAAGGAACCAAACTAGGCTTAGGTCTCGGTCCAGAACGCTGGCGAGCCTTTTCGAGGTTTGGTTATTAGAACTTCAGAAAGGTGGAATTGGAATTCATGGCCATCAACTGTCTCAGTATGAGAATCATAACGAACACGTCCATTACGATACTATTAGGGCTGCCAAGATGAGCTCTGGGTATGAAGTGTAGATGCGCAATTAATGCGCCTCGGAATGCCGGTCGATGGATATCGACGATGCTTCATCCCCCAATGTTATCATTCTCGTAAATTAAATACAATAACTGCCTGTCCAAGTGTCATGGCCGTACTGTGTGCGCTCCGGAACGTTCATGCCGGGGCATCTTGGCAGCAAACGCATCGCCAAACACGGCAAGGCAGAAAGGCTGATGATATATTGCAGACACCAACGCCATGCCAGTCATACCTCATAAGTACGGACATTTCATATCGACCTGAAACGCCTATCAAATAGCGATGAGGGGCTTCTTGGCAACGAGGAAATGGAATGGGGTCTTGGCTTCAATGTTACCACCCACCAGCTCAGCCTTGACCTTGTCGCAGAGCTCCCTCACCTCTTCCGCTTTCCAATTCATCTGCCGAGTCAATAGCCTCAAACTCATGGCTTCGAGCCCTTCCAGAACACCGATTAGCCACATCTTGCCCATGCTCTGCTTTCTCGAATCCTTTGGCCATGTCCCGATTGGAACATCAAGGACTGTCGTCCGTACACTTCTAAAGCCCACTCCTTCCAGCATGGACCGCTTGAGGTGTCCTACACCTACGGGCGTTCCCGCTTTCTCCGAGGCGGCCTGAACCGCACCAGTGAAAATGCTGACATATGAGTTAGGGGATGACTTTGGCATTTGGATGGGTTCAAGGTCGATAACCTCAAGGTAACCACCTGGTTTGAGATGCTTGAAGGCTTCGCGATATATTGCAGCCCAGTCAGAAAAGGCCCCTGATAGATTCCGAATATGGATGAAGTCGAAAGCTTGCGTGAAGGTCCATTCTTCCGTCACGTCATCGATCTGGAAAACAACGTTTGGCGGAACATCCGTGGGCTGAAAGACACTGATGTCCGTCGCTACTACCTCGGCCGAGGTATACTTCTCCCCGATAGCTATGGCCCAGTCTCCAGGACCAGAGCCCACGTCAAGAACCCGTCGAACTCTGCGAGGTAGAGGGGCCGTCGTAAGCTCGCCTCCGAGAAGTAGCAGGTAGACCTGATGAAGGATGGTGAGACGCGTTTGTTCGGTATCGTCGTTAGGCATAAAGTAGGTATCATTACAGTAACGACGGCCATTTTCCGAGGACTGTAGAAGAATGCTCTCCGTAAGAGACTTGGTAGAAGCTCTGCCAAGGTCAACATGGGCACCTTGATTGGCCAGGAAACAAGAGGCATACTGTGACTTCTCTGAGGTAGAGTAACGTCCGGATGCAGAGGATACTCTACTTATATCAGAGCGATTGTCTGCATCGTCGTCTTCACCATCTACGTCGATTGCTAAGTCTTCTTCCACCTCAACTCTGTCACTGTCGTTCATGATATTGCTTTTGATCGGTGTGTTTTGGTTTGACACAACGCTGAATGGGTCAAAACTCGTCGCATGCACGGCTGACCTAGCGCTGCTGGAGACCACTCGGGTTGTTTCTGCAGCCGTGGCAGTGCCCAATGTACAGGGGCGCTCATATATCAAAATGAAATATAAAGAATGGTAAAGACAGTGGGGATAACGTAGGACTCGTTATCGCTGATGTGTTGTATATGAATGAGCAAGAATCCACCCCACCCAAAAGGTAACACCACAAGTAGAAAAGACCGCTGCCACAATATGCAACATGCGAACGACGGTTGTTGGTAACGACAACCCAGGAACATTGAAGCTAAATCAGTCTTGGGATTACGGCCCGCAGAAAAGTGGGAACCCATCCTCCTAGCGACATGCACGTCTGCATCGTTGCATGCATCAATCGGCGATACCGCGCATAGACTACTTGATTTTAGGCAAATGCCTTACTGTACCACCATGATATCTTTCAAGCCTACGATGATGATGATGAGGCTGAGAACAGTCATGGGTGCTGTGGCAATATCTTCCTCGAGGCGATTGACCCTGGCAGTCAAGGGGTGAAGCCGATACGATGCTTGCGTATTCCTTTACAGGACAGGATCGGAGGTTGTAAGGTACCTTAGGTAAAATGAGTGGGCTATCAATCTCCTCTAGCGAAGCTGCTTAAAATAGCTCCGGGGAAGCGGCAAAGCATTTCCCCTTCCGAAGGACGAAACAAGCGCATCGCGCGCTTACCTTTGATGCATTTAGAAGGCCATGACGAGTGAAACTTTCTGTCCTGTAAGTTACTACCTACGTCCATGTCTCTCCATGAAATAATCTTCCAAGACGCAGCTGCGCAAAGAGGAACGCAGGCAGAGAGTACGAGAATTCTCTCGAGCAAGACTCCTCCAAACCCAGACACCAGGTTAAGATGTGATGTCACGCCGTTGTCTAATGGTAATGCCCTACTCAATCAACCTCCTGTGACGTGAACGGAGGAAGCTCTTTGTACACATCGTCCCACGTTTGGTTACCTTCCACCAAGCTCTTGATGGCCGCGCAGATTTTGTCCTCATCTGCTCTAACTTGTTTCGTTGTGTCTCGGTCACGCAGCGTGAAAGTGTTATCTTTCACGGACTGAAAGTCGACAGTGATACCTAATGGAGTCCCAAGCTCGTCGTTGCGCGAATATCGTTTGCCGATGCTTGCAGAGGAATCATCAACGCGGTTTGAGATGCCCATCTGGCGTAGCTTTTGACCGAGTCGTCGGATGAGAGGGACGAAGTCAGAGTGATTTGATAGTGGGACAAGTAATACTTTAGTCGGTGCAACTGGTGGTGGGAATGACAGGACCTATCCACAATGTCAGATTGACTCACACCTCAAAGTCGCAGAAATCATGGACTCACTCCACGGGCTTCATCGCCTTCTCTTGTCCAGTAGATGTGTTCAACTAAACTGTACAGAATTCTACCGATACCAAATGAAGGCTCGATGACGTTCGGCGTGTATTCCCTGGTATTCTCTATTCTGGTGCGCTTCTCGATATTGATGTAATCCCTCTCAAGCTTCACACGTCCGTTCCCCACTCCAGATACTTCGATCTCAATTTCGCCGGCGTCTTTCAGATCGAACGATAATTTCTCGCGCATCTCTTGAGTTAAGGCTTCCACTGCTGCCTCCACGCTCTTTCCATCCTTCTTGAACTTCGGACCAAACTTTTTCTTGTCAAGGTCAATCTGCCATTCTTCGATTCTTAATGGTTCCTTCCTAGTCTCTCTCACGCACAAGGGGGCACCTGTCTTGTTCGCATGAACAGTTAGGTCGAAGGCACTTCTGTCTGCGCAGCCAACGCACTCAATCCAACCGTAACTAGTCAACAACTCCGCGTCCCAGCAGTCGGCGGCATAATGAGCCATTTCGTTTGCCATGTGTTGTCTGAAACGCACTTTGTCTTGGTCAATGCCTAGTCTCTTGAGGAAGAGCTGGATCCTTGCAAGGAAGTAGCCCAATGTTTCGTTATCTACGAGGCCTGTGGATACAGCCTTCCCAATGCTCATCTTCTCTATCTCCGTTCGACCTTCGAGCTGGACTGTACGATTCAAGAGGGCAAGCTCAACGTCCTTCACTTCGGCAAACCTTGGATGTTTTTTACCACTTTCAGGATCCACAAAATGCTCGATCTCTGCCATCAAAAATTCCCGAACGCGGAGTAGACCTGAGCGAGGAGAAATTTCGTTCCGAAATGACTTTCCAATGGAAGCCGAAGCGAAGGGCATTGCCTGTTGATTGAATTCTAGGAGCTTTTGGAAGGTGAGAAACTGACCCTGAGCGGTTTCAGGCCGTAGATATCCTGGAAGATTACTGCTGGGACCAATAGACGTCTGAAACATGAGGTTGAATGCGACTGGAGGCAGTAGATCACCCCCCGTGGACGGGTTCTTGATATTGTACTTGGTAATGAGAGCGCCGAGTTCATTGCCATCGTAGTTGTCAATTTTTGCAAGAATCTCCTCGTACTCTTTGACAACTGCATCGTCTAATTTCACAGCCTTGGCGTCCTTGAGCTTCTTCTTCTTCTTGGCCTCCTTCTCCTCGTCTACCTCGACCTTTTGACCTCTTGCCTCTTTATCGCCTTTCAGTCGTGATTCCAATACTTCCTCCACAAGATGGTCTGCCCTGAAGATTTCCCCAGATTTGGGATCCTTGCACATCCAATCGGCGAATTTGTCCACGTGCCCACTGGTCTTCAGTACTTCATGAGGAGTAAGCATTGTGCAATCTACTTCCAGCATATCCTCTTCAAGCACGAAGTGTTTTCTCCATAAGTCCACAATATTTGCTTGCAATGAACAGCCGGGAGGGCCATAATCGTAGAGGCCCGAAACTCCGCCGTAAATCTCAAAGGAGGGCGTGTAGAAAAGTCTTCGTCTCATGAGCGAGTCTAATGCTTGACGGTCCAGAGGTTGACCGGTCTTTGTAGTGCTTGTAGCCATTCTGATATTCCTTGCGCTGTTTTGAGCTCTGCAAGTTCGAGAAGAGGTGGTAAAGCCCCGAAGTGGTTGCGGGTGAGTCACAATCTGCGGTCTTTGAAGCCACAACAACCAGCCAAGGTGGCGCATATACAATGGTAGAGTTTCGCACAATAGCCCTCAAACTCTGGGAACCACTTTGAGCGTTGTGGAACACTAAGATTTTGTTGAGTGGAATCGCATGAAATGAACATGGGAGAGCAACAAACTACAGTACAAGGATCGTCGGCCGAGGTGAAACTTTTCTCCGCCTGTTTTTCTGCCCTTTTCGCTTTGTGCAAGGTTATAGATCCCACATCGAATCAATGGCTTCGAAAAAGTTCAAATTCTCGTCCAAGGCGTCGCTGGATTTCAAGACGGCCAACAAGGCCAAAAGACAAGCTCTGTATCTCAAGCAGAAGAAGGCACGAGATAACATCACACGTGATGAGCGGTTTCAAAGGAAGCGTGAGGAAGACAAGGACCCTAGGTTAAAGGAGGAGAGATTGAAGCGCAATGTCCCTTTAAATCTAGAGCGAAAGAGGGTCTGGGATGAGGTTGATAGAGACACTGGCGACGGCCTTGGCTTGAGCGTGGACGTGGAACGCCTCAAGCGGCAGAAGACGGAGACAGATGCCGAGGACAGGAAACATGGAGGTGCCGAGGAGAATGGTTCAGACAACGATCGGGATAGTATGATTGATTCCTTAAGTGAGGATGAAGAAGACGAGGTAGGGCCAGAAGAGACAAGCACAAGTCGGAAGGGGCCTTCGAAACGCACAGCGACAGACCGAGCCACGAGTCCCACGCAATCTACAATGAGCACCAATCTAGACCTTACGCCAGAAGCTCTTGCAGACAAGTTCCCTACACTGTTCAGTACCGATCCGCCACCCATACCGAAGATTCTGGTCACCACCTCTATAAATTCAAATCTACATCGTGAAGCGCAGCTTCTCACTACCCTTTTCCCAAACAGCGTCTACATACCCCGCTCAGCTCATCGATACGGCCATAAGTTCTCGGTCCGGGAGATATCCTCTTTTGCCTCCAATCGCAGCTATACAGCCGTAACAGTGTTGGAGGAAGATCAGAAGAAGCCAGCAGGCTTAACGGTGGTACACTTGCCTCAAGGCCCAACCCTCCACTTCTCCATCAGTAATTGGGTGGAGGGGAAAAAGCTACCCGGTCACGGCAACCCTACGAACCATTATCCGGAACTTATTCTGAATAACTTCCGCACTCCACTTGGCCTGCTTACTGCTCATGTCTTCCGCACTATGTTTCCCCCTCAGCCTGAGATCCACGGGCGGCAAGTGGTAACACTCCATAACCAGCGTGACTACATTTTCCTACGGCGGCATAGATATGTCTTCCGAGAGAAGCGGGCTACCGAGAAGAGCGTAGTCGGACCGGATGGAAAAGAAGTAAAGGGTGTGGAGGGCATACGGGCTGGCCTGCAAGAGCTTGGCCCAAGGTTTACGCTGAAGCTAAGGCGCATAGACAAAGGAATTCAAAGAAGCAGTGGGCAGGAGTGGGAATGGCGTGGCGAAATGGAGAAAGTGCGGACGAAGTTCCAGCTGTAATGAAGCATTGGCGATATGCTTGGACTGTATCAGGCGTGGTCAATTGTTTCGCAGCTCATATTGCTGTCTAGAAACATGCCCACCTCCACGAAACATATCCGCAAGGTTGGATGTGGCAGGATTCGCTTATACCCCACTTCGAACTGACATTCAATTTTTACTTGATCTAATGGCTACCCCCAAGCTCACTGATCTGAGTCGTGATGGCTATGTTGTGATCCGATCCGTTTTGGATCCCAGCGAACTCACAGATCTTCGTTCGGCATGCGATCAAGTAACAGCTCTCGCTCGCGCAGGACAATGGCCTTATCTCCGGACTTTGCCCAAACAATTCCCACCTTGGCCCTCGGACCCATCCAAGGGTATTTGGGGAGTCCAACACCTCCTGCATCCAGAAATACCTTTTCATGAGCTTTTTTCCAAGCACTACTTCTCGAACGCAGTCATTGATATCGTAAAGGAATTACTGGGATGCCAGGAGGAAGATCTGATCATGGAATTGTTCAATCTGCTCACTCGACCGGATCGGAATTTTGAGCTTAGGTGGCATCGAGACGATGTGGCGGAGACTGCTGATGCGGACGAGGAGATGGAACGACTGAAGAAGCCGGCGTGGCATGCGCAGTGGAATTTAGCTCTCTATGACGATGAATCTCTGATTGTCGTGCCTGGCAGCCACTGTCGAGCGCGGACCGATGAAGAGAGGGGGATCGATCCGTTTGGGAAGGACATGCCTGGGCAAAAGTCTGTGCAGCTGAAGGCCGGAGACATTGTTTTCTACAACAACAATATCTTGCATCGGGGTGTTTACGATTGTGGGGTGAAAAGAATGACCTTGCATGGCAGCATGGGCCATGTGAGAGGAAGTAAGTTGAGGGCAAGGAATGTGCTCCAGCATGGTGTTGGCGATTGGGTGGAGAGGTGTCATTTTGAGCAGCTCGAACCTGAAGACTTGAGGCGCAAAGCAGAAGGGATGAGGAAGAGGTTGTTAGATTTGGGAAGAGAGGCCGGAGATGTGGGATATGCACATACTGATTAATTGAGTACCTCGGTCGATGCTTTTACTCCTGTTGATGCTACTTCGCCCAACTCCCTCTCTTTTCATGGCTCGACATGACACTTTTTTTGTGTTCTAATTAATATTATTCTGATCTTCCGCGTCTTGCCATCTAGCAGCTCTGCTGATTCAAGTAGTCATCAACATATGTGAGTTTATTTATGTCAGAGTATGAGAGCGTTCGTAGCTCACTAAAGCAGCCACTGGGTACCTTGGCAAGACGGTCCGTTGGTGGCTGAAACGTCGAGACGGAGCCCATTTGAAAGGCAGATTGATCTGGCTAATTCATCATACTGACTTTAAGTATCTTCCCTAAACCTCAAGTATTCTTCCCTTCCTTTCAACGTGGCTATCACTTTCGCTGTAGATGCCATTCTGTTGCAATTCCCTGATAATCTGCTTCTGAAGCAAGCATATCTCTCCTAATCCGGTCTGACGATGTTGGTTGTTCACGGCTGCCGTATGACTTTTTGAACAGTATTACTATTACGGTCGTATTTCCAGCCCCCCAATCAACGGTGAAACAATAACGTTACCCTCGTCAATTTGACCTCCATAATTCCCAACACCTCGAGCCAAGACGCGACCAATATCGAGAACGACTATCTAGCGGATCATAACTTGGTTCAGCCTCTTGCAGCGCTCTCGATAGCTACAAATATTGGGTAACTCCAGCGACTCAAGAACAAGGCTCGCGGCAGAGATCGGAAGTTCTCCGTCGATTGTTGAACGCATGAGCTTGCGCCTCAGCAGTGACGTTGAGCATTGCTTGTTACGATAAAAACGCTATCGCTTTGTCTGATCACTCGTTTTGAGTACTACAGTCCAAAACCTAATATTCGAAAGTTAAGCTTACAAGTGAATAGCTGGCTGACAGCTGCAAGAGCTCCTCCCTCGAAGCAGTCAGGCTTCCGACCAACCAGCCAGCAGCGATATCTCCTTAATATCTGGCTTTGCTTCCCGCAGCGATGGCGTTCTCTCAATCTACAGGGTAAGCTTTGCTCCATTTTTGCCCGATTTGTGGCACAGTGAATATGAAGGAGAGAGTGGGAGATCAGGCAACCCGGATTGGAATGAGTACCCCGCCAATCGATGCGCAACGCTTCATCCTGCATGGAATCATTTAAAATTATTCTTGTCGCCGTATTATCAGCAGGCTCATGCAAAGCTGATCGTTTGCGCTTGTAGCATCTACTCTCCGGACCAGTTTATGAACCCCGGACCAGCTCCACGACCACCTACTGATCGTCCACGCTTGAACTTGACTCCATCGACGGTCAACGTTCCAGGAAACATGTCACAGATAAGCTTGCAGTCCCCATCGACATCGACACGGCCAAGTTTCTCCGAAAAGTTCGCCTCCAACAGCTCGTTGCCGCTTCTGCGGAGCCAAACCAACGGTGACGGTTCAGGGGGTGTTTCTGTCATCAAGGAAGGTTGGGCTAAATGCAAAGAAGAGGGGTTTGGCGGCTGGATGTGGAAAAACAAATATTTGATATTGCGGAGTAATCAGTTGGACTTTCAGAAGGGCGAGGTTGGCAAGGTCTCCCTGACCATACAGCTAAAGGACATTGCTGCAGTCAATCGCTGCGACAGTACGCCGTGTGCTTTCGAGGTCACTCGTGTGGCTAACCCGAGTGCCAACAGCGCCATCTCTGCCCTCATCAACCGCGACGTCCCACAAAAGACTATCATCTGCCAAGTCAAGAGTGACGATGACCTCTATGACTGGGTGGATAACATATACTCTCGGTGTGGAGGTGGCGTCAGCAATCCTACAAACTTCAACCATCGGGTTCATGTTGGATTTGATCCACATAGTGGTGCCTTTGTTGGGCTGCCCATGGAGTGGGAGAAACTCCTGACAGCTTCTGCCATTACTAAGGAAGACTACCAAAAGAACCCGCAAGCGGTGATAGAGGTGCTGGAGTTTTATTCCGATATAACCAAGCGCGCACAGAACCCCGATACGTATCCAAGTCTGACACCTACTCCACCAGTCCACACCAACCCGAATATGCAATTAGGCCATGCATCAGGAGGTACGTCGATTGCGCCGCCACGACCAATCCCACCTGGTGGTCTGCAACGGCTGGAGAGTTATAAGACGACCACAGAGATGCGTGAAATACCTTCACGGTCCCAAAATGGTACTCCGACCCAGGGCCAGCGGAAGCGGTCTGGTGCCGAACGCAGCTTCGAGCAGAACCAGTCGACGCTGCCGCCTCAACAGGATTTGCAGACGGCTAGAGAAAAGATGGAGCAGGAACAGCGACGTAAGATGGAAGAGGAAGCTCGGAGAGTACAAGAAATGCGCGACCAGCGTCAGCGTGACCGTGAACGTGAAGAAGAGGAGCAGAATCGCCGAGATCAGGAGGCTTACAATGCAGCTATACCGAAAACTCGAGTTCCAATGGCGAAGCAAGAGGTTAGCGGATTTGCGAGTGCTCCTACTGACTCAAGCTCCCCCAGTTCAGATCGGTACAATCCCTCTCGCAATGCACCAACCGCTCCTGGGACGACTAGAGATCGTCAACAGCCTTCCGGTTCTCTACGTCAAGCAAGCGCTCAGCGTCAAGCGCCATCAACACCAGCTAGTCAGGTTCCAGGTAACAATGCCCCGCGCTCTCCGTATGGCCAGAAGCCTTCCTCGTCTCGTGACCTATCGCCTGCTACTAATGGACAAGCTTCTCTGCGTGGCCCACCGAAGCAGGAGAACGCTCGCCAGCCATCACCGAATTCCCGGCCCCCAGCGAGCACGAATGCCAACAGTCAGGTTCAGACGCTTCACACTCGTGCACCAGCGAATGGCAATCAGCAACCTACACCACCAAGTCGTTTGCCAGCTCCGATAAACCCTATCAAGCCACTTAACGTTGGGGCAAAACAACCTGCGGGAGCTTCTACGGCCGCGAATGAAAAGGTCTCAGATTCGGTCCGTCAAGCTGAAGCAGCTTTGACTTCCAAGGCCCCTGACGAAGTTCGACAGAAGGAGGTCCGTATGTCAAGCATGACTGAATTAGAGGTCATGGAGAAGTTGAAGCAGGTCGTGTCCAAAGACAACCCTCTGGACTCGTATAGCAAGCAGAAGAAGATTGGCCAAGGAGCCTCTGGTTCGGTGTATGTGGCTCGTGTCAGGGAGAACGCATCATCCGCGATTGCCAGACAAGTATACCGCCAAGCTGGCCCTAAAGGTCAAGTCGCTATCAAACAGATGGATTTAAGACACCAGCCGAGGAAAGAGTTGATTGTCAATGAGATTATCGTGATGAAGGACAGCAAGCATCCTAATATTGTGAACTTCCTGGACTCATTCCTGCAGGAGAGTAACAACGAGCTATGGGTGGTAATGGAGTTTATGGAAGGAGGAGCACTGACGGATGTCATTGACAATAATCCAGTCATCACACAAGATCAGATAGCAACGATATGTTTCGAGGTTCGTCCCACTCTCTCTACTGACAATAAAATGCGGCTAAACTTTTGTAGACTTGCAAGGGACTAGCACACTTACATGATCAAGACATCATCCATCGTGATATCAAGAGCGACAACGTCCTTTTAGACGGCCGCGGCCACGTCAAGATCAGTAAGTCACCATCTAATTCGAACCAGCAAAGCCGGAAGAGAGTCCTTTTAACATTTCCACAGCCGACTTCGGCTTCTGCGCCAAACTCACCGAATCCAAAAGCAAGCGCGCCACTATGGTCGGCACCCCTTACTGGATGGCACCCGAAGTCGTCAAGCAAAAGGAATACGGCCCCAAAGTCGACATCTGGTCCCTCGGCATCATGGCCATTGAAATGATCGAATCCGAACCCCCTTACCTCAACGAAGAACCGCTCAAAGCCCTCTACCTGATCGCCACGCACGGCACGCCTCGCCTCAAGAACCCGGAGAAACTGAGCCGTGAGCTCAAGGCTTTCCTGAGTGTATGTCTTTGCGTCGACGTAAAGAGCCGTGCGTCTGCGGCAGAGCTGCTGGCTCATGACTTTCTGAAGAATGGGTGTCCGCTGGCTAGTCTGGCGGATTTGTTGAAGTTTCGGAAACAGTCTGGCCACTGACCGTCCTGAGTTACGTTGATCTTCCCGGAAAGAAGTGCGATTCATGATTGCTACGTTATGATTGTCATGGCGTGTCTTAGCGACCGGCGTCTGGTCCATGTGGCGGTGTGCGTGCGTGTGTTCTGTCGTGGTCTTTCTTCGATTCCCGAGACGGAGGGTCGCTACCTACGGGGCCTTATGTGTGATACGTCATCTTCTCGTCGGTCTATTGGGGAGTATAGTAAAGTAAGCAAGTAAGTAGGGATGAAGTCGATGAATATGGTACCTTAGCAGATAGATCAAATTCAGATGGATATAGACTCAACGTTTCGAGTGTTGTCTATTGTTCTCTATGGTCGAATATGTGTGTTGTCTGCAGTGCACAATGCATAGCCTTTGTCGCCTTTACAGGCAAGAATTCATCTCGCTATATACATAAATACACCCTCCAGCACCTCACCCTTCCTCCCCAAACGGATAGTTAAACTTTAACAATCCATTCAAACCTCCAACCCAACCATCATCCCCACTACCTTCCGCACCCCCACCCGCCGTACTCCGCATAATACACGGAATTCCCCCCTCCCACTCCCTCCCCTCTACATCCGTCTCGCCCACAAAACTCCGCCCAGTCCCAACCCTCACCCTCCTAACCTCCTCCCCTACCACCCTAACCTCCATCCCCACCGCCACACCCCCCTTCCACCTCACACCATCAACACTAACTTCCACCTCTCTGCCGCGATTCTTCTCGCTCAACCGCAACGTCACAGGCGTATTCGCCGGCAAAACCAGTGGTCGAAAACTCAACGACCGCGGACATATCGGCGTGAGTAAAAGCGACGAGACGAGCGGATGGATTATACTGCCACCGCTGCTGAGACTGTAGGCTGTGCTGCCTGTGGGGGTGGACACGATTATGCCGTCGGCGACGGCTTCCGTTAGGAAGCGCCCGCCGACGAACACTTGCACGATTGCGAGGTGCGGGTCTGCGCCCCGGTGGATGTGGACTTCGTTCATGGCGTATGTATGGGTGGGATCTTTATTATGGTTGTGATTGTGGGAAGAAGAAGAGGATGGGGAGGAGATTAGCGTGCCGGAGGCGGAGTGGATTGCTACCTTGAGACGGTTGCGGAGGAGCACTTTTGCGCCGCGGTGGGAACCCATTGATTTGCCGCGCACAGAGGACCAGCCTGTTAGTCGGCCCTGGTCTTCTGCCGCACCATGTGTATCCATGCTCTCAGCGTGCTCGTCGAAGGATCGACGTGCGCTTTCCGTAACTCCGAGCGCGCTGCTTCTGTCGCCTACCCCGGCGCCAGACATGTATACTTCGCGAAAGGCGCGCTTGTATTCCGCGAATTTCCACTCGCTGAGGAAGCCGAGAGTGCCCATGCTGAAGGATAGGATTGGCGGGACGTGTGGGGTCGTGGAGAAGAGGGAGGAGGCGTGCAGAATGGTGCCATCGCCGCCGAGGGTGGTGATCAGGTCGACTTTGGAGTGGAGGGTTGGTTGGATGGCGGTGGTGGTGTGGGTTGGGGTAGTGGTGTAAATGGGGAAGGGGCAGTGAGAATGGACATCGGATGCGGTGTGTGGTTCGAGGATGAGGGATAGGGATGGGTAGGTGGAGTGGATGTGCTTTGCGAATTCTATCAGAGAGGCTGTGACGCTAGGCACGCAGTCTTTCTTGACTAGAAGGATGTTTCTTGGAGGCCCAGGCCATTGTAGGGAGAGTAGGTCGTTGTTCTGGGTCTCTGTGACTGTCAGTCAAGCCCTGTGAACACTGCTTCCTCAGAGATTACCTCGATAACTGGGGCGGATCTGATTGGGCAGGTCTGCGATATCTCTGATCTCCAGCCTTGTCGCTGTGACTGAGAACTTCCTCCGCCATGGCGGCGCGAAGAGCACTTTTCGACGTGGCACTTTCATGGTATGGTTGTTGACATGGGAATAAATAACCAATGGGCAACGCTGTTCGGACACTGCTGGTCCGTGCACTGGCAAACTTGCGAGCGTCATACGGTACATAATGCTCGTTGTCCTTTGAATGGTGAATCAGCGAGTTACCGCTCGTATAGACGCTGCGCTGTTGAACTTGGGGTGTACGATAGAGGGATGGGTTGTTTATAAGAGCTCTTCAGATCGGGTGAGATGACTTCGAGCTTTCTTCCCTATTAGAGAATAGGTTGGACAATCTCCTACACTGACAATCATCCTACTTATTCGGTATCAATGCAGATCAAAATGTCTTCGCCAGTCAGTCAGGGAAGGGCCGGAGTATCTGAACCACTTGCAGACCTTGGTGCTGGCTTCAAAGGCCAGCCCGTAGAGCCACATCCCGCTGGCCGTATAAAACATGGAGGATCTGTCCAGCTGTTACGCATGCTCGCCTTGGTAACATGGTTCAATGCTTGTGTGATCTCCATACATGCTACACAGATTCTCGGATCGCCACTGTACCTGATCAATAAGGATCTGTACTATGCGTACATGGCTCTGACCAAACAGTCATTTGGCCTGCTCATTATAACCATCACCCAATGGTTCAGTCCGACGGTGGTACGAGTTAGTGGAGATACAAGTGTCAGAGGGCAGATATGCCAGACTAAGGATGGGAGGCTTGAGATGGACTTCCCGGAACGGTTTGTGATGATTGCGAATCATCAGCTGTACTCCGACTGGCTTTATTTGTGGTGGGTAGCATACACAAACCGTATGCATGGGCACGTCTTTATCATACTTAAAGAGTCCTTGAAGTACATACCTGTCCTTGGTCCTGGAATGATGTTCTACGGGTTCGTTTTCATGGCGAGGAACTGGGCGCGGGACAAGCCACGCCTGCAGCACCGACTTCAGAAGCTGAAATCTCGACATGGTGGACCATTATCCGGATCGGAGTCCTTGGATCCAATGTGGCTTATGATCTTCCCCGAGGGCACAAATCTCTCCGGCAACACAAGGAAGGGCAGCGCAAAATGGGCGGAGAAGCAGAACATAAAAGATTATCAACATCAGCTTATCCCAAGAAGTACAGGGTTATTTTATTGTCTGCAAGAGCTGAAGGGAACTGTAGACTGGGTCTATGATTGCACAGTGGCATATGAGGGAATCCCGTGAGTAGCCCGTCGTCATTCATTCACGTCTCGCTGAGGCTGTAGCACTGACATCTACAAGCCGTGGTGGATACGGCCAAGACTACTTCACTCTTCGCTCCAACTACTTGCAAGGCCGGCCGCCCAAGTCAGTCAATATGTATTGGCGCCGATTTGCTGTGTCTTCAATACCACTCGGCGACCCAAAGGCATTTGAAGCCTGGCTCAAGCAACGGTGGGATGAGAAGGAGCTTCTTCTTGAACAATATGGTCAAAATGGCCGCTTTCCAGCTGACGAGGGCCAAGACTTCAGCGATGAACCTGCCAATGATGCCGCTGGTAAAAAGGTAATCCAGGGCGTAGGCTACATTGAGACCGAAGTGAAGCTGGCTCACTGGTTGGAAGTCGGGCAGATCTTCGTGCTTTTGGCCGGGTTTGCCCTGCTTGCCAATGTGTTCACCAAGATCTGGAATCTGGTGAACCACGGCAACCTTGGTGGTCGTAGATGAGCAGATAGGTCAGGTTGGTATTGTAAAGGTTCACAGGGCGTTGGTTCATGATTATGCGGCATGATACATCGTTTGAGCTCCCTGACCCTGAGTGTTAAGGGTGAATCCTTCTTTTTGTGGCGTGGAGAAGTGTACGACTGGCGTCTTTACTTTCGAAGAGGTTAAGGTACGACTCTGACCTCCCACTTAAGACGGAAGGGAGCAAAGAGATGGTCCGTGCTTGACCGGATTAACATAAGGTCCGAGCTAGTGCCCGAGAAGGCTCGCTAGTGTTGAGCCTCACGATCCTCAACTTGGTACTTCCGTTTTTACTTGCTCTGTTCTTGTTCACACTTCTCAGTCTATTTGCACACCCGAGCTGGCCTAATCAGCCTGGTTTTCTATTCACTCCTTTATCATAGTAACTGTTAATCCAGCCACATGTCACCCTGATCGAGCCTCCATCTATAGCCTTTCCGCTTCCTGAACTCGACATCTATTTTACTTTTTCATAGCAGTCAACAGACGTTGACATCGTGCAATCGTTATGGCCTCCATGCGCAACGGCCATGCTAATGGCTATGCTCATGCGACTTCACGAGAGCTGCCAGCGGCAAATAAGCGCTTCTCCGATATCCCTTCAGCGATCGACATTCCAGTAAACTCGGGCCTTGAAGCGGAAGAGGCAGTCGAAGTCAATCTCGAGGAACTCCATGATGACCCTACAGAGCTATGCACGCTGCTGGAGAACGAAGGTGCTGCGAGGGGCTTCTGGATGATTATCTCACTGGCCTACGCGAAGCAGAGGAAGGTCGATCACGCGATAGAGATGCTGTCGAAGGGTCTGGGTGCACTATCTAAGGGAGGAACAAAAGAGAAGCTAGGCCTACTAAGCTGCCTGTGCTGGCTATACTTGTGGAAGAGCAGGGAGGCACCAAGGGTTGTACCTGAGGGCCAACTTGTCTCCGAAGCGCTCACAAAGGACTACTATCTCCAACAGTCTACAACATCCAATGCCTATGCGAGGGTCAGGGTCCCGCATATCCGGAACCTTCATAAGCACCTCTTGGTAACCTTCTAAAGCATCTGCATACTTTCCAAGTGAGTACAGCGCCCTTGCTCTACCCAGCAGTGCCAGCATGTTTCTGCCGCCAGACACTCTTGCTGCATCATCGAAGCACTTCAACGCCTGGCGTAGTGTCTCGACTCTCTCCGAATGATCTGCTGAGCCAGGCGCAAGAGGCTTCGAGGGCGGTTGTAGGGAGGCGCGAAGAAGGTACAGAACCCCCCGAGCAAGAAATAGTGGAGGGAATGAGGGGTTGATTCGTGAAGCTTCATTGAGTGTTGTTGTAGACTGTTGGAGATAGTAGTCCTTTGTGAGCGCTTCGGAGACAAGTTGGCCC
>QQTW01000845.1_pt1 | contig 20286 bp, 17 predicted proteins | sample 1904831 | NCBI WGS metagenome assembly QQTW01 (sample SAMN09435610, study PRJNA476489) | Subsurface metagenome, whole genome shotgun sequencing project. | reverse complement strand
GTCAAATCGGCGGCATGGAGAAAATAGCGATCGCGCATCACCCGCAATGATTCCTGACTCATCTGATTGATATTTTCTGTGTGACGGGCAGCACATTCCAGTAAAATTTGTTCGGCGCGATCGCGGTCGGCACTGTAAGAAATGGGGATGCTGATTTCTTCCCAAAGGTAAGGAAAATCCTGCGTGTAATTGTAAACTGGTTGCTCAAAAACTTTGTCATTGGTGACAGTGACAATTCTGCCAGTAAATTGACGGCTTTTGACCCAACTAGGAGAAGTCGGATCTTGGAGCGAAACTGGCTGTCCCATTTCCATAATTTTGGTATGGATAAACCCCAAAGCGATCGCATCGCCGCGCACGCCACCCATAGTAATGCGATCGCCAACGCTGAAAACATTACTACGCAAAATTACAAAATAACCCGCGATTGCCGCAATCACTTTTTGCAGAGCAAAAGCGACACCTGCCGTCACTAAACCAATCGCAGTGGCAAGTCGATTAGGATTAAGTAGGTTGGCGAAATTAAACTTACAATAGCTTTCAATCATTGCAAGGGTTTCAGACAAAGCTATCTTATATTTGATTCAGCCCACCTACTTATCAAACCAAATTTCTAGTAAACCTAAGATTAAAAGTACGGCAGTCAATAGATTCAGCCCTTGTCCTGCCCAAAACCAGATTTGTCCGTTATAGCGATCGCTCCATCGATTCTCTAATAAAAGCATTAGCTACACGACGTAGTAACCATAGAACAAGCAAAAATGAGATGGTAAATAATACCTTTAATCCGATTTCGGTATTAAAGCTAATAAAATTAAAAATTTGCTCCAACTGTTGACTCCTTATTCAGCCTTGATAAGTAACACATATCTCACTAATGTAGCGGGTGATGGAGTACAACCCATCTCAAATAATATGTATTCTCAAATAGCAAGTGTGGTGAATAATTAGCAGATTTCTGGTGCTTCACTCGTAGTAAGTATCTTTAATTAGATTATAATTAATTTCTGTATCATAAACCTTATCATCAAGCGTCTAAGGTAGGTTAAATAGTACGAGCAGCAATGTGTTTAAATATGATGGAAATCTTGGTTGTAGAACAGAAAGTTATACAAATTAAACTGCATTTAATTTTAAATGCTGCGCTTCAAAGTGTGTTTAGCGATCGCAACCAAAACATAAAATGTACATAAGTAAATCTGGGCTTTAAAGATAAATATGTTTCAGTGATAAAGATGTGGTACTCTCGTTCTAAATTAGCAGGTTTCCCAGGAATGCCCTCTCTGAGAGAAAACGTGACAAGGAAGGCGTTGGCTGAAGGTTGGCAATTTCGGCAGCGTAATGGTAAGGGCGGCGGCCTTTGAATATGCTTATAATAATCTGCCCACCCAAACTCAAGCTGCGTTGCATAAAATTGATTGCGCTTTGGAAAGCAGTTTAGACCTCAATTTAGAGCAGTCGGGTAGCACGCCTTCTTGCCTAAGCCATGAATCACGTGTGCCTATACAATTAGCTCAAACTCAAGTCAAAGCGGTTGAAGAAAGCAAAGCTCAACCATTAGTAACTTCCCAGCGATTGCACAAAGCAAAAGTTGAGGGAGGATTTATTGAGCAGCTTACTGATGCCTGGTTAGAAATCCTGAAAGTTTATGAGACTTGGTGCAAACAGCAAAAATATAGCAGTGCAATCATACGCGACATAAAGTTTGCTAATGCATACAACAATAGACAATTACAACTTTATGACTGGGTACACAAGTATGTACCTCAAGTTAGTCGTTCTACCCTAAAAGCAAAAAATAAGTGCCGACAAACAGCAAACTCGTTGCAGGCTCTTGGTGGCAATTATGGCAATCGCAAAGGCAAAGGGAAAATTGCCTCTAACCGGGAGTTACAGCAAGCGATCGAAACCTGCGTTGCCGCTGGGGGAAAACACTGGGGTTCCACTCAAGTCTATGAAATTTTATTACTTGAGTTTGGCTACGAACCCCAGGATTTCTCGCTCGGACAACTGCGCTCGTGGATGAGACTGTTCCGCCAACAAAATCTGCAAAAGTGGCTGATGTATATGGAGCCAGACCGGATTAAAGGGACAGCAACTCCTGCATTTGGTTCGCGCTCTTGTGGAGTGGTACGCCCAAATCAAATCTGGGAGATATCCCTCTTTTGTCAGTTTCCGAAATCAAGAAATAGTAAATAAAGCCTTTCATCCAGAAGAATAAAAGGATTTGAATTGATTCATTGCACTAATTAGATGATTAAATCCAAGCAATAAGTTGGAGTTGGGGAAAATATCTAACCAAGGAGAAACTAACCAAAATAGTAAGAGTGGTTGGACAACTAAGCGCAGATTATTTAGAACATTCTTCCACCCAGAGTCATGATTCCATTGTTGATGGTTAGAAAAATCTACGCAATTATTTTTTTGCTGTTTACTTTGAATTTGATGAGGTTGATTTAGAGCTAAAAAAGCTGGAGAATTTAAACTAATCATTGTGTAAGCACAAAAAATAATCTCCCACCACCTTTCAATATCCTTGAAGTGAGTAAAGCGATAATCTGTCCAACCTAATTCCTGTTTACAAGAGCGAAAGCCATATTCTACCCATGTTCTCATTCCATATAAGTCACCTAAAGTTTTCTTCAAGTTTCCTTGGAGATTAGTCATTACAAAGGTCGTAGAATTTTCTTGCATGGTTTCCTCTTCGGTAGTTATTTCCCAATAAGTTATGGCTCTAGTTTTACCGTAGATTATTTCCCTGATGTATCTAATCTCTGACTTCTGGTTGCTAAATGTGCGCTCAAAAGAACTCCATTTATTCGCTCTAACGCTTTGACTCGCTGGCAGCCAGACCGCATGATTATTTCTTATTGCTACTACATAGTCTAAATTGTGTTCAGCTAACTTACTCAGAAATTGGCTACTTTCACGCAAAGTTGCCGGGACGGAAGCTTCCGTCCGGCAAACTTGCTCACCATATAAGCTATCCGCTAAAACCAGCTTAATATTAAAGCCTTCTTCAACTAATTCTGTAATAATTTCTGCCGCTAACTCAATTTTAGTTTGATATTTATCTGATGCTTTTAGTGTGACTTTAGGCTTGAATACTTTGAAGATTAAGGGAAAAGTTATATTATCGTAAACTCCGTAGGCATTTACCGAAACTATCCCATTATCTATTTTCCCGATGCTTCCTAAATATTGCCTAGCCACATAATCTGTTTTTTTACCTTTTTTTCGATCTCCTGTCTCATCAATCATTACAGTTATAGCATTTCCATGTAATGCTTTCTTTATCTTCGCTAATCTTCTACTTCTTAATTGCTCCGTTGACCAGTCTGAATTTGCTATAAAATGATGCAATGACTGCGCTGAGTTTATACCTACTACCTTAGTTATCTCTGGTAAGGATTTTCTTTTTATCGGTGAAATTATTCCTAAGTGCAAATATTTGAAGCACTCATAATTTCTTACTTCTTTGAATAAGTCTCTATACTCAGCACAATACTCGTCTATAACCGCTACTGTTGGATGAGCATCTCTAGGCAAATGCTTCAAGATTTGTAGTTCCACATCCATTGCTCTACCTACCTTATAGAGTTTTATCCTTCACTTATTTTATTTATTATATCCGGAGATTGACAAAAGAGGGATAGTGGGTGTTTGATAGGCTTTTGGTTGTTCTCCTTTGGTTCTCATTACTTCTGAGGCGATCTCTATAGCTGAACCATCGGTATCTAAATATTTCAGGGCTGCCTCTGTTGCCATACATCCTACTTCGTTTAGGCTGTGCCGGATATTTTCTTCACTGGTCAACATCGAACGACTCAGTTCTACTGTCACCTCCATCAACACGCGGCGACCCTTCAATACTCAACAATTGAACGCCCATGCCAGCCCCAATACTTTTCACTCTTGAACTCATAGCACGATTCAATTGCTAAATCAATTGGAGGTCGCACCCGTTGTGGAAGCTAAAAAACAGGTTGGTTGGCAAGAGCGTCAGTAGTTAATGTAACTTTCCTGGCGAAATTAGTAGAAAATTCTGTCTGTACAACAGACAAAACTGTAGAAGGTGGGTGCAGATTGATGTACCCATCTTTTTCAACTTAAGAGAATCTTGCTGTGTCTCAAGCTTGGCGTGAGTGGATTAGACGAAAGTCGGATCTCTTTAACTCCAGGTCGTTATTCAATTAGAGGCAAGCAGAAAACTATATTTATATTTACTATGATTGCTAGCTCGCTCATTGATGCCAGCTTGACCGTGCAAAGTCTCGTTTTTTGTCCTGGGGGACCATCGGCTGCTTTTGGTGTTTCAGTTACAAACCGCAGCGATCGCTTTGCTTCGTTTCAGCTAGAAATCCTGGCAGCCGGAGCTAACGAACAGGCTAACTGGTATCGCCTCAGTCCAGACGTTTCTACCGCTAAGTCCCCTGGCGATCGCACCGATTTTCAAGTTGAAATTCTCCACACTCCCATCCCTGATTTTGTCGGTACCGTTAACTTGTTGGTTCGGGTTTCTTCGCCCCAACTCTCGGAAGAACGGCGCTTGGTGTTGCGGTTAATATTAGAACCCAATGGCGAATCAGACTTACTGCGCGTAGGATTGCCTGTAAAACGGCTACAAGCCTATCCCCGTAATATTGTTGATATTCCAGTCACGGTTAAAAATTTGGGATCGCAGCCCTCAGAAGTGCGCTTGCAGTGTAAAGAACTAGAAGTAAATTGGCTAGTGGGGAGTGCGGAACGACGCTTGGCAGTTCCTGCCCACAGTGAAATAACAACAACCTTTCAATGTCAGCCCCCTGGGGCCGATCGAGTTCCCAGCCAGGACTACCCCTTTACGATTGCCGCTAACAACCCTGAGGGTTCTAAGGTTGAGACGATGGGAATTTTAGAAGTTTTACCCGTTGGGTTCATGCAGTTTGAAGCCCAACCACAACAACAGCGCCTTCCCGCCAAAAGACCCTGGTTGCCCAATTGGCGATCGCGCAGTGCTGCCTTCCAACTGACGTTTAAAAACAATAGTAATCTGTTGCAAACGGTCGATCTAGAAGTACGGGGTCAAGATGCTAAACAATGCCAAATTCAAATCCATCCAGAAAAAGCAGATTTACCCTTGGGCGAAATAACGCCTGTAAACTTGACATTCACCCCCCGTCGTCCCCTGATAGGTTGGGCGCGCCAACTAAAGTTTGAGGTGAAACCCTGGCTTTCCGACCCCAGACTAGGAAGTAGCGATCCAGCTACCCAAATCTTGTTCTTAAAAGTCTTCCCCATTATCCCTCTGTGGTTGCTGCTTGCTTTGATTTTGGCGATCGCTGCTATTGCGTCTAGACCCAGTCACGTCTCTCATCTAGCTGGGGTCAACGCAGTACAACTTAGCGGCACGAGCGGCAGATTGCCCCTCGTACTCAGTGCCTCAGACGACTGTTCAATCCGTAGCTGGGGCGCGACCGAGAATGAAAAGCTAAACCCTCAAGGAGTTTTAAGCAAAGGGGCATCGGTCAAAACTTGTACCTCTGCCCAACCTAGGTCAGCCGAGGGACTGCTAGCGGTTACTCAACAAGCTATCCGGTCTTTGGCTTTGGTTCCTTTGCAAAACAACCAGGTCTTTGCAGGTCTAGAAAATGGGACGATTCAGTCCTGGGATGTCAATACGGGTAAGCCTCTGTATGCTCTGCGCGATCCTCAAGATCGAACGAGCGATCGCAATTTGGACTTATTGTTTACCCGTGACTCGCTTACCCTTTATAGCAGTTTCGGTAGCGGGACTATTCGCAGTTGGCATAGGTCAAGAGATGTTCGCTTTAATTCAAAGCCTGCTAAAGTCTTGACGCTGCCTAACCATTTCGCCTTTCAATCCTGGTCTTTAGCACTCAGTTCAGATGAAAAGACGCTAGTCAGTGCCGGACAATTTAAGCGGTTAGTGCTGTGGGATGTCTCAAAATCCAAACCTTCGCCCCAGCAATTGAAGCTATCAGATGTCGAGGGAAATCGCGGAGACAATGACTTCTTCTGGGCTGTAACCTTTGCGCCCAAATCTTCCCTCCTGGCAGCATCCGATTCTGATGGGTATGTTACCCTTTGGGACTTAGACAAATGCTCTAAAGTGCCTCCATTCAAGGGGCAACTTACCAACCAACTCCCACAGATCGATTGCCAACAAAAGTCTCGTTGGAAGGTTTCAGAAACGTCAGTTCGTAAAATCCTATTTACCTCCGATCGACGATGGTTAGTGAGTGCAGGGGATGATGGGCAGATTACGGCATGGCCTTTGACAGCAAAAACCACCCTCGATCCAACCCAAAAACCGCAGCCAATTGCTACTCTCCGAAGTCGAGTAACTTCCTTAGACTTAATTACCAACGATCGGGGAATTTGGATAGCCAGTGGCTCTGAAGATGGCCAAGTCAGTCTCCATCGATTTGATCTGACCAAATAACACATTATGAGATTGATTTGGAGGAAGTCAAGAGGATTTGCACGCTGACTTCATCTACAACTGCTCAAAAAATCTCCAAGTTTTTTATTGAAAACGCGATCGCTATGATAAATATTTCCACGCCACTTAAAGCGATACTCAACCCTCCTTCTGGTCTAGAGGGTTCTCCAGGGGAAATTGTTACCCTCCACGTCAGTCTGATTAATCAAGGCGAACGAGGAGCAGTAATTGAGGTATTCATCGCACCTATTGCCCCAACTCCTGAACAATGGTGTCCATCGGCACAGCGAGTTGCTCTTGACCCACAGCAGGGATGTGAAGTAAGCCTACAATTTAATCTTCCTGTAGATGCTTTACCGGGGAGTTATCCCTACACATTGGTTGTAGATGCCCCAGAACATTATCCAGAAGATACCCCAATTCAATATCCAGGTCAGTTGGAAATTTTAGCCAAAGATCGCTCCGTTGTCCGACTGGATACACCATCCTTTTCTCTTAGTCCGGCAACTAGCCCAGAGCAACCCTTACTCATCCAGCCTGGTCAACCCCAACAACTGGTAGTAAAGGTTGACAACCGCACAAGACGGGTCGATCGCTTTCGTCTCAATTGTCTTGACCTGAATGAAGATTGGTATACAGTTCAATATCCCCGCACCGATCTTCGGGCGATAGGTATACTGTCTGACGCTAATAGTCTAGAGCTTAATCCCGGTACTCAGGGCGACATCATTGTTAAATTCCATTACCCATTGGATATACCCGCAGGACTTTATTCTCCTACCCTACAGCTTTTATCTAATAATACCCCGGAACAGGTTTTACTCGATTTGGTGTATGTAGAAGTAAAGCCAAAACTACAACTGGGTGTTGAACTAGAGACTATTCGTGGCAAAGTCAGCCATCGTCCCGGTCAGTATCGGCTCAAACTAACCAATCAGGGAAATTCGATTCGAGAATTAGCTGTAGAAGCTCATAGTTGGGATGAACCAGAGTGGTGCAACTATGTCTGCGAGCCTTCTTCCGTCCGTCTGCTCATTAATGAAACGGCAGAGATTAGTCTGAAAGTCTATCCAGCGCGGAAATGGTGGAGGCGGCCCCTATTTGGGAATGGTTTACAGCTACCGTTTCAAGTTGAACTTCGAGATCTTCAGGCACTACCTACACCAGAACATTTGCCAAGGGGACTGCTAGTTTGGCAAGCCCGACCTTGGTGGCAGTTGCTGCTGTTGCTACTAGCAGGTTTAGGTACGTTGTCTGGAATCGGATTTTTGATTTGGTTAGCGTTCTTTAAACTCCCACCGCCGCCCATCCTAGCAGAGTTTAAGTCCGATAGCAGTCGCTATATCGAGGGGGATAGAGTCCGCCTAAGCTGGAGTATTGAAAATGCCGAGGAAGTCGCTCAGATTGTCGTGACTTCAGCCAAAGATCGAACCGCGAGCAAACCCCAAGCTTACGATCTTCGTCAAAAATTACCGACTGAACTTAGCCGTTTTTGTCAGAGGAGCGATCGCAGTTTAACCTGTACCAATATCGATACGGGCGCTCGTCTGCCAGGGAATTACACCTTTCAAATCCAAGTTAAGCCAAAATCAACGCAGCAGAGTATTCAGCAGCAATTAAATGTTGAGGTTCAACCCAAACCACTACCGCAAGTTGCGAGCTTTGTTTCTAAACAGTCTCAACTTGAAAAAGAGAAACCCCTAACTCTTAGTTGGCAAATCAAAAACTTTAGCCAGCTTGACCAACTTCAGGTGATGGGACAGCTTAAAGGAGGAATACCTACGCCACTGAAGACCTACAACTTTAAACAGCAAATTTCCCCTGAACTCCTGAAGCAATGCCAACCCCCAGTCAACGAAACCTTAACTTGCTCAAACGTGAATCTAGAACTACCAGCCAAACCTGGTGAGTATGCAATTAGCCTGCAAGCTATTTCCACAAGTAGTCAAAAATCCTCACCATCCAAACCTATTCAAGTCCAGGTAAAGCCATCACCACCAAAAATCTTGGCATTCACGCTCAATGGTGTTAGCTGGCAGACCAACCCCTCATTTTTCCTAAACTCAGGACAAGTTATAGATCTCAAATGGCAGGTACAGGGCGATGATGTTAAGGTTAAACTCGAACCATTGGGCGATGTCCTAGCCAGTGCTTCTATGAAACTGAAAGCGACCCAAGGTCTGTCTCAAATTACTCTTACGGCTCAAAACGAACAAGGTCAATCGGTGCAGCAGGCATTTTTGATTCAAGTAAATACACCACAGCCAGCACAAAAGCAAACTAATCCTTTAGATGCAAGGTTTAGAGTGACTCCTCCTGACGAACTTAAAGTGCAACCTTTCCCACGTTTTACCCGTTAGGTTGAGCGCCCGTGAAGATATTAAAGCGCAGCCTTCCCATGAAAAATGTGGAGGCTGCGCTTTTTTCTATTTTATAGAATGCTACGTCCTTTGAGAAGTTTCTATGCAGACTGTAAATCGATCATTTGTCTGCGTTTCCAAGCAAAGTGCAGAATATTAATCCCTAGCTCTTGAGCGGTGCGTATCTCAGTCCGCGATCGCATTAGTTCTTCATCCAAACCCCACGACGCTGCTAAGTTCCCAATGGAGAGAATAAGTCCTCCGCCACATAGGAGTTGTAGCCTTGTTTTATCTACCATCGGTAAAGCAGAAAATAGAAATGGTTTAATGCGTAGGGGATGATCTCTACGAGATTCTTTGAGAGACTTCAGTGGCATCTGTAAACTTTGGGACAGTGTCTGGATAGATTGAATCAATGCTGTAGACTCGCTCAGTGCATCTACTAGCAGCGTGCCACCCGTTTTCAGATACCGCGAAAGCATAGCGAACTGATGGGTATTGAGCGACAAGCCCTTGCGACCTGTAAGATACAATAGCTCATAAGGATACAAATCGTCATCCCAAGTGACTTGAGGAACCGTTTGTGTCCCTCTTAGAGAGGGATAAATATCTTCCACCGCACGCAGGAAGTAAGTAAGATTGAAAAAGTTTTGGCTACAGTTTTCATCATCATGGTTGATTTGGGCGATTTGAACCAAGCCTTGCGGTCGTGCTTGTGCTTGACGACGATGGCGCAGATCTAAATCTCCATATCCAGGGAAAAAGACATCGGCAGGGGTGGAGATCAAAGTCTGCTGCGTTACTAATAAGATACGGCATAGTTCAACGTCCGAGCTTCTAGGGGGAGAACTTCTTTCATCAATTCGGAAGGTTTCTTGGACAACTTCTTGGTCGGGAGAGCTTCCGAGCCGATCGGGATCTCGATACTGGACAACCAAATAAACCGTAACGGGTTCTGATTCTTTTAACTCGGTTGCGATCCGAAAATTGATTGGTTCAGGCACAATAATCAGATTACCTTCCAAATCGATCGCAATTCCTGGCTGAATTTGCACCCAGCGATTATCGCGATATTCTGCCGACACTGTTTCTGGAGCCGGAATTGTCCGCACTCCTAATCCGCAGACAATGCCTGGTTGATTCAGGGATTGGTAGTGAAGATTTTGGCGTTGGCGAGTATAGTCATGGGCGCGCTGCCAACGTTCAGCCGTCAGTAGCAGACCATCTTTGACCTGTTGGCGTTGCATGGCTGCGATCGCTGGAGTTGGAAAAGGGTGGGGCATAAGATTATCTCCTGAAGATGGATATAAATCATTAGGTAAAAAAAAGAAGATATTTGAAAGTTTTTAGTTGTGACTCATTACTCTCATAACTTTTCCTAAATCTCGTTTTTGAAGGGATTGGAGTTAATTCCCACTTTTTGCAGGGGAAGTATTGCAGAGTTGGTTGGCTCTATTCGACTTTCAAGTAGGAGGTGCTTCTATCCATAAGTCGTAGGTACAAAAGACAGGTTTTTCTCGATCCAAAATTCGCCGCACGAGCTGCTCGTCTATCGGATTGTCTGGATTGGCACGTAGGCGTACCTGGAAGTGATAAGGTTTACCACCACCCAAGATGGCATCTTTTCCCACATGGGCAACTCCAAATACACATCCCTGTCCAAAGGGTTCAGTAATACTAATTGATTTATCTTCTTCTTGGTTAACCGCTTCATCAAGCGGCAAACCAGTATATAAATGTAAATAAAATCGCAATCCTTTGCGGGTTCCGCGCCAACGATAAATTTCTACAGCTCGTCGAATCAATTTCCTTTGCTGGAGCAATCCTAGCTGCGAATCCATCGGCCAGTCTACCCACTGAGCCAGAAACGGTATCAACGCTTGAGGAGCAGTCAGAGGATCTAGATTTGCCCACATGGAATTGAAACTATTTACCACGGGGTCAAAGGCTTGTTCAAAAATTTTGATGAAGCGAGCAATGAAATCAACTTCTTGATAGACCGTTGGCAAAAAAGTAGTGTAATCGCTACGGGGCGCGATATTGAGCGCAAAATCGGATTGCTCGACTAAATATTGTAGCCCTTGACTAGGGGATTGTGCATAAACCGACAAGCAACCCCAAAAGGTCGGATCTAATCGGTTGGCATTGGTTTTTTGCAGGGCATCTTGACCCTCAAAAAAATCTTGAGGAGCTAGAAACCATAAGTCAGTATGCCAACTTTTCTTGGCAGGTATTTCTACCGTCGCCAAAGCGATCGCAGTCCCCGATTTTTGCTCCTCTAAGCCTTGTGGAACTATCGATGCTTCAGCATTCCTGTGACACCACTGCAAAGGGAAAGTCCCATCTAACTTTAAAGTGAGATGCTGGGTTTGCGATTCCCAGTTTTTGAGTTCAAGCGCCACCCTACAGAGTTCGCCAGGATACACATCAATTGTTGCTTGCTGCTTAACTGAAGTCCCTTCAGCTTCTCCAAGCCCGCCTCCTACAGAGGAGGTTTCAGAAATCTGCGTAGGAGTAAGCCGTATACTGACTCCTTTAGTAGTCAAAGTTGACACCATAAGCTTAAAGCCTTGCAGGCGTAAGAGATTGGAGCGTCAAAACATTTATGCTATGACCTGTACGCGCTTGAGAATCTGCCCACGAGCAGAGCAAGCCCTGGGGGCCAGGGTCAACGAAGGGGACTGGGGTTGTTTGCCGCTCCCAAGTTTGTCCATTTTTCTGGATGGGAAACAGGAGAATTGCGCCTAAATATTGAATCCCAGCCTTCTGCTGGAGGATTGATATGATATCTGACGGATAAACAGGGCGACCAAAAGACCAGCCTTTGCCGTCCGCTCCACCGGTCAAAGGATTGAGGTAGCGATAAAGCGCAACTTGGAGGCTGCGGACAATTTCAGCTTGGGCGCTGGGATTGTTGTAGGCGGGTTCTAGAGTAACCTCGGCTTGGACTGATACCCCCGTATAGTTTGGTTGCTGCAACCCTACTTGAACTCCTAGCAACCGTCTTTCATCTAGATAGTTCAAAACTTGTTGTCCCAAGGCTGGATTGAGATAGAACTGTTCGGGATTAATCCCCTTGCCAAGATTAATTAAATCGGTATTGGCTTGAGGAACCACCAATATACTGACACTTCCGGCGGGCTGATTAGTTGACATTGGCGAACATAGCGATCGCGCGATCGCACCGCCACTCCCCCGCAGTGTTAAAGCTTCAAAATCTGTAGCAGTCACCGCCCGATCTTGCGATCGCAGCATACTGGGCGCTCTCAATACCGCTTCTTCAAGGGACTCCGCATCAGCACCATTGACTGCTGCTTCATAGTTGGTGACTTGGTTTACATAGGGAATCGCTGCCTTGAGAAACTTCAATGTGCCTGCTTGAACATTGCCTTGCTTGCCGCCCCCAGTTCGATAGGAAAAAACAATTTCCGCACCACGGGGAGGAATCGCGCCATATTGATGCTCCAGCATCTGAGTATTCAAGTCTCGACCGGGCGATCGCTCTTCTGGCAGAACGTTTTGCAAATAAGCCCGCGTTTGCGTTTGCCGCTTTAGGGTTTGGGGTTCGCGAATTAGCGGTCCAAACTGAATAGTGCCTGCCAATGAATCGATTGTGTAATGGCGATCGTGGGGATTGGAGTCAGCAAAGTCTGCAACCTCCTCCCAAATTTCCGGAGGTTGCCCTGGCGGAAAAACTAACAGATTTTCCTGTCTGCGTTCCAGAATGGGGGCCCTTTCTACTGCAAAGCTTTGTCCTGGTTTACCATTGCTGAACCCCAAGGCTTCGCTCTCTACCCTAACACTTTGACTTGCCTGAACCGACCCGCCGATCGCGTGGATGGCGATCGTTTTGATCCGGGGGGGATTTGAATAGGCTGGCTGGTGCAAGCTAGGTTCTGTTAAAACGCAGCGAATCCACCGCCCTCGATAGGCGCAAAAAGTGGAAACAGGACAGGTTTCAGGTAGATGCAGAATCACATTTCCACTCTGTTCGGAGAAATTGTCCTCTTCACTATTCTCATTAAAACTAAAACCGTTGGTCGAATCATCTGCCTCATTCAGCAACGCCCCAATCCACGATTTGCCATCCCATGCTTCCCAATGACGGGGGGGACAGTTGGGATCGATTCCTGTTGGTGCACCTTGAGCGCCTGTGAAATTGAGGGTTAGCACGTTTCCGTCTAAGCGTGCGTCTGCATCCAGGACGAGATAAAAGCAATTTCCCGATTGCGGCTGTTGTGAAAATAGGATAAATTCATGAACTGCCGAGAGAGTGTTGGATTGAGAATACCATTTTCCTGTTTGGTCGCGGAGCGCAATCGGGATATTGTTAGACTCTGTGGAGGATAAAAAATGGTTTAATTTCGGTTGACCAACGAGCAAGTCACGATCGGTACTAAAAATGATTGCTTCCTGGGTTTCTGTGCGTTCTGTTGCCACCTCTGTCCCCATGGGAATAACGTAGTCTTCTTGTAAATAAGTACTGAGATAGAAGGTCAGTCGGCTTTGAGCGGGGGTTGGCGGTTGCAAACGGATTCCTAATAGCTCTAGAAAAGCTACATAGTTTTTACGCGGGACCTGATTGAACCGCAGCAGCATCTGATCGGTGAGCCAGGAAAATAGCTCAATTAGAGTAATACCTGGATCGCTGATATTATGGTCGGTCCATTCAGGACAATAGCGAGGAATACGTAAGAGGCATTCTTCCACCAAATCGTCAAAACTGCGATCGTCTAGTCGAGAACTGGGAAGTTGGGGTAAAAAATCAAAGTCCACGATTACTCCTCTTGAGAAACTAAATAGAAGGGGTAGACCAAACTGTAGGGATCGGCATGGGATTTGAGGCGGTAATTAATGATAATGTTGACGCGCCCACTGACTGAGTCAGGGTCTGCTCGAACTTCGTCAACGTCGATCCGAGGTTCCCACTTTTGTAGCGCTTCCAGCACGTAGATCCGAATTCGTAGTAGAGTATCGTTATTTAAGGGAGCAAACGCCAGCTCTGTTAAGCGACAACCAAAATCAGGGCGATAGACCCGTTCTCCTAAATCTGTTCGCAAAATCAGCCAGATAGACTCTTTGACTTTCTGAGCCTCCGAACTCTGCTTAAATCCTCCCTGCAAGTTTACCTGCAATGGGAAAGATAAACCTGTCCCCAAATACTCCTGATGCTTATTATGATTTACCATACTCATCGCTCTCAACACGCAGGTATGTAAATATAATATTTAGTAATTAGAAAGTTCTCATTAGCTAAAAGTCTAAACCCTTCAATAAAGTTTGGTAGGACAATATATTAGCCCAGCTATACATTTAAAAGTAAAAGACCAATTGAATTAGATCCAGCCAGCGACTTCTACACTTGTTAGTGACTTACTTAATTTCTCATACTCAGTTTGAGTAGCCTTTAAAATATGCTTCATTTGCACTGCTTCTGCGGCATCAGCCGCTATAAATGCTGCATTAAGAGCAATGATGCGGATATTTCCGCCCGCAGTATTGAGTTGAGCGAGCTTCTCGAAATCCAATCCTTGAGTGGGGGTATTCGCCGGGAAAATTCGTTGCCAAATTTTTTCTCGATGCGCTGCATCCGGGAAAGAAAATTGAGTCACAAAGCGCAGCCGTCGCATAAAGGCAGAATCTAGATTACTCTGCAAGTTTGTAGTCAAGATGGCTAGTCCAGAATAAGATTCCATTCGCTGTAGCAAATAACTGACCTCAAGATTGGCGTAGCGATCTTTGGAATCAGTTACTTCACTCCGTTTCCCAAAGATTGAATCTGCTTCATCAAATAGTAAAATAACCCCGCCACTTTCTGCTGCATCAAAGATGCGCTGGAGACTTTTTTCGGTTTCGCCAATATATTTGCTAATCACTGAGGACAATTCAATTTTATAGAGGTCTAGGTTTAACTCATTGGCAAGCACACTAGCAGCGAGGGTTTTCCCCGTGCCGCTAGGACCAGAAAATAAAGCTGTGATACCCAGTCCGCGTCTATTTTTTGCTGCAAATCCCCAATTTTCATATACCTTAGCCTTTTGCCTAACGTGGGCTGAAATTTGCTCTAAGGTATTCTTCTGTAGGGCCGGCAATACCAAGTCTTCCCAGGCTAATTTAGACTCAATTCGCTCTGCAAGTTTATCCAAACCAGGTCGCGCTTGAACGCGACAACTCTCCCATAATGCCTGTTTAAAGGAAAGAGCAGATGATTGCGTTGTTAATTGTCCAATTGCGGCGGTACAAGCACTGCGGATTGTGGAAGTGCTTAAGTAAAACTGAGACGTAAGCGCTTGTAAATCTTGAGACAACTGTTCTAAGTTTGGAATCAGTGCGCCTTGTCCATTGAGTTGGGTTTTGATCTCGTCTACAGAGGCTTGCCAGGTAATGAACTGTTCTTGGGGTTCTGGTTTGGGAATATCAAAGCGAATCATTTTACACTTCAATTCTTGGAGTGGAGAGCGTGTTGTGACAATGACAAACCCTGAAAATTCCTCCAAAAGTTGATTGAGCGCGGCACGTCTGTCTGGATCGCAAAGATCGGTATCATCGCAATTAAGCAGAAGCGCCCTATGCTCTAAAATACATTCTCTCTCCAATCGGCGAGTGAAAGAAGTTAAGTCGTTAGAATTTAGAGGAAGGCGATCGCAACTCAAAAGGCTCACCCCTCGCTTAAAGCTTTGACAAACCACTTGGGCAATATCTATCTTATCTTCTATCTCTGGCCCGCAAAGTTGGACAATTGGGGGAGTATCTTGAGATGACAACTGCCATAACCCCTCTATCTTATCGGCTAGGTTCTGATACGAAGGGATGAGGTGATGGGTATTTTGAGGTAGCTCAATAAGTCCTGTCAGTAATGGATCTGTTGTTTGCACACCTACCAGATAAAGGAGAATTCGCTCATTTACATGAAGAGGGATTTCAGTCAGGGTCAGCCCTCGACCAAATTCGATTAAATTCCAGTGACGAAGCGCTCCATCGGAGGCTAATCCGCTCCAGTGGGGGCTTGGCAAAGCACAGAGAGCTAAACCGAAGGTTGGGTCTTGCTGATGGCTAAGACCGTGGGCTTTAGCGCATAAATCTGAAAAGCTTGCATCTAACTCAACTCCTACGCAAAGGAGGAGTATACTCGTTTCAAAATCCGAGAGATTAAAACGCGCACAAATCTTTTCTAGAGCAGATGGAGCAGGCATTTCTACAGCGATATTTCTTAGACCAAACTGAGGTTCGTTTGGGGAAGATGTGTCTACTGAAGAATCACTTTCTAGGCTATCAATATAACTTTTGAGAATATCTGAAAGTCGATCGAGGGCAGCAAGCAAATACTTGTTGTTTGCTTGCTGCCAAGCATCAAGTTTTTCTTTAAGATTCACTATCGCTCTCTCCTCTTGTCAACGCCCTGCGTGCAGCTTGACCCGTTCTATTGCCTTTCGAGCCATTGCAGGGTTGACAAGATGCTCGCAAGTTATTCATGTCATTGAAAGCGTCACTCATTTGTTCTTTATTATCTACGTCTGCATTTGCTCGAACATAGTTTTCCCAAGGTACTTTGTGGTCAACTTCCATATCTTCTTTTGCGTGATATCCTCCATTTGCACCACATTTACCACCACCCAAAGCACATTCATGTAAAGTGTCACCTTTAGCATCTTTTTTCTGTGGAGTTTTATCAAAAACCGCATCTCTTGTCCCTTCGTTCCAGCTTGGTTTCTTTATTGTTTCATCATAATTGGGAGTTTTATTGCTACTTCCACTTGCTTTATTACTTCTCGTGTTTATATCATGCGTAGGTTTTCGTTTACCGCCCGATCTTGTGTTCGGTCTACTGGTTTTTGCTGGAGCCATGATTTTTTCTGAACCTCTACTAGAGTTTGAAATCTCTCAAATGAAGCTACATCTATTTAATTAGGTTAAATAGGTGGATTATCCATTGCGATCGCTTTCTTTTTTTTCTTTGGGTGCAGTTACTTGCTTGTATTGGTTTTCAAGGGTTTCCTTGAGTTTTCTTTCGGCTGTATTTGTCGCCGAATATCTGACGCGATTAAAAATAGAGCTAAAGAGATCGGTAAAAAATCTTTCAATTGCCTGCATATTATTCACCTATGATAGAAATGAAATCAGCAAATTGTCTTGCTACTCCAAAGATAAAACTATCGACATAATCTTGCGATCAGACAAAAGTAGATATCTTTTATTCAGCCCGTGGGAGGCGATCGCAGGGTTCAGAGCATTTCCCTACATAGATCGCATTATCAGTCTGGTTCATCTCGGCTAGACTTTCAGCACCATCAACCTGTGCTTGAACGTGATACTTACTTGCTGGTACATTGTCGATGGGAATCTGAAGTACATCAGTATCAGATTCTCTAAGTGGAGCTTCAAAAGTATAAACTTCATCATAGTTTCCATTAGCTGAAGTCAGTTTGAAGCTTACTTGCTGTTGCTGCCCAATTGTCGGATTAAATTCAACGCTCAGAATTGTTCTTTCGGGTTCTATTTGACCATTTTGTTGTTGACTAATGCAGCCTCGTGACTTGCAAGAGGCAGTAATAGTGGGGTGTAACACAAAAGTCCGTTCGTTTGATGCAAGTTCTTGACTATTTGGAAATTTATATAGGGGTTGATGAACAACCTGAACCTGCTGAACCCCAGCTTGTAAGTTTTGAGGAAGTCTAAATAAAAGTCGATGTTCTTCTACTATTTCCGGTTCTAAGAGGTGCTTCCCTCTATTTAAACGAAGTCGAGTAATGTCCCCCTTAAGGTTCTTACCATAAACAAGGAGACTACTCCCTGCAACAATTGAACCACCTGTTAAAGGCGACGCAACAACCTTCTCAATGTACGGGCGATCTAATACCTCTGAACTGTGATGTGTTTGAAGCGAAGATTTCTGGTCTCCAATAAATAGCATCGAAACTTCGTAGGCAATAGAGGGTTGATAAGAACCCTTCAGAAGCAACCATAATCTAGACATCTTTTCTGTGTCTAACATATTTGGGATGATTTGCACCTGACCTAGTTGCTCGATCAATAACGGAAGGGAGGTTGATTCTATTGCCTGTGCAAAGGTTCCAGCACGATTGATAGATGCCGTATGTTGTAGTGCTGCTTGGATTTTATCGTTAGATAAGACAGGGTTTTCATGCATCAGTTCCATAGCATAGCCAAGCAATAGTTCTGTCTGAAAGTCTTTACTGCCATAGACAGTTAATAAATAGTGAAGATTAATAGCTAGTGGAGCATTGCCATCTATTGTGTCGCCTCGAAAATAACTGGGATGTTTGTGTTCGCCTCTAATCCAATCTGCGTTACGATTTTGTGTAACCTGATAGAGAAAAAGATTTAATTGCGGTTGATCGTCAGCCCCTTTAGAAACCTTATCTGGAGGAAGCGTGGTTAATAGAACATTCCCCATACTAGATAGAGCAGAATTTTGAACCAGCCCATCTTCCAATAAGTTTTTTAAAACAGCAGTGATAGCTGCGATCGCCAATCCATTACTCATACATTTTTACCTAAAAAACTCTTTGTATTGTTAGGCACTTAAAAAACATTTTTGATGCAACTAAGATAAGAGAAGTCTAGTTCTAAGGCGAACCTCAACTTTTCGCTAAACAGGTTTTCATAGTGTTCTAAATACTTGTTTATTCATGGTCGATTTCTTGATTTGAGTCTCATTATCGGAAAAGCTTACCGACACATTTGAGAACTCTAAGCAAAATTTACTCTCTACCATCGCTAAATTCATGAAACTATAACGATCTACTGAACCACGAGAGTCAATTAACCCAAAGATAAAGTCAAGAGAATTTGCTGACTGATGTTTGCCTAATTTATCCTTAGTAATCTGGATTGAAATTTTTGAATAGTAATTTCAGATGTTTCGTAGATTCTTCAGCAAGGGCTAAATTGACATTCGTTCAAACCCTTCATAAGCAATCTCTATCTCCTCAATTTCTACATTACTTGCATCTGATTTCATCTCTCCAATCCGGTATTTAGTTGGCCAAGCTTCTGTAAACCGAAAGGTGACTCGGGGGATGCTAGCTTGATGAAAAGTGATTAACATACTTCTGCGCTGTTTGAACCAGTTGCCCTTTTGCACCGACGAAAACCATAGCCACAAACTCTTGGAAATGCTCATGCCTCTGCGTAAAGTTAGATTTCCACCTACTGCGTTACCAGGCAGCTTGGTCAGTCGGGAGCGTCCCTTATCGGCGTTTCCCCAGCGTTGGCTTGTGACTTCTCTAAACTGGATAACCTCTTGGGTAAAGTCAAAACCATCACATCCCTGAAAAACTCCGTCCAACAAACCATCGGAGTCATCAAGTTGCAAGATTATCGCGAAGCTAGATGCCATCAATAAAGTTGAGTCACTCATAGATTGATTAAAGTATTTCAAAGATTACGGTTAACTATTTACATCCCAATTTGATTGGGTCGCATAGATGGGATTTGGCAACCCCCTATCTGGAGAGTAGTACCTTTGGAGTAAGTTTCGAACCTACTACTCTCCAGGTCTTCCTTTGCCAAGGTGAGTGACCTTTGGGGGGAGATAGATCTCTGTTGGTAAATTAGAGATAAGAAGATTGAGGTAGAACCTCAGTCAGGAAGACTGACAACACACCAGAAATCGCGTACATTTGACAGTATTACTCACCATATAATGGTGTCTATCTCTGGAGTCTTCATTGTTCCCGCACAATTTCTGTAACGCACAGTTGAATTGTTTCACCAGCAAGATCGGAACCGTTAGCCTCTGCATCAGACACCTGATAACTCATGGGAAAAGCGCCTTTTAGTTGCCATTTAGCACCACCTCCTTCCCCCTCAAAACTGAACGTCAAATCTTCAGTTACATATGTACCTATCTGAGCATTGGGATTTAATTTTTTCCACCAATCCGCTAATTTTTTATCACCGTTAGGTATTGAGCAAGTAAACGTTGGTTGCCCGGGCTTTGTTGGACCTGGCTGTGGTTCTAGCTTCCTCTTTCCTCCCACCTGATTACCGACAACAGTACTAGATACTTCAACATCCATTTTTAAACCACTAAAGCTTTTTACTGCTATTGATCCACCCAAAGTGCCCCCACTAAGGCTAAAAGAAGAACCTTTAATATATTCACCCGCCATGATATTCTCCTATTTTTTTGCTTGATATGAATGATTTAGAACAGTTATTTGTTGTTTTCATTTTCCAGAGCATTCCACTGACTAATGCGGAAGACCACAAATTCAGCCGGACGCACAGATGAATCGCGAGGCGTTTATAAAGCTCCTGCGAATGAAGTGCCTAGAGGGATAACTGGGTTAGCTTACGATGTCAACTTTAGAGAGCAAGAACTTCTCAATCCTCTAGGGATCAACTGCATTCGTAAGTTCCCCAACCGAGGAATCCGCATTTGGGGTGCCCGAACCCTGGTAGAACCTGACAAAACGGAATGGAGATACATCAGTGTCAGACGACTCATCAGCTATA
>QQTW01000844.1_pt1 | contig 20288 bp, 20 predicted proteins | sample 1904831 | NCBI WGS metagenome assembly QQTW01 (sample SAMN09435610, study PRJNA476489) | Subsurface metagenome, whole genome shotgun sequencing project. | reverse complement strand
GTCGAGGAGTTCATTCTCTCCGTGTCTTTCACCATCGATTGAATTAGCCTCCTCTAGGACGTCTCCACTCCAGGGCTTGCATTCTTTGACAAGCTGGCCACATCTGAGACAAGTCCAGCCTTCGCCTTCCTCGGCCTCGATGCGCTGTATCAAACACACAAAGCAAAAGACGCATCCGCAAGGGATTGCTTCATACGGGTTCGTGATATCAGTTTGCGCCGAGCCGACAACTCCTCCAGAAGAGCCTGAGATCCCCGACAATTCGCCCGGAGAGGTTGATACCGGGTTGTAATTCCTGTAGCAAATAGCACAGGTCCGTTCGGGCAGAAATCCAAGCTCTGCCTGAGCTCTGAGCTCATCCTCGCCGGCCTCTCGGTTGCCGCGTGATAAGGAAGACTTCAGCGTGCGCCATGCCCTGGCGAGCCAGCGCCTCCATCTATTTATACCAACCAGAGGAAGGATAAACAGCAAAAACTCTGTGAAGGCATGCCATACGAGTTGTCGATTCAAGTATTCGAAGGAAACCTCCCGCCTCACTTGGCTGCTTGATGGTGCAAGGCGGAGACGGAGTAAGCGGTCGGCAAGGGTACGGTAGCGGCCATTGAGAAGAAATACAAGGAATGAGGCAAACGCAGCGATCGAGTGGGTGACAGAGAGAGCCTGGGTGACTGAAGAGAGGGTCTTGACGGTTGAGTAAGGCTGTGACCAGCATGTTAGCGAAACAGCGCTCGGAAAGGGGCGTAGATTATCTCATACCTCATCATAAGCGTCGTCTGCCCGCACAAGCCAGTCCTCCCATTTAGCCCACGCATATCGCCCACCGACGGTTATCAAGCCATACAGGCTCTTCTGCCATACTTTGGGCGGATTTCTTGCCAGACTCCTACCTCGCGCATCCGTGTAACAGAGGCCTTGCAGTGCGGCGCCGTATGATGCATTGTGATCCCAAATGGACAGCTTGAAGAGGACTGCTCGAAGGCCAAGGAGTATCTCATTGGACCAGTCGTTTTGCAAGTGAGACTGTGACACGATAGTCAGCCATCAAGCCCGCAGCGTCCGCCGAAAGAGACATAATTACCCCAAAGTATTTCAAGGCCTCCCCAGCCTGACCTTTCAGCAGCTCAAGGAGCTCTTCGTCCAGGAGTTCCGCGTCCACCTGCCCAACACGCAGTGCCGGACGCGTCCCTTCGCGCCCTTGTATCGTGCTCCATGTCGCCGCACTCGCATGAGCTATACCACTGAAAGGGTAAGGGAGTCGGTCGAGGCTGGCGTTTGCTCGCGGGGCCTGATGCGCTCGAGCTGCGGCTTCGCGTTGTCGCCGTCGTTCTGCTACGCGTTGCTGCGCCGAGGCGAAATCCGCTGATGCCATGCGCCAGACATTGGAAATCCAGTGATTGCGAGTCTCTAGCGGAAGGATTGCGGGGATGATTGAATAGAATTCCTGTGCTGAATGATCTGAACAAGAATCCTAGACGTAGACATCTGGACAACCTCGGTATCTGCAATCTGTTAGCCTCGGTTGGCGAGTCCGTGCAAAGCTTCAAGTACCTCTGTACTTTCCTCTTCCCAGACTTCACGATCGACCTGAGGTACGAAGTACATTTCCCTGGGCAAGACTCTGGTGCAAGCCAGCAAAACACATCTCCTTCAAGCGACAGGCTCTTCTGCAGATGCTCAGTTGTTTTCTATCTGGCGCCATCATTGGCCTGCAGTCCTAAGTCGGCTTCGATGTATCATTAGCTCTTTCGCACCAGTCGCGTCGCATCCGCATTGCTTCCCGGCGTTGATGTCATTTGGGTCCCCTATCCAACCATGTTTCCTCCTCACACTATCCGCCCGGCGTCACGTCTGGCGTTGTACATTCTCATTTGCTGGTTATATGTAACTCCTGCGACCGGTCTCTCTGGGGAGCAACAACCTCTCGCCGATGCCAGCGATGAGCATAAAACCGGCGGCGCGGATCCCCTACCTGCGTTCGCCGAGACGGAGCTGCCGGCAGACGCGAAAAGCGAGGATCTCTGTCAATCTGTGCCGGGCGTGTTAGCAGAAACGCTCAACGATCTATCCAATGCGCTCGGGACGATGCAGTCACGGTATTTTCAGCTTTGGCTAGGGACATGGCCAGAAGCAATCGATTGGACGGCGGCAGTCATGGGAACTCACTTATCCGCTTCTATCTATACAATGGCAAAGTCGGCGGAAGAACCATTCTCTACGGCGAACCAAGGAAACGGACTGGCTGAAGCGGAGGCGCTGGAGAATGAGATGAATAGATACTTCTCGCAAGCGGTGGCATATTACTTTGGACAAGACGCCTTTGCTATTCGTATGCAGGCATACGACGACATGCTCTGGGTCGTGCTCGGCTGGTTGGAGCAGATCAGGTTCATCAATCGACATTTAAGCCATCATGATCACCATGCGCCGCACGCCAATCCCGCCCAAGGCTGGTATGGCGAACAGTTTGCGCCGGCTTTTGCACATCGTGCTCACGTCTTCTACGAAATTGCGAGTCGCGGTTGGGATTCTAGGCTTTGCGGTGGGGGTATGATATGGAATCCCTCCTTGGAGCCGTACAAAAACGCCATCACGAACGAACTTTTCATATCCGCGTCGGTTGGTATGTATCTTGATTTTCCGGGTGACAACAACTCTTCTCCTTATGTTGTGAATGAACAATATATGGCGGGCTTAAATCCCGCGACGGCGTACGATCCGAAGTACCTGAACGCAGCAGTTGAAGGCTACGACTGGCTTCGAGCGTCGAACATGACGAACGCGCAAGGTCTCTACGTCGACGGCTACCACATCACCGGCTGGAAAAGAAATGAAAGCATCGGCACCGGCAAATGTGATGCCAGAGACGAGATGGTCTATACATACAACCAAGGTGTTCTTCTCTCAGGTCTCCGTGGCCTCTGGGAGGGCACTGGTCATCTGTCTTACTTGGAAGATGGACACGCCCTCATACGATCTGTCATTGCCGCGACAGGCTGGAATGTACCGGACACGGCCTCGCAGGAGGAAAAGGAGTCTTGGGCAGGCCTTGGCCGTAACGGCATCGTCGAGGAATTCTGCGATGCTGCAGGCTCATGCAGTCAGGATGGTCAGACCTTCAAAGGGATCTTCTTCCATCACCTTTCCCGCTTCTGCGAGCCGCTGCCCCGAAGGCCGCGCGCTCCGGGCAAGACTTTCGGCGCTTCTCCCGCCGTGGCCATGCTGCACCGGCAGAGCTGCAAGGAATATGCGTCCTGGGTCGCGCACAATGCGCAGGCGGCTCTACGAACGAGGGACGAGAACGGCCTCTTTGGCACATGGTGGGGCGCGCCTGGCAAAGGCGAACCCGAGATCAGGGCGCCGCTCCTCCCTCGTGGAGCAGTTGACTACCGTAATGATCCGAGCGCGTCAGGGCACGAGAGGCAACGGCGGCAAGAGAACGCGTGGAGTCATCTTTCCACGAGCTCTCAGGTGGATGGAGTGTTAGGACCAGACAACGACGTCTCTGTGAGGACTGAGCGTGACTGGAATGATCGAGGAAGGGGGCGTACTGTCGAAACTCAAGGGAGCGGGCTTGCTGTTGTACGAGCCTTGTGGGAGTTTTCGTCTCTATGCTAATCGCAAGGACAAAGTTGGAGCATTGCTGCGAGGCTGTTTAGATCCGCGGTTGGTTGTTCTCGAGGATTTAGGTGCTTCGTCGCTCTTGGTACGGTACATACAAAAGGCGCTTTGTCAAAGGGTATATATAGAGACTTCGGTCCGGCTTGACCGGTGAAAATATAGACATGTTCATTCTCTCCTTCATCTGTACTGCACTATGTACAGACCACAAATGCGGTGGAACCGGTGTCTCGAGAAGACCGTGGCTACCGGATCGAATATGCGCCGGCTAGGTGCTCATGATTTCATGCAAACCTCGACTTGCCAACAACCCGTTTGCAATCCAGTGCCCTTGCCAGGAGTCTCAACCCTACTCTCCTCCAACCTGACACCGAGCACATATCCCCGCAGGTTTGGATCGCCTGATGATCCTACATGATGCCAAGCTTTCCAAATGCCTGCACAACATCTACATCCACGTTGACAAGCCACTCGTCACGAAACACGTTTTCGCCGCCGCATTGCTGGATCGCCTGCTGCAAATGGTCTTTGATGAACTGCACCACATTGACTGTGTGCACAGGGTCCGAAAAGGTGAGATCTCTGCGTCGCTGTTCTTCGGGAGCCTCCGGCTCAGAAGCTTTGATGTTGTCCGTATCCCAATAGATCAAGGAGCTTCAAGATGTCAGTTACTATGACGACGCGTAGTTGATGCCTGTTGGGAGATATATGAAGGGGCAGTCAGAGCTACTTACTCAACAGTTTTGTCATCAAGACCTTCGGTCAGCTCTCCCACGATGTCGGTCCACATTGTCATCATATCTTGTAATTTCGCCAAGATTATGCCTCCACCCACGTCGAGCATTTTGGTCAATGCAAGACACATCAACTTCCTGCGTGCAGGGTCGCCGATGTTGTCCAAGTGGGAAAACCATTCCTCAAGAAGCCAACTCATGCCTGTATCGTCACTCGAAGATTGCACTGCCGGTTGGGACTGACCATTCTGATTCCAGGCCGAAGCGTCGGCTACCATATGTGCTGCACCGATGAAGATTCTCGGACTCGCATACATGAGTCGCGCCAAAGCGGCAAAGTAGTCCGTTTCGAGCGAGCCCTCGACGGAAGAATCTTTGCGATTGGGTCCCGTAACGCAATGTGCCCCCCATGCAGAGCGAATGCCGGACAGAAGGGCGCCCAAAAGACCGGTTCTGACCATGTCTGATGCAAAGATCTCAATGGCGGCCTCGCCACCGAGTGCGTCTGCTGCTCGAATCAAGACTTCAATCAGATGTGTGACGAGGCCTCCAGACTCACGTCCCCAGCTTGCTAGCAAGGTCGTGAACGAAGTGAAAAGGCCTTGACGCATTTCGGTACTCAGCATTGCAGACGGCGCAAGGAGAATGTAGGACTCGGTGATTTCAAGCAATCTGCGAATAGTATCCGGTCCTAACTCGTAGAGGTAGAAGAGGTACGGCGCAAGGGCAAGAAGATCGTCGGCTTCTGGCGACGGAGTCTGGATGATAATAGCCGACCACAGCTCCAGAGACTCTTCCAGGAGATAGATTTGAGTGTCCTTACTCCATCATTAGCTCTGCCAGTGTGGATCTGTAGCGACTGATTAATGCATGATGGAGCTTACCGAATTTGGCTCCACAGCACCCTTGATGATAGGTAGGACGAGGGAATGAAACCGCCTGGACTCAGACTTCATGGAGTTGATTAGTCTTGAGAGTAGTGTCAGAATCGCTTGTTTCATGAGATGCTCATCGCCAGATTGCTGCCAAAGAGGAGGTAAGAGGGATACAATTCGGTCCGCGTACGGGGTGATCTAGGCTTGATGTCAGCGTACGAGGTCAGCGTGTGAGAGTAACACCCACATGATGTTCCAATCTTTCGACGACCGCACTAATGGAGGTTAGCAACCCCATCTTTGTCTCCGTCATGGCGACTTCTTCTACCAAAGTCATCAGACGCGTCAGGACCTCATCAGCATGGGGCATGAATTGATCCGCCTTGAATTCCCATTCACTGGCAATGTACTGGAAATGTCTCCCAGCTACTACGCGTACGACTAAGTCGTTCAGCGGGTCACGATCATCTAATAGATGTCGAAAGATCTGGTAGACCAGTGGTCGACTAGACTGGGAGGTTTTGACTGAGATCCACTGTCCTAAAAGAATCGCGATACGGCGGCGAAGGATTTTGTAGCCCGGTTGCTGCTTTTGAACTTCAACTACCAACGTGCTGGATATAAAGTTGTCAAAATCAAGTTCCTGAAAGATAACAGGAGCCGCAAGCCCGATAGCTGAATAGACGGAGTCTTTGAGGAGGACATCCTCGACTTCAGGTCCTGTATGATGTCAATGGACGTCCATTGTATCACGGCACCAAAGACTTACGAGCTGTAGATTGGAACATGGTCAAGAGCGGCTGCACAAGAATGCTTTTGAAGTTGATGGCCAAGTCCAAAAAGAGCTTCTCAGCGCAAGAGCGTATTGAGAACTCGTAACCCTCTAGGCCAGTCTCCTCTTTGGCCTCCCACTCTTCCGGTTGTTCTTCCCACTCCTCAAGATCGACGGGAGTCAGAGTAAAATAGTGGACAATGGTTCTGTCGGCCCATTCACGAATCGTTTCTTCTGTGAGCAAGTCCTGCTTGACGCGTTCTATGGCTTGAGACTTCTCTTCTTTCTCTTGTGGATGGCGGTATTTGAACGTTTGTGTGGGGTGAAAGACCATCTTGAGCACCGCTCTTGTAAGTAGTAGTCCTTTGAGACTCAGTCGCTCTAGAAACGGTTTCTCCTCGGTTGCGGCGAAGCCCATGTTGCTCGTCCCGGCTTTGCTCGCTTCTCTGGTCGAAGCAAGACTCTCGCCGTAACTTTTGATCGTGTCCCAATAGGCGCGTACCAAGGCAAGGCTGTCGGGGAGCATCACAAAAGCAGACGGATGAACTCGGGCCATTTCAAGATGAAACTTTGCCATCTGCAAGATGTGTTTCTCTAGCAGCCACGCGACTTGTGAAGATAGCTGCGAATGTGCTTCTCTAACAAGCACAAGGAAGTCGCCCCATTGGACTCGGAGAAGGCTCCAGAATTCTTGCACGTCTTTGTCACGATGAGGGAACTCATATCCGACAATCACCAGTCGACGTAAGATCTTGATGGCCAGTTGGCTCTGCTCGATGTCTTCGATTGCTCCGCCTTCGTCATCGCCTCCTTGCTGAATGAAAGCACGCCATCTTTGCACCTTCTCGAAATACAACCGGCCTAGAACGTGGAACACCTCTGGCGTGACTGAGAAGAGGCTCGCTCTTGTACGCTGAAGTCGGCCGGTTGAGAGCTCCTTGACAACGTACAATAGTACCAGCAAAGTGCGAGGCAGTCGAAGATGACCCGCACCAGGAAGCGAGGAAGATCGCAAAAGTCCCACGAGTTCTGTGATCACGTTTGGCCTAGGTGATTCAGCAGCATTTCTGGTGAAGAACACTAGGAACGAGCTCACCATTGCAATGGAAACTCGTAGCGAACAATCTTGGCAATCATGACAGCATTCTGAAGTGCGAGTTTCTGATCTGCTTCGTTGATGCCGCTCTCAAGCAACCGCGATCTGATGAGTGATTTATCATCTTTGCTGACGGAGCTGTTCCAGGCTTGATATTAGCACCGCAGTCCATGGATGTTGACAATCGGGCAGAAGCGTACTTGTTGCCAGTTTTACGCCAATATTTGTCTACTCCGTTTTTTAACTGGATAATGGCCAGATAGCGGACTTCGAACGGCAGAGATTTGTCGAGGAATATAGACTTGAGAGTGTTAGTAACGTTGTTGGTGTTCAATGTGGACTTCAAACATGCGAGACAGGAAATAATAAAGGAAGTACCTACCTGGAGTAAGGCGTAGTAACCTCTTTCTGTCTCCCATCTCTGAAGTTGCTTTGTGCCCGTCTGTATTTGCAGCGGGTCGTTGGATGCCGCGGACCGGAGGACATTATAGAGATTAGCCTCAGTTAGCGGATTTGCCTCTGCAGGAAGTTCAATCATGGTAGCGATCACAGCGAGGTACGAGAGTGGTTGCAGGTAGCAGGGTAACCGATTTGCACGACATGTGATATCTGTGATTCTAGCATCTGAACCAGGTTATGTGAACAGCGGCTGAATTTTGCTGCAACTGGCCCAGTGCAGTAATCTATTGTTTCCTCAAGCTTACGCTGGGTAAGTGGACAGAGTCTGGCACCTTGAGGAAGTGAAACAACCAAGCAAGCGAAACACTACTCAGGGGATTGCTTAGTGATAGGCTGATTAGTCGGAACAAACACATTGGCGCCTTGAGAGTGGTCGAACTACAGTACACTTCCTCACAGGAATGAGATTTCTGGAAGATCATATAACTATATTCGCGCTATCGAATCAGCCAAACCCTTCGCACCTCTGGAGGGCACACGTCAGAAACATCTGCATGTGCCCTCTCCCGATGTGCAGAAATCCATGCATTTGGGCCCTTTCCCATGATGACACAATTTGAAAAGCAAACGAATAACCCAAATGAGAGAGGTAACCACACAAGCTTCGCAGATCCACAAACACTACGGCGTCTGAGGACTTGGTGTTTTCCAGTTCAGAGAGGACACTGTATAGCAGCAGAAGATCTATCCAAACATTGCCCGAGTCATTAGTGTTGCTGAAACCGCAGAGGCTGGATAGAGACAGCCCTGAGCTGAGCGGAGTCCAACAGGAATAGATCATGCTAAGGATCCGCGACTCTGCATTGCGTCACCCAGGTCCTATAGTTCGTAGGGGCGAAGAGACATTCAATTTGCTGGCCGTGTTCGTTAACTCAATGTCCAGCCAGCATGGGTACCTGAGACCAACTTACAGCGTAAGGGTACATCGTGGCTTGTGTTTTCAACAAGCCATGACAGCGCAAAAGTAGGTTCGGACCGCGCATGTGGAACAGGAAATTCAGAGTTCCAGGTGTCTGGGTATCGCAAGGATCGGATGTCAACCGTCTTTGACGCAATTCAGCCTTTTCATTCCTTCTCATCTCCAGCTTCTTCAGGACTCTTGCTTCTAGCTCTTCCCCCTCGTGGAGCCCCACTCCGGCCACCTCGGGCTTGTCCCTTTCCAGGAGGCGGTCGTACAAATGCAAAGTCCACAGAAATAGTCTGATCAAGTAGCTTTGTGTTATTGGCGCCTTCGATTGCGGCTTTGGCCTCCGAGAGGGTCGGATACTCGATCAAGACGTAGCCCTGTAGTATAAAAAAAGCGATTATTAGAGCGAATGTTGTATACTCAGATGTCGGGGGATAGTTGTGCTTGCCTTGACGTAACCTGTTCTCCGGTCCAGATTCAGGTGCATATTCTTGATCTCCCCATACTCGCCGAAGACCTCGGTCAGATCCTCTTCGCTCACCTCCTCGTGCACGTTGGTGACCATGATGATCCAGCCTTCGATGGAGCGCACCGCTGCAGCGCCTGCCTGCGTCCTTGCTTCGACATTCTTTGATTCCGCTTCAGGCACATCAATATCCATCTCGGTGTCGGCCATAACTGTAAAGTGATCTTGTGGCGATTTTACCGCGCGATTTCCGACTGTTCCTGGGTTAACCGGTGAAGCTGGAGGATCTGTGCAAGTGTTTGTTTGCTTTGCATTCTCGGGTTTAGATATCATTATTATTAGCCTTGGCATCCTGGGTGCGATTTGCGTCCAACTACGGGAGGCGAATGCCCCTGGAAATTCTCTGCAGCAACAGCATCGATTGGCCAGCAGCTCCAGTTAACTCATACGAGAGCAGAGGATAAAAGTATTGGGTTAGGCCTTTGAAGATTAAGAACTGATCAGAAAATGGTCCTCAGGTGATCTAAATTGCGACAAGCACTTTTTTCAGCACGACGAATCGAATTGGAATTTAACAGTCAAGGTATCTAGTATCTCCTTCGCTCCAAGATGTCCAATATGACAGTATTGCCCTACAACCTCACCGCACGAACAAGAGTATCGGCCAGCTCTTCCTCACGTTGAACCACTTAGCGTCTCGTCGTTGCAATTCGGTAGCCGTCCAACGCGACTCCTCTATTGGCAATGAGAAGCGAGGATATATGGAACAGACTTCTGTTCCCTCGGGAGAGGTTGACCTGAAGACCTGATCTGCGCGAGAATGCGGCTCTGAGTTGAAACCTCCATTGTCAGCTTGATGGCTGGTTTGCGGACTATCATGGACTCCATGGCTGACCCGGGTTGCCGTTTCATTGATCCGCAGGCGCAGTGCTTCGGTAACCAGTCAAGACCTACTCGCGAAGCCGGCGCTTCGACAGGCTTCAAGCAGATTCGATGAATTGAGTTGATGATGTTCCCAACACTCAACTAGGTCCCGGTTGCATGTGGATCCAATTCCCATCCGCGGTCCATGTGCCTGGCTTCGTGTAGTCTGCAACAACTGTTCCGCCCACGCGACTATATTCAACAAAGCCGAATCGAAAGTATTCGGGGTCGCCTTCTCTGTGACGTGTCCATGTGAACTCGCTTTTCGTGTTGCGATCTCTGAACCAGCGAAATCGCTCCACATCATTGACGAGTACACTAAGGCCATCGTACTGTACGTTTATCGCGCTCCAGGTAAAGGTGATGGTGTTCGCCACAATGACTGGGGTAGTAATTTGTGGCAACAGACTGCCAAGCTTTCCATCTTCCAACAGAGCCGCTGCCGTTTGAAGAATGCTTGCAAATCCCCAGCGGGCAACGCCGTTGATAAACAAGCCTACGAGAAGGCCTTGATACACGAGGCTCGACCGTGTTTGTAACGCTGTTCCCGGTAACAGGAGTAGTGCCAGTATATAGTGATGAATGCGTAGTTTGAGCCGCGGTATCGCCATCAGCAGCGAGATGCATAACGCTATGATGGCGTACATGGCTAGATATTTTGGCAGTCTGCCTTCGGTTCTGAAAGAGTATGCCTGGTTGATGAAGACGACAACAAGCAACAAGACGATGAAGATGAGAGCCGGCACGGCCCCGGGCTGTTGCCGAAGATCATGCGGTGTGAGACGCTGGATCGGGACTTGGTCCAAGGTATAGTTACTCAAAGCGCCCACCCAACAGGCGCCCAGCCAGAAAACAGTCTTTTCGTACTGTGCCGTAAGACCTCGTAGACTGGTCCGCACAGCGTAACGATAGATGAAGTGAGCAACAAAGACAGCGGGAACAAAACGCTCGAATGCTGAAGAGATGACGGAGTCGAAGTCCGGAAAGTCCGGGGGATCCGACACGAGAGCAACGTGAAAGTAGATACCCGTGAACGTGATACCAAAAAACAACGCCGCGGATGTCGTGACAATTGACAACAAAGATGAAAAGAAGATGGAGAGACTAAGAAGCCTCCAACGAGGGTCTTTGCATTGCAGCTGATGCGTGCCAGCAGACGGTTCTGGCGCAGACAGGGTGAAAGACAGCGGAAAACTGGAATTGAATGCAATGCTTGATATGCCGTTCCGTTCTGAGCCAGGAAATGAACTCTTCTCTCCGACACGAGAAAGCAACCCGCAGCCTCCATCCTCATTATTGATGATGCCAGCATGTATTGCTGCTCCACATATGAAAGAGTCTCCACGATATATGGCGATGTCGGCGTGATTTGCATTATTTGGCCCGCCAATAACAAGACTCCTGTAGTTGATCTCTTCGGGCCCAATGGTGCGGGGATTCAACACTTTAACTGCTTCACAGCCGGAAGGACACCGAAAAACAAACGAGCTCTCATCAAAAGGGCGGCAGTTATCACCATCCAGTCCGCAGAAGGTAGAATTAGGCCTAACGAGTCAGCTTCAACTAATAACCTAGCCACGTCACTACTGACCATAGTCTCGAAATGCATGATAATCGGACAACCGATCCATAGCCCTCAACTTCGCCCACAGCATTCGATCCACGTAGTATCGAAATGAAACTCCAGAACCAGATCAGGCAGAAAGCCGAAAGCGCCCAGAACTTGCGTTGTCGGTTCGGTAGCCATGTGTTGACAATCCAAAGAGGTAGTCTCTGGAAAATCCGGAAGAAAGGCTCGATACGATGCGCTTTGTACGGCTGCGACCCAAGCACCCATCGAGTTGCTGTCTCATACATCTGCACAACCGGCGCCGGGATGTATGCCGTGGATATACGGTGTAGAGAATGCGTGCAATACGAAGTAGAAGATCTCCGAAAATCGAAATCGTTGTCTTCGCTGGGCGTAGCCCTTGATGGAGTGGTGACGATCGAGCCGGAGTCTGCGGGGCTGTGCGGTAAACGTTCCGAGCGAGGTGATCCATTCTCAATCTCTCTCAAAGGAAGGTTGGACAGGAGTGGCGGAGTGGCATGGCTGTAAGAATTGCGGCGCCAGCGTTGACCGGGTGCCATGTCGCTGGATGCCTTCTGGAGGGGAGTCAGTCGAGGCAAATGCACAGTGATAGAGGATGTCAGTCCACACTCAGTGCCGGGTTCACATACTCAAACCACACGTCTCCCACATCTATACGTCGGAAAGCGTGAAGAAGGGCAACCCAGGGGCAACAGGGAACGCGGCGCGGTGATGTTCGGGTTTCGCTACCTGGTACTAGCCAACGCGCGCTAAATTTAGCCGACTGTTGAGTCGAAACAACATACGATGTTGAGCGACCAACGACTTATGCCCAGTAATCTTAAAAGGCTTCCATGGTTGTCTCAGTCTCTTGGTGATGTGACAACCTTGTCAACACAAGATACCTACCTAGGTATACATGCGGCAGTAAGGCACACTCAATCTATACCGGCATGACTCAACCAACTGCTGCTTTGCAAGAGCTGCCTCCGCTTCTGGATCTGCCGTGGTAACCTCCACGGCTGCATAAAGCGTACTGGCCAAAACTTTCTCACCTGAGCCGCTGTACTGAGCCGCTGTAGAAGATGAGACAAGAATGGCAAGACATGCACTCGCTCAGGTTCGTCGGTACCAGTCAAACCTATGAGAGACCCCGAAACACCATGCAGTTAAGCGCCTTCAAGCCCATTATTATGAACGCCTTGAGCGGCACGGCAGTATGATCACCTTAGGTGATTAAGGATAAACAGGATCGTTGTCTCGCTTCTCAGATGCCCAGAACTAAGACGAAGAAAACCACGTTTGACTCCAGAAGTCTTGCTTAAGTGAGGACCATCGCGGAGTGGTTTGTTGCCTTGATAGTATTAATACTAATACTCATCCTTGTACGCTCAATATTTCAGCTCTCAACTTGATCCTGTCCTGGTAAGTCATTCTTGTTTCTTTAATGATGAATTGCTTGGTTGATCGGCACCTTTTCTATAGCAAAACACATTTCGTCGACTTCCCGTTGACTATCCTTATGAGATTCTCATTGCGATATTTCCTGCGTGCCGTCGGTCTTGGGACCCTGAATGCTGTCTTCAACCAAAGGAATTCCGCCTTTTCGATCGCCGAACCCAGAAAACGGATAGTTACGCAGTCTTTTTGGGTCGCTTTGCAACGATGCATGGTCCATTTACTCCCGTGTACGGCATCCATCGTGATCATAGCTTTGAATTTGAGGGGGTTCTTCATTGGCTTTGAGCTCGCTGGTATCCCTGGTCATGATGCTATATCCATGGCAGCATTGCAAGTTACGGCCAAGTTGCAAGAGTTACTCATCATTGCCAGCATTGGCTCGGTTCTCTATCACCGGATCCGCTATGATCTACTTCACTGGCGCGGTGTTCCTTTTGGCCTCTTGGGATCTGGACTGTCTTTCACACAGATCAGCTATCTTTGGTCACCCGAGTTTCTCTCAGGTATCACCTGCAAGTTGGATTGGCCATTATATGTTACGGTCTTTGCTTCTGCCATCATTGCCAGCACAGCCGGTCCAGCGACAGCCGTGCTTGTCATCCCACGTGTTGTCAGTTTCCCTGCCGGCTACACGACTTACTACATCAATGGCACACGAGGCGACTTGTGGCCAGATTACATGGAAATGAGCAAATACCTCCCGAATTACACGAACGCCTATGGCGAGAGCATCGATTGCTCCTCCGTATATGGTTATACTAGTGCAGTATGTCCAAGCGGGGGATACACTTCGCTTCTGAACCACTTCTCATCTGGCACATTCCATAACCGCGCTGGCGTCCCGATAACGCCCCCTCATGGTACAACAATCTTCGCGCAAAGTGTTCGCGGGGGCATTCTGATTCAAAGTCCTCGAGGTCAGGTAGCGGCGCAAACGCTCTCTGGACAGGTTCGTGGTGAGGATATTACGGAGACATTCTCATACGGTAGCCACGGAGCCACTGCAAATTTGCAGGTGCGGTTGAACTACGACTGGTACAGAGCTGCACAGAACACGGAGCATCTCTATCCTCAGAGTTGGCAAGTTTCCAGGTTCCGCTTCTATGCCGTCCAGCGTACGTCGGTCGCTTCTCGAGTGCCCGCCGTTCGCGTCCTCTGCCACGAGGGTCAGAATCTCACCGCTGAGTCAACAGTGGTGAGCTTTCCTAACCTTCCGGCAGACGACGTAGCCATCAGCGTCAATGGAACAATCCTTTCGTCAAGAGAGGTTGAGGTCAGCGAGTTAGCCACATCGATACCATCAAACAAATTGAAAACCACTTGGTTTGATCTCCGGTCTGAGTCGCCAGCATGGGACTCAGTAAGCTATGGCCTCATCCTTGAAGCACCATGGAACAGCGACAGAGCTAGGCAAACTTTCGGTTGCTCCATCGACGCCCGATGGGCAGATGCGGATGTTTGGACTCGATTCCCAGGCCCGTCTCAATCGACCTTCAAGCACACACGAGGTCCATCCAAGAGTTTCCGCCCAAGCAGTTTTCTTCCAGTCAGTGATGGTTCCTGGCAACAGATTCGATTTAGCTCCGATTGGCTGAAGGCTGTAAATTTCGACCTCCCGCAGTCCGCACCCGGCCATACCTCGGAGCAGCTTAACGCACTCGAAGCAATCATCACAGAATCTGGTATTGCCTTGAAGACAACACAGTCAAGTCATCGTGATAAGTACTCTACCATCAACTTTGTAGAGTACATTGTTGCGAGTGTCTTGACAGACGCCATATCTAGGGTGGGAAGCTTTCGCAGCTATAACACTTCGCAGCGCATTGACGACTGGGCCCTGTTATATTACGATGGGTCACAGACAACCGATGACATTATGCATTGGAGTCGGGCTTTGAGGCCAGGCGATCTCGATCCAATAAAGCACACTGAAATGGGGATGCGCCAATCAGTCACGGGTTACGGGTACCAAGCAAGCACGTCTTCCGATGTGCTCGCCCTCCTTGTGCTCTTCAGCCACCTTTTACTTGCTCTTGTGCACAGCACTTATGTGCTTTGCATCACTCATCGCACGTCTAGCTCGTGGGATACCTTCGGTGAGATGATCGCTCTGGCGCAACAGTCATCACCTTCGGAAAAGTCTCTCTACAATACCTGCGCGGGAATCGAAAGAATGTCCACATACCGAGAGAGAGCAAGAGTGAAGGTGTGTGAGAGGGATCCACGCCACCTGGAGCTTGCCTTCGATAGCGATAATTTTGCTGGAGAGCAGCATCCGATTGACACCTCCATCGACTATGGTGGAAGAGACTGAGTACATAGGTATTGTCTTGACTGCCACAACTCGTTCTCGCGTCTTTATTGGTCAACTTGTTGAAGCAAGGCGAAAGAGGATGCTTAGTTTTGAAAGCTGTCGTTCAAGAATGTGTGTGTCGAAAGGCAATTGGGAGGTTCTGCATTATTCTGTGTCCAATCGGGCAACCATTTGAAGTGGGCCGTACCTTTCCTATCCATCAGGGTATCTACTATTTGCTTCGTTCCATGATGCGCAATAAGACTAATGCTCTAAACCTCACCGCACGGATGAGACTTTGGGCCAGCTGGCCCTCATGTTGAACCACTTAGCCTCTCGTCGTTCGCTAGCGGTTCGTCTCTGAGAGCCGTCAAACACTCTAGTGGCCTCTTATTTCGAGCCTCTTGGAATCCATGCACATATCCCGCAGACGAGCATTCCCAGCCCCCTCGGCCTCAATTGATTCACACAGGGCCCCATAGGGCCCCAGCTGCCACTGCAAGTGCAGCGACCTGCCCATATTGACCGAAGAAGCTAATGGACTGTCGCCCAAGTGCAATACTGTAAGATGTCAGGAACTAGACACTCTAGTTAGGCAGGCAGGATTTTTCTTTCGTTCTGCTGGTTGTACCGTGTCCAGCTCCATTCCACTTCTTCCACTTCGCATTTGGACGCTCATGCTCACCAAGAATGGCTTGTCTCCATTCGTTTGCTTTTCGTCTTCTGCTCTTTTTCACTTATGTCTTTCCGCAAGCAGCCGTCCGCATGTGTCGAGCTGATGAAATCTCCCGTCGATCCGATTCCCTCGGAAGTAGAAAAGCCTTGAACTTGGCGCCTCGAGACGATGCTTCTCATTGCGATGCCTACCTAAATGAGGAGTTCACCACCCTATATCCAGATGGTGTTGCACTCTATCAGTATATGACGGTGAAATTGAAGCTATCGAGCAGCTGGCATCACTTCTGCATCGCTCAACCGATCAACCTGCTAAAGGATCTCATTCGAGTTGGATGTCGGAATCGCATGTACATGCTTAACTGGTACGAGCCCGAATTGGATGATTACCAGAGGTGCCACTTCATGTTTGAACTCGGGCCGCCTGGTCGTAGCCTTGCTTGGAGTCCTCCCTTGCACAGTCGCAAACCAAATCTATCGCACTATATGGATTGCGTACTTGAGACATTGGACTGTGTAGCTGAGCAGTACGCGTTGACGCCGCCGACCACATGTGTGAGTTAACTCCTGCCATTCTGTCATACGAATACGCTAATCCATTGGAAGAGGATGAGCAGCGTCGAGCTAGAGCGTATGTGCCCAAGATTCTTCATGTTCCATTCTGCAGGCGTAGTATACGTAGCTGATAAGAGAGAACAGCCTACGCATAGATGAGCCCTCGGATCTTACGGCAAGGCATATTGACATTCTCGCGTTCGGGTCCGCCAGATCCGACACGAGGTCGAATAAGGCCAGATTGGAGCCATTCTGCACTCTGGTCGAGGGATTGCTGGAGCATGAGCCTGGAGAATCTTCCTCTTGATAAAAGATGCGGAGCAAAGTGGACCCTGCAGGTCCGATCGTTGTATAGACTATCACATACATACTGTTATGCTGATAGCATCGCTCTGTTACGCCTCTATTATGACAAGTCTATGTCGAATTTAGGGGCGACAACAACCATCTGGTAAGCCGCCGTGACTTGATTGACTTGTGGATTGTTGGCTGGATGACAGAATTGTAGGCATAGCATAACGCCGATGTCCACTGAGATACATTAGCCGTTCGGCCAGCTTCAATACCATGTCTCATATCGAACCATATCCTTGTTGGTTTCCGTACTCGATACATGTATAATTGGCCAGTGGAACAAACAGATGTTCTCAGGATGTCGGACTGAGCGCACTTGCTGAAGAGTTTACATATCTGTTTTTTGCATTCACCGAATGCTCCTTATCAGCTCGCTCAACTCTCCTCCTTCCACCCACTCACCACCTGGACCGCCTCCGCCGCCCCCAGGCTTCACCCCCCATCCGTCACCTAGCTCCGCGATGACCCTCGCCGGTTGACCTCCCACTATCGAGTAGCTCGGCACGACCATGTGTGCCGGGACAATCGTGTACGGCAATATCTTGACATTCTCCTTGACGATGCTGAAAGGGCCCAGCGTGCAATGCTCGGAGATGTGAACATGAGATGATATCTGCGCGCACGACACTTTCGAGTGCGGACCTTGCTCACAAGGTTACTTAGACATAGAACTCCATACTCTTTCTGAAATGATGAGAGGAGAACATGATGGAGAATGTGGAAGCCGTCGCGAACTTCGACTGCCCCTCTCTGTAAAGGAATACATAAGGATAGCAGATGTGACCGAGGACCCACGAACCCGATAGTAAAGTAAACTCACCGATAAAAACATTATCACCAATCCTCATCGGATAGTAACACAAAACGCCCCTGCTCTTCCTACTCGGCGGCTTGAGCACGCACCCGGTCGAGATGACGGTGCAGCGTCCGACGCTGATAGCCGTTGTTGGACTGCCTGGACCAGTAGAGTCGAGCGAGTCGAGTTTACTTGGGAAGCGATGCAGATCACCTCGTAGGTAGACGTCCCCTTGGATGGCAGTCTTTCCGCCCAGCGTGATGTTGGCCGTTCCCATGATGTTGGCTCTACGCGACACCTTGTTGCCATTGTCCTGCGAAGCTGTCAGTGTTTTTCAGGCGTTTTGATAGAACTCAAATAAGAGCTTCCGATCACTGGCATAAAAGGCATGTTGGCAGATAATCGTCGGTCGACTCTGCTTTGGAGTGGGCTCAATACCGTCTCTATATATTCGCCTTTGGCAGACTTGCGACTTGCCGCGCCGGGTCGTGAAGACATTTTCAGTATTAGTCAAGGGAACAGGGGTGAGGGTGTAGACGACGACGAAAGAGTGTAGGCTCAGGTAACTCGTATTTCAGTGATATACGTAGAAGCCGTGAAGTCGGTGGGAAAGAGTCGTCCGTCACTATCTGAAGTCCCGACGAAGGTGTTGATATTTTTCAGAACCCCCGACGTTACCACTCACAACGAAAACGTCAAAAGCCTTTCATGGCATATATAGCGGAATAGAAATAATCACTCTAATGTGCGTTCATTTAATTAGTGAGTAAAGAGCCCTGGTCTACATACAATACAACCGTGAAGTTCATGAGAAAGAAAGTGTTAAATTTCATGTTGATCGTCACTGAATCCACAGCATGATCGATGAAAAAATGACCTCCGATATACTACAGTGATTTCCAACCCACACCAAATGAGGGGAGACGCTGCTATCCAGATCTGATCGAAAAATCCCGCCATACCAAGTACGCGAGATGGGCTTCTTGCTTTCTTTGCATAACTTGACTCCTGAGAAGATGCAGTCCTGTCTGGGGTCGAGAATTAACATCAAGCTCTCAAATCACCAGTCAAACTCGCAGTCGTACAACTCTTGATCATTCGTAACATGCAAAGGCATCACTGCGTCCCGGCGACGACGTTCGGGCAAGACTCCTTGGTCACATAGCACTCGGCATTGCGCAGCGTGACCTCCGCAATCTCCGTGAGCGCTTCCTCGGTGAAGAATGCCTGATGACCGGAAACCAGCACATTCGGGAACGTCATCAGACGCAAAAAGACCTCGTCGTCGAGGATTTCGGACGAGCGATCCTGGTAGAAGAGCGAGCTCTCCTGCTCATACACGTCGATCGCCAGCCCGCCCAGCTTCCTCGCCTTGAGAGCCGCGATGACGGCGCCGGTGTCGATGAGGCCGCCGCGCGAGCTGTTGACGAGCATTGCGCCCGTCTTCATCCGGTTGAGCGTCGTCTCGTTGATCATGTGGCGGGTGGCGTCCATGAGCGGGCAGTGCAGCGTGACGATGTCCGACTGCTCCAGCAGCGCGTCGAGCTCGACGTACTCGCCGTACTTCTCGAACTCCGGGATCTTGAACGGGTCGTACGCCAGGAGTCTGCAGCCGAAGCCGTGCAGGATCTTAGCGGCTGCCAGCCCAATCTTGCCCGTGCCGACGACGCCCACGGTCTTGCCGTGCATGGTGAAGCCGAGCAGACCATCGAGGTTGAAGTTGCCCTCGCGCACTCTGTTGAAGGAGCGGTGCGTTTTGCGGTTAAGCGTCTGGATTAGGGCGATGGTGAACTCGGCCACGGCCTCGGGCGAGTAAGCAGGCACTCGAGCGACGAAGAGGCCCAGCTTCTTCGCGGTCTCGATGTCGACATTGTTGAAGCCGGCACAACGCAGGAGGATCGCTCGTGTTCCGCTCTTGTGCAGGGTCTCTAGGACGGGAGCGTCTAATTGATCATTGACAAAGGCGCACACTGCCTCGCAGCCCTGCGCCAGCGGAGCTGTCTTTTGCGAAAGCGGAAACACAAAGTGTACGAATTCGTATTTGCGCTCAGAGAATTTAGCTTGGTTGGTTCCCTCGAGGAAGCGCTTGTCGTACGGTTGACTGCTGAAGACGGCTATCTTCATCTTTTCGATCTAATTCAACAGGTCAATTATATTTGTAAGATTGGAAGATTTCGAAAGGGACTCTGATGATATTGAATCTGGAAAGAGAAGCTAGTTATATAGCCCGTGAGCTGTCTTTCAGCCCTAGCCACCTGCCTGGGCAGTCTTCAGTGTTGCATTCCGCAATTTTCCGCGAATGATGGAATGTTACATGAACCCGTCCCCCCGCCACTCCTCAACTCCATGACGCATATATCAACATGCTGTCTTCGCACGGCCATCTATTGGTGAGTATTGAGCAATAACCTGCTTAGCAGGCTCGTTACGCCGGCCTGCAAGTGGACTGTCGAATGCGAAAATGTTTGTGATATGATCGGGCTTTAAACTTGGCCTTCACCTCTAAAAGACTTATGTAGGCGTTTCGCTCCCTACGTCATTAAGGGAGTAAATCCGCCAATCCTCAATATTGTACATCATGACTAGACGTGATATTATCTTGCAATCCCATGAATAGGTGTATTGGAGTGTTCCGTGTAAAACACTGCTGTCTTGCAGGTTTGCCGGGAAGATTTTGTGTTTGCCGTGCTGCGCCTCATGCCTCCGCGAACCAAGGCTATTCCCTACCCATCC
>QQTW01000843.1_pt1 | contig 20301 bp, 20 predicted proteins | sample 1904831 | NCBI WGS metagenome assembly QQTW01 (sample SAMN09435610, study PRJNA476489) | Subsurface metagenome, whole genome shotgun sequencing project. | reverse complement strand
GAGAGATGGAAAGAAGAAGAATGAGAATTGAGCAGACAGAGAAGAAGGTTAGTCGATTGGTGGTAGGTTGTTGACCTTTACTGACTGGTATAGATGGCCGACCTGAAAGAGAACATCGAGCATGAGGTGCACAGTGCTCATGATGAGTACATGAAACTCGAGTCGCATATCAAGCTCTACATCACCGAAATGGAGCAATGTATATGACATTTGTTAGCAGGCGTTGGGAGGCTGGAAGTCTACGATTGATGGTCTTGACGACTAGGATACCCACAAGGCGTTTTCTGCGGTCAGGCAGTAACATCGAGTGTTTGCGTGCCCCAACACTAGGCATACGCCTACGTCAGACAAGCATCTCTTCATCTTCAGTGATTTGTTCCTCTCTGGGTTCTTCCTTCTTCTCGAAGTCAAACCATCTCCTTACTATAGCTCTGACTGAAATCATTCTCCCCAACCATCCAGCATCCTCGCCTCTCAACCTCACTGACCCACTCAGCAATGGGACCTGTGCATCCCAGAGCCTAGGTCCACGATCAGGATTTTCGAGATCATGTACGTCCCTGCATTCGCATAGTTGCAGGTCGGCCTGGTTTCTCGTCGCAGCCTCGACAGCAGAAGCAAGAGAGCGCATCAGACCCTGAACAGAGTACTCTGAAGTGGCGTGATGGAGCAGGATAAGATCTACTATGATGAGCGATGCTTGTGGAGGAGACTTAGTTTGATCGAGTGTTGCGAGGCTCGAGAGATAGGCGCGAAGTGTATTGATTGTGGGGCAGAATGCAAGCTTCGTTGCTTTGGATACTGACATGAGCAGAAGTGTAGGCTCTAGGAGAGAATGCGGTCGTTCACTCTGATGTTTCTCCTCGGCTTCAGCGTCCACATCCACGTCCGAAGCGACTGCTTCTGTTGGCTGAGGAGCGGAAAGAAACGGGATGAGCTGCTGTAAGAATTGCTTTTTGGACGAACAGATAATCAAAGTTGTATTTCCATGCTCAGCACGTAGCCGGTCTTTTAGGAGCTCTGGGGCAGTGTCATGGTACACCACCATACGCTTCATGGTAAAGAGAGCTTAATCTCCAGTGTGATGACATGACGTATGATAGTGTTGAACTCTCAATTGTGCGTAAAACAGAACTCTCTGTTGGCAGTTTTCTGATTCTCCCATTCCACCATCGCTGTCAGACTGAACTGATAGAGGAGAGGAGTCTCTTAGAAGGGCGGAGCGGAAGACGAGTCTTTTGACGGCGGAACTACTTCATGTGAAGATATTAAATACAGGGTTCATCAGTCTCCCAAGGTAATACCAGTGCAACCATCGACGCAATGCCGGACCAGGAAAAGTCGTCCTGATATATGCAGTACCCCAAATCGAAGACTGTAGCCTCTAATGGAGTCGATATCAAGGATATCATCTATGCTGGAGAATGGTTTGCATCAAGCAACCTCCTGCACTGGACCTCCCCTGCTAACTAAGCCCACCTAGCACGAGATCTCACCATAGAGGCAGCTCAGTCGGCTACTGCTGGTCGGATCTCCAAGTCTGGGTCTTCAAGCCGTAGTATACCGTTCGCCCAACTACAGAAGCTACTCGATAGCCGAAATGATCGAGATATCCTGGAGGGATTACGAAAGGTGGTTTCGGTAGGAACATCTTCGCATTCCTCAAAAGACGATGACGACGACTGATTCAGAGAAGATGATTTACCAGGGCAAGCCATGTCTCCCATACTTCTCTTCGGTGGTCAAGAATGTAGCAAATCCGAACGTTGAGATCAAGAAGCTCGTCTACATCTACCTTCTTCACTATGCCGAGTCCGACCCGGATCTGGCTTTATTGTCCGTCAATGCCATCCAGAAGTCTCTGACGGACCAGAATCCGCAAGTACGAGCTATGGCATTACGGACCATGTCTGGTATGCGAGTCCCAGTGATCAGTCAGATCGTGTCTCTGGCCATAAAACGTGGTTGTGCGGATATGAGCCCTCATGTCAGGAAAGCATCAGCACTTGCGATACCAAAATGTTACAGACTCGATCCCAACACTTTGCCACAGCTCCTTGAATGCCTCTCTATCCTGCTGGGAGACAAGCAGTATTTCGTGGTGGGGCCTGCCGTCTCTGCTTTTCTACAAGTCTGCCCGGACAGGATTGACATGATCCACAAGCACTACAGAGAACTGGTCCGCAAGCTGGTCGACATGGACGAGTGGAGCCAACTGGCCACGCTTCAATTACTGATGACCTATTCTCGACGTTGCTTCCCTCGCCGGACGAAGCGGGTGACTAAGGTCGAAGGCAAGGGTTTCTACGCCGACGAGCTGGGTGAGGAGGTCGAGACCGGAGAAGAAGAAGTGGTAGTCGACCCTGACCTCGAGCTCTTCCTCAAAGCCTGCAAGCCGCTCCTACAGAGCAGAAATTCTGCCGTCATCATCAGCGTGGTAAGCTGCTTCCTCTATCTCGGCACCTCTGAATACCTTAAAGACGCTGTTGGACCATTGATTGCGCTTCTACGAGGTCCCTCGGACATTCAGCAAGTGGCACTCTACAACATTGTTTCCACAGCGTTGATCTCCCCCCCTCTCTTCGTCCCCTACGCCTCTCGCTTCCTCATCCACTCCACCGATCCCCCCAACGTTTGGCGTCTAAAGCTCGAACTCCTCACCATCATCTTCCCCCACTGCGGCCTCCATCACAAAAGCATCATCCTCTCCGAACTCGAGCACTTTGCCCAAGGCACCTCTCTCGACCTCGTCCGTGAAAGCGTGCGAGCAATTGGGCGCTGTGCCCAAAACGACCCCCGCACCTCAAACCGCTGCTTCAAGGTCCTGCTCAAGCAGATCTCCGAGAACCCACATAACACCCTCCTCGTCTCCGAAGCACTAACCGTGATCCGACACCTCATCCAACAAGACCCGGCCTCGCACAAGGAAACCGTGATCCGGCTGGCCAAGAATCTGGATATGACCACCAGCGCCGAAGCACGCGCCAGTATCATCTGGCTAGTGGGCGAATATGCCGGCATCGAGCCAGAGAACAACATAGCCCCGGACGTGCTGAGGATCCTAGCCTCAGGGTTCGCGGAAGAGTCCGAACCCGCGAAACAACAGATCCTGCTACTAGCCGCCAAAGTGTACCTGCACTACCTGAACAACAACAACAGCAGTAGCAGCAATAATTACCAGCCATCTCCGAACCGAGAGCAGGAAGCGCAGCAGGACCCCACAGAGGAGCACCAACCCCTACAACAGCCCCCTCAAAAGGAAAAGGACAACCACCCCATCCCTCTCCTATACAACTACATACACCTCCTAGCGCGCTACGACACCTCGTACGACCTACGCGACCGCGCCCGCACATTCAAAGCCCTCCTCTCCAACCCACATTCCACACAGCTGGCCTCCCTTCTCCTCCTCGCCCCGAAACCCGTCCCCAGCGCCCCCTCGCCCTCCGAGACTAGAAGGGGCCTGATGCTGGGGAGCATGACGTTAGTTTTCGGACGCGAGGTCGCTGGACCAGCCGGGGTGCGGGGTTATGCGGAGAGAGAGCTGCCGGCGTGGGTGGAGGAGGGGAAGGAGCCGGATGCGAGGCTGCGGGACATCGATAGGGATGTGGATGCAGAGGAGCGCGATAGCGGGGTGTCTGGGTTTGGATTGGGTAAGGAGATGGGGATGGGAAAGGGGAAGGGAAAGGTGGCGGCGGCCGGGAGGTTGTTGGATGAGGCGCTGCGGAGGGAGAAGCTCGCTGCTGGTGCTGGTGCTGGGGCTGGGCTAGGTGGGAGAGCGATGACAGCGCCCGGAAAGGAGAAGAGTCTGGATGCTTGGTTGGATGAGAGTGAGGATGAAGAAGTGGAGACGGAGACGGAGTCGGAAAGTGAGTCTGAGTCTGGTGATGAGGAGAAAGAGGAGGAGGAGGAAGAAGAGGAAGAGGACGGTACCACGGAAGAAGAAAGTGAGGAAGAGGATGAGGATGAGGACGCAGGCGGAGATGAGAGGGGAGAAGAAGAAGAAGAAGAGGCGAAGGGGGAGGAAAGGAAACAGCTCCTTTCCTAACATCATCTTACCCAGCCATATGACACATAATTACACACAACACACACACAACTGCATTCTGGCTTACTTATACAGCAGCCTGTCTTCCTCCCTGGAACAGAGCAACGGCGATAAGTGGAGAAAGAGACTCTTTTGCTCGACCGGAGTGGAACAAGATGAAGATTGTTCGCAAATGGCATCTATCTTTTCTTAATCTGAACTGTTCTGTTCCTGGGTATCATTGATCCTCGCTAAGTAGCATGATCGTGGTAGTACATCTTCGTAGCAGTAGTAGTACAATAATGTACATCAATCTATTTAAAGCCAAAGGATCATCGGAAGAAAAGGAGAATGTTAGCACGTACTGGGTACATTGCTGAGATCCAACCAGCCAGCCAGCCAGCCAGCTGGCTGCTGAAAAGTGGCGCCATTTCTCTCGGTCATATATGTGCAATGCCTGCCCTACCCTGTGCATTACCATCTCGAATATCAAGCCGCATTAATTTTCCTCTGAAAAGCCTCGACCTTGCTCGAGTCCTTGGTCTGCACATACCACTTGCCAGGCGCATCAGTCCAGCTGACGCTGTTGGAAAAGTACTCCAATTCCCTGACGTCGAGGACATTGATCGGGCTGCCCATATTGCGGGCCTGCATCTTGTGGCCATGGGGCACAAAGCTCTTGAGACTGACGATCTGACAGCCCTCCTTCAGGTCGAGAAAGTGCATGATCAGCTTGTCGTTGAGCGCCGGCGTGAAAGCTTGATTGTTGATCAGCACCACGTCGGCCTTCTTGAGCGCCTTGCCGATGGTCTCGTTTTGGAGAAAGTCGCCGCGTTCGAGGTGCACTTGGCCCGGTGCAAGGCCCCAGAGGCGGCATCGAGCGATGAATTCGCGGTGTTGGAGTGCAGCCAACTCGCACGCGTTGGGCATCATTTCGCAGCCCCAGCTTTCGCAGCCGATCTGTAGAGCAGCTTGCAAGACGACGTTGCCGACGCCGGAGCCTAGATCTACGAACACCTGTGAGGAGTTGAGTCTGGTATGCTTGAAGATGGTACTGCAGAATCGTGGAAGAAGCTCGCCATAAACATTATCTGTGCCATTTTCGTAGGCACGTAGAGTGTGGATGTGGGGTGAAACGGTGCGGGCATATATTTGCTGTAGGATTGTTTCCACCAGAGGAAGTTTCAAAGAATGTAGTTCGTCAAGGTTTTTCTGTATTGATTCATTTTCACATAATGAATTCAAGAGAGCGTTGTATTTCTCCACCCCAGCAACGTACTTCGATTGAGCCCCAGCTTCACCTTTGTGCCCTCGAAGACGAGCACGCTTCAGATCTCGCAACAAGCCACTTGATTCATTGGTGATTTCCTCTGCTTGTGAAGGTAGCAAATAGTTTTCTGCCACGGTACTGATGACTTGGATGATCTCGTCAAGAGGCTTGAAATCGTCACCTGCTTTGCCCTGCACCATTTGGTACCGCTCTTTGTGCGATCCACTCGGGTACCGAAGTTCAAGAACCGGCGCCTCGTCTTCATCGCCTGTCAAAGCCGTAAAGAAGGTTGCATAGTTTGGATTCGGCTTCTCATCGGTGCCAAGATTTGCAACATCTGCTGCATGGATCATTGGCAAAGCGCTGGAGTCTTCCACCGAAAACGAATGAATGTCTCGAACACGGCGGCTGATATCAATGCAAACGTCTATTTCGACCTTCCTTCGCTTGCTGGATTTAACTTCCGCATCTTCGTCGCTATTGTCCGAATCGAAACGTGGCGTGGAGACTGTAGGTGACGACCTTTTCAAACTGGCGGATCTCTCTTCTTTGATGCGTGCTTTTGGTTCGTTGCTTCGGAGACGCGCAGGTGATGCTTTCTTCTGTGGCTTGGGCGCATTGCCATTGACAGCCTTACTTTGCCCATTGGGAAGAGGAGGTGAAGGTTTGGAAGTGGACTGAGCGGATTGTGATCTGTGTTTCGAAATAATATTCGGCCCAGACTTGATAGTTTGAGAGTGCACTTTCTGCTTCTGTGCCGTAAGAGGCTTCAAGCCTTTGCCGACCATGCCATCAAAAGGACCCATGCTAACAAGGCGACGCTGGAAGTGGTGGAAGCAGTATTGGACAGAATGGTCTTCGGTGGGGGGAGACCTGGTGCAGCTGAGTCAAATGGATGGTAAGAAACGCTTGTGCAGTAAGGAATGTCCAAAGTTAGGTGATGCGATGCGAAGCGAAGGCAGAAGACGGGGAATGAAAATCTTTGAAGACTGTGGACCGGGGTCAGCTGGCCATTTTGTCCGCTGCGAGATTGACTTTCGACGTGCATACAGCATATGTACGTAGTAGTGAGTAACATGCTACGTACTGTACCATAACTAGTAGTTACAGTACTGTAGCTTAGCATGGAGCCTCAGCCCTAGTCGCTTGGGTTGCTTGGCATTAAAATCATCGTTATTTCCAGACATTACGGAGTACAGCTCAATAATACGGAGTCATATTAAAGCAGGACGAGGTCATCATATCAAGTAAACTGACAAACGTCTCGAGCATATCCCCGGAATGCCAGGTCAGCGATTTCAATATTGTCGCAGAGTATGCTTCTTCCCATATCGCTCTACTCGGCATGTTGTTCTCTTTCTGGTTTCCATCAAAGGTAGTGTAGTCGGTCAAGGTTCGCTCTCAGACGCTCAAATTCTCAAAGCTCACTCTTACCCTCGTCCTGCTTGACCAAGAATCTCCCTAATATATTACTCCTGCTGGTCAGATCATCGATCTTCTCCTGCGCTAGACCACCCTTCTTCAACAACCCAGCCAGCCGTGTCTGCTCATTTTGTGCATACTTGGGGTTCTGGCCCATCTTCTGAAGTGCTTTGACGTAATAGCTAGCATATTTGTCCTTGATGCCCTCTACCGCTTTGCCAATGTCGCTGGTTGCTTTCTCAAGATCACTCAATCCACCACTGGTAATGTATTTTGCAAGGATTGTGTCCACAGCCTCGATCGTTCCGGCTTTGGCGTCCAGGCCGCCGCCTACAACGCGATGCGTCCCAGCCTTCTCGTTAATGAATGCTACGAGTGCATCCTCGCTACGTCCTCCCTCATACATCTCAGGGGTTGACGAGCCACGAGGGAAGAACTTGATGGTTGGATATGAGGACACGTCCTGTGACTGCGCAGTAGCTTTGCTATTGTCCGCTTCAGCGTCCACTTTGGCGATGACGACGGTGGGTTCTGAGGCAAAGTCGGTGGCAAGTCTTTCCCACGTTGGTGCCAGAGATTTGCAGTCTAGCAGTGAAACAATAGATCAGTACCGTAGTAGTGGAGCAGAAAACGCAACTGCATGATGAGATAGATAATAAACAAGGGGTAGACGTACGACCACACCACGGTGCTGTAAAAGCAACCAGTACATCCTTCTCTCCACCTATCTCACTCTTGAACGTTTTGTCCGTCAGCATCTGCACCGCACTTGGTGCTGACTTCTTGCTTTTGGGCTTGACCCCCGTCTTCTCATTTATGAATTTCGTCAGACTCTCTAGATCTCTCCCTCCATTGTAGTCCTCCGGCTGACTCCCCTTTTTGCCATCGAACCATTTGAGAGTTGGGAAACCCTGAACCCCGAATCGCTTCCCCAGGCTTTTGTGCTCATCTGCATCAACTTTGGCTATGGAGACTTTGTCTCCAGCGTGCGCGAAATTAGCAGCAAGCTCTTCGTAGACTGGAGCAAGGTTCTTGCAGTGACCACACCACGGAGCGAAGAATTCGACAAGTGCCGGCTTTGAGGATGAGAAAACGATCTTGTCAAAATTGGATGGGATGAGATCGAGGACGGAGGAGCCTGTTGCAGAGGCGGTAATCGTAGTAATGGAGATGAGGCTACAAAGGAGGGAGAGATTTATGAGCTGCATGATAGAGTATTGTTATTTTTTTTAGGCTTTAATATGGTCTGTAGTGCTTCGGGCACGAGATATTGAGGATGGAAGGATTTAGAAATGACTTAATATCAGGTTGTAAACAGCAATACTCAATTTCGCCCCAAAGGCCCTTACATACGTACTACCTTGCTGATCCTTAGATTGATTTCTCAGCAGTCGATTTAAAACACAAACGCATAGCGGCCTGCCACAGCCGTGATTGAAATTACTGAATTCTGGACAATATAAATGAATGCCAGAATGTGGCGCTCGATATTGTATCCATATTCCTGCAATACTGGTCACTGGAAATCGCAATGTCTGTGAGCGGTTTTCCTCTGACCATTGTTGGGCTGGGGCAGGCTTCAACTCCAGAGTGCAAACGTGGTACACTGGATGCTTTGGCACTCACGGCCATATCTTGTATGCCAAAGACAACACATGGCTGTCCAGCAGTCCTGACCGTCACCGCATCGTTGAGAGCCATGCATTCGCCTCTTCTAACGCCTTCGCATTCTTCACTTCCTTGCCGACTTCTTTAGATCCCAAGTAGACCTGGGTTGTCATCAGCATCATCCTCAAAGCATTGACAGATTCTTAAAACCTACTGCATCCCATAGGTCGAAGGCAGTTTTCAGGTTCTTCGTGATATTTGGTGCCTGTGGTAGGTAGCTAAAATTGGACTTGACCTCTTCTTTGGTAACATCAGATGGAGTACTCTCATCCTTCTTCCTCCCATGTCGGCTAACGTCGCCAAAATACGTGCTCACTGCAATAGCAAGTCCTGCACCGTTGTCATTGATAAGCGGAAGGCTGGCACAAATTAGCAGACTGTCTTGCAGATTTAGGCCTGCAAGTCAGCATACCTGAAGGCAACATCTGACCAGTCGCTCCGATTACGATCAACTTCTCCACTGAGACACATACTGACAAGAATGGTCTCAAGCAGATCTCGGAGACTTGTCCTCACAGCATTGATCATGAATTGAAACGCAAGCATTTCTCGATCAAGAGGCCCTGAATACCCAATGGATCCATGTTTCAAGCGACCGAAACATGCCATTTTGGTAATCAATGTTTTCACGGGGGCCACGTCGTCCGCTGGTCATCGACGTTGTTAGGCTGCAAATCTAATCCCAGAGACTTGTGCAACTTACCAGCTTTCGCTTTGGTGGAACCCAACGCAACATGACGCTCGTCTAATAGTCCCAATCGTAGCAGCTCAATCGCGAGATAGACCGAGTCCTCGAGCTTATCAGGGGCGTCAAGGGAGGAGAGAGCCTTTCTCAACGCCCTACCCCAGCCTGTCAACTCATGTTTCTCGTTCACGAATCCTCGGAGTTGCAAGAAGCGTCCCATTAAATTGAAAAGTATCTCTGGCTTCGACTTCAAAGGTGGGGAGCTGTCTTTGGTAGTATTGATCTGACGACATTTTGGTTCCTGCAAAGCTTCCATGAAGCGTGCGAAGCTCGCCTGGTTGGCCTGAAATTCGAGTCAACGCTGACACTGAGATTGCTTGCGATTTTCTTACCGCGGCTCCCTCCAGATGCTCACTAAAGGCTGCCTCAGAAACCTTCCAACCCACGAGCGTATCCTTCACAGATGGCTCCTCCTTCATGTTGATTGTTTTTGGCGTCTCCCTTGCATACCATGTCTTGATCTTGATGCTGCGAGTCTGATAGAATCGATTCATTGAATTCGACAGTAGGCAAATGGTCTGTGTCTGAAGGCTAGTGAGCTGATTTCCCAGCAGGTGTCGATAGGCTTCAGTGTCCTCGCAGCCGACTGGCAGTGTTAAATCTATTTCGCCCAAGGTAAGCCAGTTCGGCACGCGTGGGCCTAACATGGCTCGAGAAATATAGAAGTATAACTCCTCAGGAAGGCGCAAGCCAATGAACTCGTGAGCATCACCGGCATCATATTCTGGGCCCATGAGGACCGCTCTGCCTTCCTTATCAAGGACAACGTGATGCTTCAGGGACAGTACGGCTCTTTTGTATTTGTCCTCGTAGTCAAGGGCCTGGACTAGAGGATCTTCTCGCCATTGGTGGCATAACTGGATCACCGACCTTCCAGCGCTGCTGAGCGTGTTCAGAGCGTCCCGTGCGCTTACCTTGGGACCGCCAGATTTATCTAACAAAGGAAACGTGGGAAGGAATGGGCCACCAAGGAGAAGCTGAACATCTCTGAAAACATCATCAGGAACCTTGTCAAGTCTATCCTGACACGCTGACTTGCTTAGGGCGTCAAAAGTTGCCGTTCCTTGCCGGGTGCTAAAGTTTGTAATGATCCTTTCGACATTGAACAAGAAGAGATCAGCGGATCCGACAACAGCATCAATGTATTGCGTGTTCTCTGATTTGCCATTGGATACCGGCCGCTCTAGATATGCTAGCTACGCACTATTAGCAGGGCGCTTAGACATTGAAGCATAACCTACCTGTGCAGCTGCACTGTATGGAGCCACCATATATGGCACGGAATGGTGGCTCAGCAGTGATTGAAAGTATCTGGTCACTTTCTCAACAGGATAGCCTATGACCAGCATCAGCAAGGCTTCTTGTAGCGAATTCGATCAGCGTACTAGCTTTGGCGAACGCCTTTAACGTCCTTTCTGCAGCGAGTTCCTTCCCATTTTCCTTGTTGTAATATTCTTTCCAGCCATCTTTGTGAGCCTTCAGAGTCGCATTTGTCCTTGGTGAGGTATACAGCTCCTTATTTTTGTAGTCCAGTCCCTCAAAGACAAATACTAGGGTCGCATCGACAGCTTGGAATGATTCTAGATCATCGCGTAGCGCTGCCTTGAGGGTGTATGGAATGCCTCCGATTGCATTCAGTAGCGGCTCGTTACTCGTGCCGTTCAGACGAAGATTGAGATAATGTGAGGCGTCGACCCCTACCACAGCGTTCCGTAGAGCTGTGAATGGGAGTGTTTGGATGCGAGGCGCTCCCCACTCTTCGATGGATTGAACTGCAACCATTTCGGTCAGCCGAGCCTGAGGACATTCGAAAGGATGATCTGTAGGTACCTGGCATCTCTACGACCTGCCAATAAAAAGAGATTCCCAGCAAACTTTGGTTGAAACCACCCAAATCCACCTAAACCGATTCAAAGTCCTGCCCAGGGGAAATAGCTGAGTGCTTGCTTTTTCTCAGTAATAGTGACTTGAAATTCCCCTACTAAAGTATTAGGGATCTGGCCAATTGGAGTAATTGGTTTGAAACCTTATAGTGATCTTCTACTGCAGCTACTTCGTAGATCTCCGCCTCGGGCTGTCCCGATTCTCACTAACCAAGCAGGGCTTGCCGTATTCGATATGCAAATGCTGCTTCGAGACTGTTATAGGCAGGGTTGGTATATAGACCCTTATGTCTCGTTTTCGTGCGTACCTCCGGTCTAGATGCACCTATGTAAATGGTTATTCCTGCCAGATCCAAGACCAGACTTGACTGAAGAGATACAGAAGGCATACAGTCTGACCCAGACAGTCGGCAACCAAATACAACAGGAAGCAGTGGATGACGCTGATCCTGGAGTCATAGGTTGGTGAGGATAGATCACGAAGCATGGGCATACAATACCAAAGACTTTTCCCGCGAGCCAAATATTCTAGGTAAGCCGTGAGCCAGTGAAGTAAATATGAGAAGAATAGTACTTTCTGGATCAAGTAAACTGGCAGCAACGGACAGAATAAGTGTCTCGAAGTTAAGACATGTCTAGCAGAAACATGCCATATCAGGCTAGAACCCAACCGAAACTCAAAGCCTTGAATTGGCAGATCGTCCTGTCTTCAATAATTCGAAATGAACGTAAAATAGCCTAGAAAGCAGCAATAGCTTGCCCGCAAATGGTCCTGGCAGGCATCACTAGTATTGAAGCTGGAGAGCTATAGTTTAGAGATCATAACAACATAGCTAGAAGGATGCCCCTACTCCTTGTGAACTTCAAAAGCCATGTCGATTCCTCAAAGAGACATGTCAACGCTTGAACCTGAACACAGTCAAGACTCCTCAAGGACGCGCAGGTAGCGACTTCTCTTATCAAGCAAAGAGGTAGATGAAACTTTTCTTTTGATTACGAAACTCTGATTCATCTACAGGTGAATCCCCATCTCTCTGCAGTTTCCTTGCCTGCCAGATGGGACGGAATACTCGATTGGCACGACAGAACTCCACGCCGAATGAAGTGAGAAACACGATATCCTTTGCTCAGCCGAGGACATTAGGGGAAGAACAGAAAAAGCTCGCATATGCAAGCTCAACCTGCACGCCATCAATGCATGATGAAGTAGCAAAGAGACACAGGTAGGGTAAATCGATGAAGCAGTGGAGTGGGAAGAACTATAGAGGAATGCAGTTTGCAGGAGATCCTCCCAAGTTCCGAAGCATTGACATCATCCTGCCCCAGCTTGCTCATTTGTGATGGTCGGCTTCACTGATCAGGGTTATCGTGTAGTCAGAGATGTATTATTGACATAGTACAGTAGTGGCTTGGGCCATATGTGGAAGTGATGATGGCAAGCATTTTCGTTGAAGAAAGGGAGTATATGAAGTCGTCGATGGCCTTTGGACAGCGGTGTAGTCCGTTTAAATCTTCTCTTGGGTCCTCATCGCCATTTACCAAGCCCAGATTTTGAGCTAGAAATGTGGTCAGAAGCTGTTCAAGACCTGGAGGCGCAAGGGGGCGCCGCGCCCATTGGTTTGACTTACAAGAGAATCCCAGGACCCAGTGCATAAGCTAATACCATCATTGCTGACCCCCAAGCAGCTCACACGATTCTCATGGCCACTTAGTGCACCAACCTTCTCACCACGCAACGTGTCCCAGACCTATAAGCATCATCAGTAATGGCTTTCGCGGCGTTTTGACGTTTTGACGAGGGCGGGAAGGGCTCTTTGACATCACAAAAGCATGACGAAACTGTGATCAGGAGCGATGCAGCTTACCTTGCATTCAAAGTCGTCATATCCAGCAAAGAGTAGTCTGCCAGATACAGAGAAAGCTACTGAGGTGATACCACACAGTACTTGTTCATTCTACACATGAAGATCAGCACCTCTACAATGAAGCATACTCTTACTGCCAGATTTACCTGATAGACATTCAGCTCGCGATCAGCACGGATATCGAATAGACGGCAGGAAGCGTCGTCCGAGCCGGTACCAAAAGCATTGCCGTCTGGAAAGAATTGGATGGCGTTGATGTCTGACTCATGCCCAGCGAAAGTTTGGATAGCTTTGCCAGAACGGATGTCCCAAAGTTTGGCGAACGCATCACACGCGCCAGAGACAAATATGTTAGCGTTTGTAGGGTTGATGCTCAAGCTCATGACATCTCCTAAGTGGTCCGCAAACTCTGTCACCTTTGAGCCGGTTTCAATATCCCACATCATACATGTCATGTCTCCTGAAGACGTAAGGATTTTTCGATCATTAATGAAGCGGCAGCAGGACAAGTAACCTGCGTGACCGGACAACTCGCGGGCAACGCGCGTTGGGCCATCTCGAGAGGAAAGGTTGTAGATCGAGCAGATGTTGTCAAGCCCACCACAGGCCACATAATTTCCACTCGGTGCGTATGCACAAGTCATAACCCAGGAAGATCGGAGGGGGATAGCGTGTACTTTGTTGGTGGTGTACGCATCCCATATAATGAGCTTGCCATCTTGCGACGCCGAAACTAGATGTCTCCTATCTGTTGACCAATGCATAGCATAAATTTTGGCGAGATGTCCTTTTAGGTTGCGGCGCGGCTTCATGCCAATTCTTGGTAGTGCTTCTGTGTTACTATGAGCAACTTGCGAGACTGCGATCAAATGGGTCAGTCAAAAGGCCACTCTGCAGAGAGTTGAAGGATAACACGTGATCGTTTCCTGGTAATAGCATGTTCACAGGATCAGAATCAAAGTCGGGCAGGGAGTAACGTACGGCTGGTATCTGCAAGTTCATCCTTCTTCCGCTTGATTTTATCCTTTAGGCCTTCAGCTTCCCGCCTGGCGGCTTGTATTCTCGCCTGCATCTGCTCTCCGCTCAGCGTGTCCGACATGACGAAAAGCCAGTCCCTCAGGACTAGTTCTGGCGGTATTGAATCACAATTCCGAGCTTTGTCGAAGTTGCGTTCGAGTTAGGGGGGTTGAGTTGAGGCCAGTAGAGCGTGCGTTTTGAGCTCGGAAGCTTTTGGAGAAATAAGCGAGGATGAAACGCAGCTCAGCGACGACGCGAAGCTTGAGCGACCGTAAGTAGAACAATGGTGACAAGCTTCCTCAAGGATTCACTACCCAATATCACCAGATGAGACAACACAAGTGGGTGTAGGTGGTTGGTCAAAGGCGGAGGTGATCGCAAGTGAGGTTCTGAGGAGGGATCGGCTGCTGCAGTGTTCAGAAGGTGAGGTTGTGCGCCAAATGTGCCAGGTAGGTTTTTGGTTTGGCACAGTCTTCGAGTTGGCTTTGGCGGCCGCCCCAGAGGCAGAGCTAACTTGGTTATATTATCTTGGGAGGCAATTGCGGGGCCCTTTAGGAATCATACTAATACTGCAAGCAACATTTGGGCCTCTTCACTAAGTTATTAGAATAGAGTTGCGTTTACTGCTGATTATTCTAGAAGGGCAAGGCCGCTGACTCGCTGAGGTAGATTCAGGCAAGATTGGAGGGCAGATTAACTTATTGCACTGCACCAACTTAGCCACATTATTTGCACTACTTAACGCAAAGCCCCCTCTAATTCAGGACCGGAGGACCCATGCAGATGTCAAGGGAAATAGAGCATTAAGAGGCTGAACATCTCTCATTCACTTACCTCAATCGTGCCTTTGGTTACTTTCTGAGTGTATACATACATGTATCCGTGTCCATAAAAAGTCCACACTGTCCTTGGAAGCCACCTCGCTCCTGCAGTTACAAATTGGAGTGCTTTGGGTTATGCCGGTGAAGGCAGGTTTGGTCGGAGATTTGGCCCCTTTTAAACGCCTGGCAGATGGAGCTATATGAAGCCCAGGCTGGTGGACCATATTCTGGGGCCCATGGGAGGATCAGGAGCATCTGACAGGCCAATTCAAAGCCCGGGCTTTTTCAAAACCCATTCCTGGATTCGTTACTCGGGAGGCTAGACCCAACCTGCCGACGTCCGAAGCACTTTCCATCCCAGCTAACGGTCAGACAACCGGCTGGCGCAGAAAGAGTACAAGTTGTTTTAGCAGCATCGGTATTCCTTCATTCAGTTTTATACCTATGAATGCGCCACAGTTCTGCTAATTCGGCCAGAATAGTTTAATGCCTTATGTACCTGAGTTTGTGCTCTGCGGCCCCATACCTAAGTATCATCAGAAACCCCATGATGAGTAATATGGAAGCGCTTCCTACAACGACTTGTAGAGGTAGGTATGGCTATTGGACAGAGAGCTAAGAAACAATGGGCAAATCTAGGTTTGCACCTCTTCCAACGAGTAGCTGATAATAGATGAGACAGAGAAATTGCCCAAGCAGCTCACATATGAGTCATGGGGTGCTCGTGTACCTGATTGAAAAGCCCAATTCCACTGTGCTTTGCGATATCTTGATTTGTTATTTAGACCCCATCAAGTGATAGGTCAAAGACGGCCTCAATCTCTACTGGATATGGACTGGCAATAGAGCAGCGTCAGAAGAGATAGTATGATGACCTAGTGTGATGTCCTTCAAGGGTCAATCAATGCTAAGTCTCCACAAACTCGTACCAAGTAATAGGTAGCAAACATTACGCTCACGGAAGTGAGCTGTGCGCGAATCGAACAGCTCGAGCTTGCATTAATGATGCACTTGACAAGTCGGCAAGATGGCATTGGACAGACAAGGGAACTTTTTCTTCGGCTGGGATGTAGATGACCCCAAAACGTGCTGAGGAGGACAACTTTGCTTTAAGGCATAGTGATTATGCCGGAGACAAGAAAACGGTGCGAGGTCATGATCTAGTTAAATTCATGGCAAATGTGTGAAATAAAAGCATGAACGTGACGGTGAAATTTGATACCACAGATTCATCATGAAACAAGAAACAAATTACAACAATGTATTGTTATTATGCCCTGGCCCATGGTTGAGTCTGAGTCAGCGAGGAATGAGACAGGTTTTTCCTCGGTGAGCGACGAAGACAGACACCTAGCTTCTAACACACAATCACACTCTGCAAGCACAAGCAGTGTCATACATATCGAGGGGCATGAACTGATTAATGAATGACAATGAACATGACCATAAAGAATTTGTGGCCAGAAAGGAGAAAGGAGAAAGACGAAAGGAAAGGGAAACGCTCGGGAACTTCGAATTTTCCTGCAGCAAGCCGGAGCTATATCTGAAGAGGAAAGGGCTGGTAAAGATAGTTGCGTTTCGTGTCGAGTAGTAATTTGGCAGGCAAATCACTCAGTCTGTGGCCACTGGCCACCTCCGCTCGTCTCTCTTCGCCAAAGCAATCTACTAGCAATCTCTGCCCCCATCAATTTAGTTACCTCGTTCATTGCCCAGACGCTTCCACAATTCCGCTTCCGCCTCCTCCTTCAAACTCTCCACCCATCACACCTTGATCACCGACCCTCGACCATCACTGCCAGCACATCATCTTCTCCGCATAATCCTCCTTCTCAGCTTTTTCTCCTTACGGCTTTACGTCCTAATCCCATCCTCTCGACCTTGAAAGCAGTGCTTCAACCAGAACGAGGAACGGAGAGAGTTTCTGACTTACCCATCCATTTCACACCTCGCTCGCCTGGCACCTCCTTTCAGCTCCGCCGATCCTTCACAGTTGATTGCCTCTGCCATTATCGGCTGGCACCGAGTCCATTCAACCAGCGTTCGATGCATTGAGTTTCCGGCGAATTTTCAAAATCACGTCTGTCACTGTTCTGATTGATTTTTCTACCCGCGATCGGAGCTACTGGCAGATAATTTGCATAGCACACAACCAATACCTTGGAGCTTCTTACACCGCCAACAACCAGTCGCCTTGAAGATGGATATCTGAATCAACATCATAGTCGGAGGCTTTGCTTACAAGCAATCAAGCATTGATACGTTCGCTTTTCCATATCCTTTGAGGTTATCAGGTGCTGATTGGGCCCGAAATAGCTGCTTTGGGAAATTGTGACATACGCACCTTCGTCTCTTACTTTTCTTGGTGGGAAACATCCTCGATACTGAGCATTCAGGTCATCTGGACCTAGTATTGTTGTTCTACACTGGAAGCGTATCCGTGGTATCAAAATGCGGGAGGTCAATTTCAGCATCCCGAACGTCAACAAGGCGTCAGTTCATATTACGACCACGCTGTATGATCGTAGGGCACTTGATTGTACTTCGACTCTTCCTCTTATAAATTCTCTTAACCATCTGGCATATCTCACCACGTCCTCCGCACGCATCCGTGATATTCTGGTGCTTGATGGAGGCGTGGAACGCCTCATCTGTATCCTCAAAGAGGGCAGGAGCAAAGATGTGATGGACATGTGGAAGTGGAACCTGGCGTTTCAATGTGTTGTCAACATTGGAGTCCGTGGATCGGAACAGGTCCGGACCAGGGTCGTCGAGGCCGATATGGTGCCGGTGATCGCTACAATCCTTGATAACTACATACAGGTAATTGAGAAGCAGAGAGCCAAAGCTGATGCAGAACAAGCTCACCGCAACGCGGCAAGATATGGTCCGAGTTCGAAGACTACTCCGAATTCTCGGTCTCACCCCTATGCATTGGATCAACCTAATAGTATCTCTGAAAATCGCCAGTCTCGAAGGCAACCTCCTCCCCCTTCTCTCGAAATTCCACAATCTTTCACCCAGACTCAATATGCTGCAGATGACAGCGCTATGGAAATTACACCTACCCGACAAACTATCCTCACATCACCACCGGAGCGCACCACGTTTTCACGGCCACAGCTTCATCATCACCATCGTAGCCACGATGGTCGCAATATACACCATCGAAATCATTTCATGCAACCATTAGCAACCGCTGTGCCCTCAATGGATGCTGCTGATGGGTTTGAGATCCGTCCCGTGAGAGATGTGGATAGACTCCCTTCTATGCTCCCTCCACTACAGGCGGGCAATCATTCTCAACCAGAGTCTCCAACGACTCCATCAGCACCTTCTCAGCAGCGAGTTTTGCCAACCTCCACACACCGCCGACCTCGACGACCCTCGATACGTCAGCAGAGATCGACTTATGCTGAATCGGACGATGCTGTCGGTGATGAGTCTGCCATCAGTGGAGACGATGTAAATGGTGCTGAGAATGTGCAGCCAACAGTACAGATGCAGGCCGGGGTATTAATGCCCAATGCCGAGGATGATGATGCATCGCTTGATGGAGAGAATGCACCTTTGACTTTGACTATCCCCGACGAGTCAGAACCACAGGAGACGGAAACATTTAACATCACGCATCGAACTGCTATGGATGGCAGTATTATCAATACAAATGTCACTCCTGTCAACGGACCAATCACATACTCACCAGTGCCTCCAGCTCCTCCTGTCAACATTCCTTCGCCCGCTATGAACATTAATGCATATCCAAACCTCTTACGCAACCCCTCAGCATCACCCAGCATGCAGGCTACGCAACCCCGTGACGAAGATGTTCTAATGTCACTCCAGCTGCTTGCATATGTATCAAAATACTGCAACCTTCGACCATACTTCCAGGCCACTCATCTCGTTCCGAAATTGAGACTCAATGTGGAGGCTCAACACCGGGAGGAGGACGACAGCCTCTACTCGTATCTCGGAGACAAGGATGATCAAGACGAGGAGTACTTGCAGCCAGATGATTTCAACACCTTCCCACTGGTGGAGAAATTTACCGTTCGCCATCACTCGAAAGACATGCAGTATTGGGCATGTGTGGTGATGAGAAATCTCTGCCGCAAAGATGATTCGAGAGGCGGAATCCGTCAATGCGCCTATTTCGCTTGCGGAAAATGGGAGGAGTTCACACGACAATTTGCTAAATGCCGTCGATGCCGACGGACAAAATATTGCAGCAAGGATTGCCAGAAAAATGCATGGGTATACCATCGCCATTGGTGTTCCTGAGGCAAGGTCCTGCTGTACGATGGTGTCGTTTGCATTGTCACTTTTGCATAGCAGCGGGGCTTTTCCTTTGATTCTATCATGACCGTTTACCACCGCATCCTTGAGCGATCCATTTGATTTTGATGCAAGAGGCCTTTAATAGGCAGCTTATGCAATCCGAAACGTCGAGCGCTTTCTTGCAGCGGCCCGGGAGAATATCATTGTGGATTCCGTCTCTGATGAAGCTTGAAGAGGCTGTGTTAAGGGCCGTGGTCATGCTCGACTAGCTCTTACTTCGCGGAGTTATATAGGAATCTGGAGAAGGTTGCAGCTGGGCCTGTCACATGTTTTACGACTCCAAACCTTGATGTATGTATGCAGTCCACATAACAGATGACAAAAAATGGTATCTCTTAGCCTTCCTCTTCTACCGTTGCAGCAATACTTTCATTTTCTCAGCAAATCAAAGGCTCTTTTTCCCCCCAGTGCGACAGTTCTACCCTTGATAAATGCTATTTTCAAATCACCAACTTTGCACCTCGCTCGCAGGAAGCAGAACGTACTTCAGGATTGCTGCGGAGTTGGCTATTTCTCACTGATCACTGATCCGTCCATTATATTGGTTAAATCACCATTCCTCTCCTTCGATCTCCACATGCTACGTAGTAGGTACCACCCCCATAACCCGTAACCCTTATCCCTATCCCATATCCCATATCCCTTCCGTACATGGTGCCTCAACTAGCGTGCTTGGCACACTTTGAGGTCAAGTAAAAGTTCATCTGTACTTATCTGAAGCATATGATGAAAAAACAGAGTTTTTTCCACATCCTGCATTTTAAAATGTTCATGATCGACAGCGCCAATTGAAGCACTTACCCAAAAAGGGAATACTGTAACGTAGCATACGGTCTTGTGCAACACCAAATTCCTACTACTTCAAACAGCTACCATTTCGCCGCTACGAGGTCAAATCTCTTCAAGATAAGTTCAAATTGAAGTTGAGTACTCTCTCTTTCTTTTGGTTTTCGTAATGACTGATAAATGCTAACTTATTGAGTTCGGAACGGGTTGTTGGGGTTGACCATTAATGAATTCACCAATGTTGAAGGCTCTGGGTTTGGGTTAAGTGAGCAACAACGATCGAGAGTGTGATACAACGAGGTCGCTTGACAGGCAGGTAGCTCGCTTACTCCTTAAAGTCACCACGCTACAAGGGAAAAGATGATGAGGTGAGCATGACCTTGAATATAGGACAAAGAACTTAGCTGGCTGTACCTTTTGGTTTGCTTGATCAAGTGTTTCCACATGCATGGCTATCCA
>QQTW01000842.1_pt1 | contig 20309 bp, 21 predicted proteins | sample 1904831 | NCBI WGS metagenome assembly QQTW01 (sample SAMN09435610, study PRJNA476489) | Subsurface metagenome, whole genome shotgun sequencing project. | reverse complement strand
CTATCTGTGTAGAAGAGAGGCTGCCTGGTTCTCTTATACTCCTCATCTGCGTCTTCACATAGACCGCCGTTGCAAGGATTTACTTTTGCCCACGGCCTCGCAACCCAATGGCATCCCCATTGAGCTTGCTGACGTTGCTCTCTCTCATCACCTCCGCCATCGCTGCTATCGTCACTTATGATTTCAATATTTCATGGGTGACGGCGCAACCAGATGGTTTCTCTCGTCCAACTATTGGCGTTAACGGGCAGTGGCCGATTCCCCAAATCACTGCAAATGTTGGAGACAGGGTCATCGTCAATGTTGTCAATGGACTGGGGAACCAAACCACCAGTCTGCATTTCCATGGCCTGTATATGAATGGCACGCCCCATATGGATGGGCCGGTGGGCGTGACGCAGTGCACAATACCTCCAGGAGGATCTTTCGTCTACGATTTCAATGTACGTGCTCTCAGCTCTCCTGTAGTGAACCCTGGCTTAACTACAACAATAGATCGACCAACCAGGAACCTACTGGTATCATTCTCATGACTCCGGCCAATATCCAGATGGCCTTCGCGGCGCGCTGATTGTCAACGATCCAGACTCGCCATACAAGGACCAGTATGACGAAGAGCTTGTGCTGACTCTGTCGGACTGGTATCATGACCAAATGCCTGGACTTATTGCTCGCTTCATGAGCTATGCCAACCCAACTGGTGCTGAGCCTGTCCCTAAAACTGCTCTAATGAACGAAACCCAGAACTTGGACATCAAGGTGGAGCCGGGTAAAACTTACATGTTCCGTATCATCAACATGGCAGCGTTCGCCGCACAGTATCTCTGGTTTGAAGGTCACACGATGAGAATCGTGGAGGTTGATGGCATTTACACCGAGGCTGCTGAAGCTGACATGATCTATTTGACCGCTGCTCAACGCTATAGCGTCTTGATCACAACGAAAGACGACGCTTCCTCCAACTTTGCCATCGTAGGAAGCATGGACCAAGATCTCTTTGACGTGGTCCCCTCAGACCTTAACCCCAATGTTACTGGTTGGCTCGTCTATTCCGACTCGGAACCTCGCCCGACGCCCGCCTTCGTCGACGAATTTCAACCTTTCGACGACTTCACCCTCGTCCCCTACGACAAACTCCCGCTCTTCACCGACCCTGATTACTCCTTCAATCTAGATGTGAAAATGGACAATCTCGGTGACGGCGCCAACTACGCTTGGTTCAATAACATAACCTACGTTCGCCCGAAAGTCAATACCCTCTATACCGCTCTCACATCCGGAAGTCTGGCAACGAACCCGACAATCTATGGCGAACATACCAACCCTTTCGTCCTCGAAAAGGATCAGATTGTCGAAATTGTACTGAACAATATGGACCCAGGCAAACATCCCTTCCATTTACATGGGCATGCTTTCCAGACCGTTGTCCGCAGCGAAGAGGAAGCTGGGAATTACGTCAATAACGAGACATTTCCCGAATACCCCATGCGACGCGATGTCGTTATGGTGAACCCCAATGGAAACATCGTGCTCAGGTTTAAAGCCGACAATCCCGGTATGTCTTGCCATCTCGCCCTCCCTTCGTTTCGGTCAATGACCTGAATACCGTTCCACATTCTTTAATTGGACATTATTGACATTTTCGGCTCAGGCATCTGGCTCTTCCACTGCCACATCGAATGGCACGTCGCTTCGGGCCTCGTCGCCACCTTTATCGAACGGCCCCTTGACCTCCAGAATAGCCTCTCCCTCGCCAGCTCTCCCTACGCCTCACCCAACTCCTCAGCCATCGCCATCCCAACCTCTCACATCGAGGCTTGCACGAAGCTGAATATCCCGATCGCGGGCAACGCTGCCGGGAATAAGGTACTTTCTTTTATTTCGTTCTTCTTCTGGCTCCGGGTTCTCGATACCGCCTTGATGTTTTGAAATTTCGGACCCAAAGATTTTTGTTATGCCCTCTATGATGCTGCGTTGACTAATGCTATTCTCGCTCTCATAGGAGGACTTCTTGAACCTGAAAGGCCAGAATGAGCCGCCTGCGCCATATCCAGAGGGTTTCACGGCCAAAGGTATTGTGGCGATGACATTCAGTATTGTGGCGGCGTTGTTAGGGATGGGTGTTATAGCGTGGTATGGAAATCTGGATCGGAATGAGGTAAAGTGAAGTGATTGTCTTTGGGAGGAGACTATGGAGTAAATTGGGTAAGAGGGATCATCCGGACTTGCTGACGGGGGCGAGGTAACTAGACCTGCTTAGTACATATGGTGGAAGAGGTCACACTGCCGAGATGAGTAATTGCCGACGAGAATGTCGGGGTTCATTAGGCCTAGACGGGTAGCTTATAATACCCTCATCGATAACTCATCATGCTGGCGGAAACACCTTTCATGGCTTACATAGCTTCTGATTCTCAAACTTCTATGGAGCTGATTATCATTTCTTGCTCCGAGGCTGCACTATCTTGTCTAAAAATGCCATCATCAATCAATCCCGGACATACATATCGTGTTACTCTCGCGGCCTACCTGCACGCACACACAACTGATAATAGGTGCTGTTCATCGAAGCGAGTAATCGTCTTCGTGCTTACAATGAAGATCGTTATTGTTGTCTATATCCGCCCTGTTCGGCTATGTCAACGGTGTCGAGTGGAAACGGATAACATTAGTCCCATTGGGTTGTGATTCAAACGCAGATAGCATCTCAGGCCCCCCACTTGCTCCTGCAGGAGCATGCGGTCCACCGGGGGAGAACGAGTGGGCAAGACGAGTGGGCAACGAGGCGGAGTATTTCAAATATTTTCTCTAGAGTATTCTCAAGGGATTCAACCGGGCTTAGATTGTCTCGCGTGATATATCGCCCGCGATTGTGGGCGCCGGATATCCGTGGAATAAAACTTGAGCATTGCAACAAGGGCTACAGAAGGGCCCAGCCACTTATAGAGTCTGTGACCCAGGCGCACGAGGATGGAATAAGTGCTAGTGCATGCTGGCAGATATTGCACAACCTTCTAAGTAGGACAAGATGCCATTCTCCTCAAATCAAAGAAAATAACGTGTGCGGCAAGGCCGCGCGTCACAGCAACTTTGACAGATATCCACGGCATACTCTCAAAAAAGGTGGGTATCCGCCAGAGGGCGACTTCTGGTTCCTGCGATGAATGAGTTCGATCCAGAACGTCTTCCAACATCCACGTCTTTGTGGTGGGCAATCCTCGCCGCGGCTACGGCCAACAGAGATTGTGAGTCGAGGTGTCGGTGCCTGTGTAAGCATGATGGGGGGAAACAGAATGATGGGAGCATAGATAGATGGTGGTGGGCCTGAAAGAAGGCTGTACATTAAGGCGATGGCCTGTTACCTTTCCAACGACAGAAGGTTCGCCCTATGTGTAGCACTAGATTAACCAGCTTCTCAGCTCTCACCATACATGTGAATGACCGCATGCATTAGGTATATGTGGTTGAGTTCAGCGTTGCGGTACAGGTTTGCGCCTTCTCAGCCGTTGAGTGTAAGTCTAGAGGCCAGTGTAGTGGGGTCCTGAGATCAGTCCCAGAGCATGAATGCGTGAGGAAACAACGGACAGGTGTTTGATTGGTAAAGTGTTTGATTTACAAATTGCGTGGTGGAGAGCATCGCTGCAGGGGCTCGTGGGTAGACATCAGCCGAGTTTTTCTGCTACCCACGAGAGGAGGTTGGAGAAAAATGTTAATGACACGGCGTACTAAATAGGAACAGGCTAGTTAGTTCAACCGGCTGCTTGGTACCACCCCGTATAAACTGCGCGAAAAGTCCCAGAATCATTACGGTGTGGTGCAGCGCCCTAGGTGCAGCTCCCCCTGAGCACGAGTATTGTTAGTCACGCTTGAAGGACTTTTCAGAACGGCCGCCTTTCCGTTACTTGGGATGGCCGAACTCTTTTCCGCCACCTTGAGGAATGCAGACAACGGATCGGTCCACTCAATGGAAGTTGTAGCAAGCTGCCTGAATCCTCAAAGGATAGCTGGACTCAGACCATCCAAGAAGGCGTGTAAAATGTGCCTACACCGATGCTGCTGCCAATCAGCAACACGCAATCCCTACCTTTCAACCGAAGCTCTCTGGATTATGCACTATGAGGTGCGCTTGTATTGCTCAATCTATATTAACCTTACTCCATGTCTTTCATACACCAGGCAGCTAGATGTCCCATATGTGAGTGGTAGTATTGGGCAGCGCGGTCTCTTCCCACACGCCGAGCGCGCGGTCCAAGTACAGAAGCAGTGGCAGAGTGACCAGCACCAGTTGCGGCGTTTGTTCGTTGGCTTGTGTCTGTTAGCAGGGATTAGCCACCACGGCTTGTCGATCATGTCCTCTTTAATAAAGGCAACTGTTAGCTTGCGAGGTCAAAAATGAGGCGGTTGGCCCAGTCAAAGAAGACACCAAAGGGTAAACGCTGTATTATGGTACCTATGTGTTGATATTTCATACTGCCTGGCTCAAGTCTTGCCCAAAGCGCGGAGGAAAAACCTAAAACTGTGTTTGGACGCACGAATGTATCGGAATCATCCAATAAGAATAGCCGTAAGAACTCCAGAAGGGGCGTTAAGTAACTCCTTCCCTTTTCCGTCCATGAAGTGCGAGGATCTTGACCATGCCCTGGGATGGTCTGTTAGTATTGGTTTGGTATGATGCGGCCTTTGCTGTAGGCCTTGGTTGTTGTCCGTGCTCTGGGACATTCGGTATGATCGACGAATCCAAGAGTTGATCCGAAAGAACTGGCAATCGGTTAGCCCGGCAAAGGGGACAACGGATATCCCGCCATATGGTAGGGTTAGATCGTCTGTCTCCTATACCGGACACTGATCCCGCCGGTATCGTTCAAACGCTTTGGTTGTATTAAGAAGCCGAATCGAAATTCGCTGGCGGTACGCTTTTGACAGGTGCAGCAGCTTCGTCTGACCAGGCACCTGCAGCGCCCGCCGATCCTAGCTTCTCAAAGAGAGAACAAGACCGAAGGCTCAGCACTTGAGCCTACAGCTGCTCCTTCCCACGGAATCCACTTACTACTGTTGTACCGCCCGTCTAGTGAGAGAATCGCTCGATGAAGGATTAGAGACCCGGAAGACGTTCCAGTACGGAAAAGGACGCAGGTGCTGTTGCTGAAATCGCGGAGGCCGCTGCTGAGCGTTATTGTGTGCGCAGCAGGCTAGCGGAGGATTCGATCCCGGATCAGATTGCATTAGGATCAAAGGAAGCGAGCTGGACGCCTGCATCCCAAGGGTCTACTATCAGCGTCAACATCCGACTGGCAGCCTATAAGCTACGCTGGTAGTTGCAACACATCAAGACGCGTTGACAATGATGCATGCTCTGTCCTTCAGGGTTCTGGAAGCATGAAAGAATTCTATGGCTCCAGTCAATGACTGCGCCCTTGGGCCACGTACTCAGCCTTTCGCCCGCCTGATCCGAAACAGACTTTTATATGATCCGCTTGGAGCAACGTTCTTCTATGCCTTAAAACGACATCAGCCAATACCTAACCTCCGTCAACCAGCCCATAATGCAACCGCCGTTTCCTTCCCCCGTGCCGACATGGCATAACGATACCTATCCCGCAATCTCGCCGCAGCGCGCTGAGCTTAGTACCGCAGGAAAGACCGTCATCGTTACTGGTGCTGTGAGTTGCCTTGCATCCCCTGAGTATCAGTCAAGTTTGACGTGGCCACCCTCTCACAGGGCAGCGGTCTTGGTCGTGAGATTGCTATAGCTTTCGCTACCGCTGGCGCCGCACGACTTGTTCTCATTGGTCGTACTGAGTCTAGACTTGCTCAAACGAAGGAGAATCTTCTGGCAACAACCACTGGCGTAACTTGTATGACTTTCTGCGCCGACGTCACCGATGACAATGCAATGCATCAGATCGCAGCCAAAGTGGGTACTTGGGACACGCTGATCATGAACGCTGCCCACCTGCCAAAACCTGGAGAAATCGCATCTGCTCAGATCTCGGATTACTGGGCGGCCTACGAGACCAACGTCAAGTCGGTCGTGATACTCGCAACCGCTTTCATCCCTACCGCTAACAAGGCTCACGCAACTATCCTTGGCTCTGCGGCTGGGGCTTTCTCGCTTCCGCCGGCGACCACACCCGGGCTTTCGGCCTACTTGACGTCGAAGCTGGCTATGGTGAAGATATTGGAGTTCTTGGCTGTGGAAAACCCAACCATTTTCATAGCTAGCGTGCATCCTGGAATGGTCGATACTGAAATCTTCCGCAAGTCAGGTGCAACGCCAGATATGCTTCCCATGGATTCCGGTAAGTTGACCTAGTTCACGAACTGGGCAAAAGTTCTCTAGCCTTTTGACCAGTCCCCTGCCCTGCTGATCCCTCCATCTTGACTCCTAGCTACGCTGTCTGCACATTTTACGTTGTGGCTCGCTTCTCCGGAGGCCGCTTTCTTACGGGGGAAATTGGTATGGGCTAATTGGGATGTATCAGAGTTGCAAGGCATTGGGTCAAAGATCCAAGAGAGCTCCCAGTGGACCATCAATGTTGACGGATGGCCCTATACTAAAGTAGATTAAGAGGGTGTATTCTAAAAGAAAATAGAATAACATCAACTCTTTGACCTAGCGCAGTCTATCTGCTTCCTTATACTGATGGCAAGTCTTTCGTTTGGATCCCCAATATCACACATATCCCCTATCCTTGCTGACGCGACTCCGTCAGTACTGTAAAAATATACCGAGGTCGTGATACCGGAGATGGCCGAAGCTCATGAGATGCGCAACAGTCTCACATCAGGCAGGAGACAGCACAAGATCCCACAGTGACATCTTACTCTTTCCTGCCCAGGACCTGGCTCTGGAGTTGCTGTTCCCCGTTTTCAGCAATGAACCCACCAACTAGGACTAATGACTTCCCCCCGGTGTCACTGGCACAAGTCTCTATTGAGCTTTCGCTTCATAAGCTCGTATTCTCACGAGGTCCGATCTCTCATCGTGTGCATCGGTTGCTGCTCCCTATCCTCTCCTTGGCTTCGAAGAAGCCAGCTTGTCGGCACTGGTTTCCGAATATAAAGACCCGAGCCTTCGTGAGAACAATAGTTGCGTCAGTTATAGCTTCCGGAATAAGTGCGCATAGGATCGTGAACAATGATCCCGAGGGCGAGAGCTTTAGGCAGTCTACACTACGGAGAAGCTACATCACGGAGCCTTTTCATCGGATGATTGACTATTGCTCTTGATACAGGCACCACGAGAATTCTGTATCCATCTCTTTTCCTTATGAGTCTGTGCTTTCGCCTTAAGCCTGTGCTCTTGCACTGAGGTCCTGTCCCGACGGTACCGGCATTGGGTTCGCTTCGGGTGTCAATCAAGTTATCGGATGCCCCGACTGCATTGATATAAGCCTTGCTACTTACTAGTCTAATGTGCTTTTTTTACACTGTCCATCCTCCGTCTGTGAAAGTATCCGACTGACGTGCCAGACGAGGTCTGGGGTAGAAGTTGTCATTAAAACTCCGACGCCGCTATGATCTCCAGAAGATCAAGGATTAATTTGCGTCAGAAATCGCTTCTATACCCTCATCTCCACATCTTGCGAATCTCTTGTGACGATTTAACATGGTTTGGGCTTTGGACGCTTCCCATTCAGCGTCCACCACTATAGTCAACCTTCCAAGTCTTCACACCACCCTCTTTCATCAACTCTCGTAATGCCATCGTCGCGTACGTGCTGGAACCCAGCTTTAATTTGAGGATCACAGCGATCTTGTCGTTAAGAGGCCCCTTCTGATTCTCCATGGCAGCTGTGGTGCCGCCGGCACTACCATCGGATGTCTCCATGGTATACCTCTCGGCATCTTCCTTACCAGCATCAGCTCCTACATCGCCTTTCTTCACACCAAGGCCACTTTGCGCCCCACCCTGCTTCCCATCCTGCGCTCGATCACCATGTTCCAGTCTCCCCATCCTATTCACATCCGTCTCAACGAACTGCTCATCTTCACCGTTCGCACCATATGCCTTGATCTCCCACTCTACCTTCCCCAACGGCTTGGCGAGTATTTTCCTGTAGCTGCCGCTCAAGCTTACATCTTTCCATTTCCGCCGCATATCGTAGGGATCGAGGCCTCCACCTTCTTCACTGGCCATGAACTCTTTGTAGATGTTTGCGGAGTCGTTGGCAGGGTAGAGGATGTCGTAGCCTGGGGTGGGGAGAACGATATCGAAGATTGTGATCTTGCAATCTGGGGAGGCTATTTCGGTTTCTGTAAGGGCCCGAGCTCGAGTGAAGATCTCGTCGGTGGTGTAGGCTCGATCTGAAGCTTCCGCAGCTATCACAGGTTCGCCATCTTGATCGACCTTTGATCCGGCATTTTCGAGCTGAGTATTAGGATCTGGATGTTCGTTGATGAGTACGAGGTCGCCAGGCAGGACCTTGTCACCATGGGCTTTCCAGCGAGCGGTAGCGGCCTTGTTCCATACCAGGGATTGATAGGCGTGAACATACATCAAGCGTAGGTTGCGGCTGATGGTCTGTAGGGCGCCAAGGTAGTCGTTCTTGTTATCGGCACGACCCAAATGTCGAATAAGACAGGCCTCGGCCGAGAACTTTCGCGGAAGCTGATCGAGCGCTGCTTGAGAGCGACCAGTCGTTGCGAAAGCGTGGAGCGCCGAGGCACGGGCCATGTCATCGCGAGCGATGTTTGAGTCTTGCTGCCCAGGGTCATCTTGTGCTGCTGCAAGAGCGGATGGGTTGAACCAGAGAATGGCCTCGCAGGCGGCTTTGAAATCACCTTGAAGCATTGACCTTCCTATAGTATGTGTACCGGTCGAGAAGGACCCGAAACGCTGGAGACCGTAGTAATTGATGAATCCGTGTTTGCCAAAGTTCTCGATGGCGGTGCCAACAATTGACGATGCTCTCTCAAGCTTTTTATCTAGGTCTAGATCGGCATGTCCTTGGAAGTGGCAGTCACGCAGTGTAATTACAAACTCGTTGCCCATGAGATCGCCCAGCTGAAGACCTTGAGGATGATACGTGTAGTTTCCGATCCTGGCATTCCGCAATGTCCGCCCAGCATCGACAAGTTTCTTTGCCGGAGTACGATAAACACTTGCTCGTTGGACGGTAATGCCACGCCGGTCTTTGGTACCGGCAAATTGAAACAACTGTGGCCGCAGCCTCAGTGTCTTCGCCAGATAAGATATGACCTCCATGGTATCCTTGTTCTCTTTGTATAGGGTGAAGTGAAGGTAGTCGCCACCAAGTGCAGCCCAACCAGCTTTATTCTTCGGTTGCTGTGGCTTGCTGTTCCTATCGTTACGCCCGGCATTACTCTTCTTACACCAGGTCGAAGACGAATTCGCAGCTGCGATAACCATAGCACCATCTCCATTTGTTGTAGAATCGAGTCTGGAGGAAAATATGCGGCGAACAGCTTGATGAATATCCGTACGAACTTCTCTTTCAATAGGCTGGGTAGTGACAGTACCGTAGTCTCTGGCTTTCCTATGAGGAGATGCTAGTATGCGCTGGAAGAGAGCAAGAATCTCATCGACCACTTCGGAGCCGAAGTACGTGGTCATGAGTTCTTTGTCTGCATTAGATAGCTACGAATAAGTCAAATGGAATTCTCTTAGGTTGACCCAACTCCGTGATGGGGAAGTATGAGGATTTTACCTGGAACGGAATCTTCGTCAGATCTCCGCCTTTCGTATTTGATTGAGCGTACGCTTGCCAGCCTCCTACCGTACTAATAGTACCAGATTGGGTGAGAATGGGTGCTCCAGCAATATTGGGTATCCCAGCCTGTGGTGTCTTTGACTGCTCCAATACCCCTGAATCCTGCCCTTCGCCAGCTTGAGTGGTTTCTGTTTCAGGAGCTTTCCCGTCCGAGCCCAAGGACTGTGAATCTTCATGCTGAGGATGTCCCTGCAATTGCACATTGTCTTCGCCATTAATAAGATTCAAGGTATCGGCGCCGTGTCGCATGTACACTTTCTCCCTTTTCCGAGATCCCTGCTCGACTTTGTTTAGGTTCGTTGATTCAAACGGCGAAGGGGCGCCTTCTGCTACCGGGGCTAATTCTCTCGATTTCTGCTCTCGAGAGCTGTTGGAAGGTGCTTGGCTCAGTTGCTCCTGCTCTGAAGGTTCTTTGAGATTATCAAGATGTATTACCTGACCGTTGGGCAGGATCTCGTTGACCAGGAAATCCGTGTATCGCTTTTTGAGAATGCCAGTAAATCCAGGTAGATTCGGACTGACGTATTGGATGATACCGCATTGAACCTCTTTGTCAGGCTTGTCCTCTGTGTCCGAATCTGTTGCAGGTTGCTTGTGGGTTGCAAAAGGCACATCGGATGCCAGCTGGTTGTCTATCTCTGTGTGCATCTCGTGGTGAGCTTTGAGCTTCTTTCGAGGCGATGCGGGAAGATCATTGTCGTCCATTATCGACCACTCCTTTCGCTCGCACACTCAGTCACTGAAAGATTTCGATATTCGATATCCGAGGACCAAAGTCTACCTCCGCTAAATCCGGCCTCCATTGGCCCCCGGCCAGGGTGGGGACAGAGAAAATGAATAGTGGGACCGCGCCGTGGCAGGAGACATTGGGGCAGAACCTCCTTTTTCACACCTAAGGTTGACCATCCATCTCCTCAATAATGTCTGAATTAGGCCTATAGATAGTACAGTGGCAGTTAATACAATATTAATATATATATTTGTATGGGGTTGCTGTGCGCCAAGCCGCTCCACTATTCGTTTTCTCTGTCCCCCGTGGCCGGCGCCCAACGGTTCTTTATTTTTAGGTAAGTATTAAAAATGTGGAGGTCAAGCAGTCTGTCTCTTACAATTCGGGTCCTACATTGTACGTCACGGCGGATAGAATTGTTGGCTATGCTTTGGCATCGCCAATGGGGCTACTTTTCTGGGCTCACACTTAGTAAGAGGCCTGTCTTTTCATCAATTTGGCCGTTCTATACGACCGGAAGGAGAAGAGATATCATGAGAGCCCTATCAACTGCTGTTTCACTTCCTGAGGTACTGTCGTGACATATCCTCATCATTGATGTCAAACCTACTTGACCGCCTTCTACAAGAGTCAGGATATGCCACTAGCCCACGTCGAGATCGCTGGGACTTCTTCGGGTTCTTCCGCCCATTCTACACTCGAAGATGCACCTACCCTGGTCTCATGTCGGAGCTACCGGAAGAGAAAACGAGGGGACGCATGAGCTACTCCACTTGGATGCCTCGATCATTCATCAGCACGAGAACGAGTGTCCGGCCAGGTTAGGTACTCATCCATCAATCATCACAACAACTTTCCCATCGTGTTCAAGTCTTCTATAGCGATACAACAATGACTACCAATGAAAATGTCCATCTCGTTGCAATTATGACACCCCATCCACAGAAAATGGACAGAGTATGCGCTATCCACCTAACATCCCATCTGCCCACTTCTGCAAGAGAGACTGAGCGATCCGCAGTGTATCGAATTACTGACTCAAGCAACACACATGGTCAGGGAGAATGAGCCAGGCAACATTCGCTATCAACTCCACATTGAGACGAACGGGGAAGACCGAGGGGAAAGCTTGGTGTTTCTTGAGACGTACGATGCAGTCACTACCCTCAGTAGAACGGCGCATGGCTGATTTATTGACCCTAGGTACGAGAACCAAGCAGCTTGGGACGCGCACTGCAAAGGCAAAGCATACCAGATGCTAGTGAAGACTATGACTGAGGAGAATCTCATACCGAACCCTACCATCATGAAGTTCATGAAGCCTATCGCTGGCTGGGCGAGTAGGTGAAAAGGGTGAAAACTCCGGATATGCCGTTATCTTAACCACGGTAAATCGCCGAACATAGCTCAAAACCATGGTAAGGGCATGCTCCCCAACCTGGGGCAACAAGGGCATGACATAAGTAGCTTTCTGTCAAGGTAGGAGATCGCACAAAGCCAGGGTCTTGACTGCCGTTCGCTACTCCCTATTCGATCGTACAAAGTTTCCTCGTTCCTTCGTGGTGTCTCTCCACAAAGCAGTCTGCGCCTGCCTCTTCTGCCAGCAACATTATGTTCGTATCCCCTACGCGTGCACAAAGATATTCGAGCTATATTCCTATTCAGATGCTGAGCCACTTTGCTCGTCGCGACACGCGACCCCTGTGGTCGTTGTTCGTATAGCTCTGTCGTCCCCTATTATGCTAGTCTTCCGTCTAAATATGTGAGCAGTGGCATAGAGTGAAAGACGCCGCTTTTGTAAATCATGGGCCTTACTAAAGAAGATCTGCTTTCTCATTCACGATACATACGTGATACTTTGGCGCCGAGGATTGCCAAAGATGACGGCCTAGGATCTGGAACGCACACTTTTGATCTCGCCCCATTACGATCTACTCTCGACGAACTATTCGAGGTCCCAATGACCCTGGACATTCTTCGTTTCTCCCGCATGGAGAAGGCCCTGCAAAGAATCGTCGAGACCAACGGCAGTGAATGGCCACCAGACATCATTCTCAAAGCCAAAAACCTTATCGCACGCTGGGAGAGCTCGCTTGGTCCTCTGCAGAGGGTACGTACCGATCTTTGGGCGCCCGGTGGACGTCTTGAAGGCTTCGCAAAGCCTCACGGCTGGTTTAGGTGGGAGGACCCGTTCCGGAACGTGAGTACCTTGATATGTCAGTCAACGGCAAGCAAAGCTCACCTCTTCAAGCGATTGCCGGAAACGCCGGCCTGGCGAGTTGAAGAGAAGCGCAGTCGGGCTGAGACATACAAAGAAGGGCACTGTGGGTTCAGAGTCGGAGAGTCAGTCTCCCCATCCGCTGTGTACTTACTAGCTTCGCTGACTGTTTCTTCAGCTGGTGGCTGAACAGCGCAGCAGCATGCAGAGACGGCATCACTGACAATCTTCGTTACCGCATTACAGCGGACAACAATGTCGCATATGCCATCACCATGACGCATGGGAACGAGACCAGTGTCTCGAGGGATGACAGGTCCTCGTATACGCCGTATCCTAACGATCCCGGTGCAGTCAAATTGATGGCGACCATCGGCGGCGAAGAACGCAGAACAGTACGGATCCTTCGCTCTTGGAAACTTCAATCGAGCCTCGCTCCCGTAGCTGGTATAAGATACGATGGTTTGTCAGTGTGGTGAAAGAGCCTTGAAACGATGACAAGGGCGCTGACGATAGTAGATATCGAGTGATAGGCTACGCCGTTAAACTCATCCGGGGTGTAGCAACGGACGAAGACATATGGCGGTATACGTTCCATCTCAAGCGAGAGCCTGGCCAAGAAAGCATGGATAAAGTTCTCAGTATTCCAGTGCCTGATCAGCTTGACGACTGGGAGGACTACAAAGCTGGGCCAATGTACTCGCCAGAGGAAGAACTGATAGAGCAAATGGAAGAAGGGGTGGAAGAGCGCAAACGCAGGTATACCATCGGCGAGGATACTTGGGGTAGACTGGGAAGCATTGACAGCGGCTATTTCAGTACGCGTCCGCCTGCTTTGAAGAGTGAGGTCAAGAGTCCTTGACTCATGCTAGATAGGCACCCTTTCAAGGTATCTTCCAAGGTTTCTCCAATAGATGGATATCAATGCATTCCGCAACCATGACCTCACCCAATACCAGCATATAGGGACAGGAGCACTTAGACCCTTGTGACAAAATAGCAATGGCAAATGATTCTATCTCGCTAAGGACTTGGGCTTGGCGTCACAGCTCGGAAAATGGTCTTGGCATCTAATATCCAGAGCTTACTATACTAACATTTCCCCGGGGCTTTTCAAATCGCTGCTCTCGAGTGAGATCCGAATATTGCCTGCCAGAATATTCACTGCCCTGGATCGCCTTGTGTCGCGGCCTCTGAGGCTGCTCCGTACATCACGAACATCTCCAATCCAGATTCTCAGAGCCCAGTATTCTGCAAAGATGACGCTGTACAACGGGCAATGCGACTATGGAGAAACTTCTCCCTCTCCGCCTAGCACGGCACCTCCAGCTAAACGACGAAAGCTGACCGGCCGTGCCTTTTATGAATGCCTCGGCAGCCCCAAATATGTCCTTGCCCCAATGGTGGATCAGTCTGAGTTCGTATGCCTGCCTTTTGTCATGCTTCTCCTTCTCCAGAACAACTACTGACAGCATCCACTAGGCGTGGCGTCTCCTAAGCCGTTCCTTTCTCCCCCGTTCTCAGCAACCATCCCTCCTAGCCTACACCCCCATGCTTCACGCCCGCCTTTACCAAAACACCCAATCCTACCGAGACCACCATTTCCAACCTACACGCACATCCCCCTCAAATCCAACAGCCGATCCAGTTGCCTATCTCGATGGACACCTGACCTATGACCGCCCTTTGATCGTCCAATTCTGCGCCAACGACCCCCACGACCTTCTCCAAGCGGCGGAATACGTAGCACCCTACTGCGATGCCGTGGATCTGAACCTCGGATGCCCACAAGGCATAGCGCGAAAGGGACACTATGGCAGCTTCCTGCAGGAATCACCCAATCTAATCCATTCCCTCGTCTCCAGGCTTGCCAAGAATCTTGATATTCCAGTCACAGCCAAAATGCGCATACTGGACACGAAGGAGGATACGCTACGGTACGCAAAATTACTACTAGATGCAGGCGCCAGTTGGATCGCGGTACATGGACGCAGAAGAGAGCAGAAAGGTCATGAGACGGGCTTGGCGGATTGGAGCGTCATTCGTTACCTTCGAGAAAGCCTCCCAAAGGAGACAGTTATCTTCGCGAATGGGAATATACTGGGTCATGAAGATTTAGATCTGTGCTTGGAAAAGACGGGAGCAGACGGTGTGATGAGCGCTGAGGGCAATCTATGCGATCCAGGGATCTTTGCTGGGGAGGAGGGAAGAAGGGAAGGTAAGAAGAGAGGAGAATACTGGGTAGGAAACGATGGCAGGGGCGGGTGGAGGATGGATGTCGTCCTGAGACGGTATCTCGATATCCTCTACAGATTCGTATTGGACAAAGAACCTCCGAAGCGAAACCCACTATTCATACCCAATAGGACAACTGACGCACAGCCTGATACAACAATGGAATCTACAATACCAATGCTAAGACCACAATCTCCACCCCTCAGTACATCACTTCCCAGCGATCCCCGGGATGAAAACGAACCCCCTAAAAAGAAGAGCAAAAAGGACCGCTCTTACGCACGTCCGACCTCTCCAAATCTCCTAGCTGTCCAAGCTCACCTCTTCCACTTCCTCCGACCGCTGGTCTCCAAACACACCTATATCCGCGATAAATTGGCTCGTGCGAGGCCCGGGGATATGGAAGTGTATGAAGAGATCCTATCGGACGTTGAAGATGTTACTAGGCAAGGCATGTTGGAATGGGAGAGGGACCATGAGCAGGCTGGGTCATTGGATGTCGGTGGTGCTGTTGCTGGTGATGGTCGAGGGGACGCAGATGAGGAACAATATGAGGGCGAAAGCTCGGCAAAGGCGGTGGAGAGGAGTCGGAGGCCGTGGTGGATCTGTCAAGCCTACGTACGGCCTCTGCCGAAAGAGGCCTTGGAGAAAGGGAGTTTAAAGTTAGGGAAGAAGGCGATGAAGAAACTGGAAGCGGAGGAGAGAAAAAGGGTGAAGGATGAGGCCGAGGCCGAGGCTGTACCGAAGGGCGTGGAGGAGAAACGGAAGGTGGTTGAGCCAGTGAGGGAGGAAATGGACGAGATAGCTGGAGTGCCAAGGAAAGAGATGGCCAAGGAGGCGATGGTGTGTGGATAAAGCTAGGATCCTCGACGCTTCACACAGTCTCCTCAGCCGCTCTATCGCATCAACAAGTCCCCATACACGCTTTTGATTTATCAATGAAGCTATGTACAAAATAAGCATAACCACTCAAGGTGATAGCCATCCACACAACAACCCCGAACGGTGTAATGCATAGGTACAATCCCAATTACTTTCTCGTCATTAGCCGCAACGGTGCCGCTTGTCCTTTTTATCATTTTCACAATCTGTCCAAAGCCGCTCCTGGTCCCACACCAAGACATGTACACGAGCTCCTTACAACATCTTCGCACCGCTGCAAGTACCCCACTTAGGTTGGCACCAGTTGGCGGCACCGCAGAAGTCCACGCCAGTGCCGCAGAAGTTGCTTCCAGAGCAGCAGAGTCCAGCAGCACACCTGGCATTGACGATTGGGCCGCAAGTATCGCCAGCGTTGGCAACCTTGGGGGTGGCGGTAGAGTACGGCGGGGGTTGCTTGTTGAATGCACAGTCGCCGAAGCTGCCTTGGCAGCCGGCACCGCAGTAGATTCCCTGGTCTTGGATCTGTAGAAGGGAAATATCAATGCTGTGCACTGGGGGAAGGGTAAGCGAAGGGGAAACGTACATCATTCTTGGGACCACAGTGTCCGGCCGAGCTACAGCAGCGGTAATAATAGCCGTTAGTTCCGGCGCCGGGGCATCTCACACCACCCTGGGTGCTTCCGCAAACATCGATGTCAGGGACCGTGGAGACATAAGAGCCGCTTGGGGTGGTTGAAGTTGGAGGAGGGGTGGTCCCGGACTGAGCAACAGCACCAACGATTAGCAAAGAGAAGATGGGAACCCGCATTTTGAGCTTTGGAGCGGAAAGAGTACTCCAAGAGGATCAGAATGGAGGAGAGGATTCGAAGGAGGAGCGGTCGTCGCTCGCCGTCTTGAAAGTGAATAAAGAAGTAGAAGAAGAAGGTGGACCCACAGCACAGCTAGACCCAGAACCTGAGAAGTTTCTTTGGCAGGTCCTCGCGTCGCAGTGAGCGGGAGTGGTGTCACACTGGAGAAACACGGGTCAGCATTGGCCCTGACTAGAATCCATTAGGTCGCATGGGAAATCTTGCTCACCCATCCGTACTGACTGCCTGTAAATTTGGTCAGCACCGGTCCAGAATCAAAGGGCCAAGGGACATGTCAATTGACGTACAGCATTGACCGGCAGCACACTTCCGGTTGGCAAAAGCAGGACCACAGTTCTGGGCCAAGCCGGCAGCGGCAAAGCAGGCGGCGATGAAGATTGAGTAAAGCATTATTACAGATGTATGCTGGGTAGCGAGCGTAAAGGTGCGAAAAAAGCAACTGGATGATTAAGAATTAAGGTGATGATAATTGATGCTGACTGTTATTACTGCAGGCTTCGTTTACAAAGCAAGGTTGGCAGCAGAGAGCAAAAGATTAAGTATGAAAACGAGTGTGTACGGCAACGGCCGGAGGGAAGAATAGCAATATTTATAGCGGTAATCAACGATTGGGAGGGCAAGAGCGGAGAGCTGAAAGATGGGGAAGGAACTCCCCTTTTGTTGATGGTCAGAGACCGGTGGTCAGCCATATTCGGTAGCGAAGGCAAGGAATCGAATGATCGCTATGTAGCCTCGTATTATTGAGGGTCTGAAGGCCTGGGCATTACTGGTTTGGGGAAGGAGCGAGCCAGCGGCTGGAATAGGCTTCAGCGGGCGATATGTGGAGGCTTTTTGCTGGAGATGAACATTGCTATAAAGGGTCAGCAGGGTTCATGCACTAAGCTGGTTGTGGTTTACCTTGGGGAGAATTACCCGACGTTGCGTTGACGGCCCAATACCGTGTCGTGGCCGTGGGGGAATTGCTTTACTAGCACCTACTACTGCAGTAGCTGAACGGAGGGATCTCGCATCCTGCATGCTCGTGAACGAAAAGCAATGACGCCGGTCTATTTGTAGTCATGGACAGGGGGTTAATCTGAGGTGCAACTTCAATTCGGACGCTTTAGGCGGCTCCATCCAGATTCCAAAGTCCAGACACAAAGTAGGGAGAGTGGACTGAAACTTGAGTGGAAATTAATCCAGTCTACAGCCATGATTATCAAAGAGGATGGGGGGCCATTATTCATTATTGACGGTGCTGGGCCTTGTACAAGGCTGAAGCTGAAGGGATCGGATGATGAGGTATTAGTGGTATAATCCATGTCTGCTGAGTCATGCGAGCCAGCCCTACGAAAACTTGTCATGCATCAGATCATCTTTGGAAGAAGTTGCGAGCATTGTTCATGTCATTTTCAACCAACTATCGTGGCCGCTATTGACAGTCTTGGTTGGTGTTGGTCAATACCACAATAAAAATTTATATAGCGTAGCCATTGTGAAGGAGGGCCACATATCTGTTGTGACTCAAGCCGATCGACCTGTTGCCGAATATCGTTACTTATGAGCCATGCTCGTCCAGCACGAGCCCTCGATCGCAGTTCACACTTCATATGGCAGTCGCCGGTAGCGGAACGTAGAAATACAATCCACCGTCTTGATTGCAGCCATAATAGAAAAATCTCAAATTACACGTTGTGTTCGGTTAGTTCCCACGGTCTGTCAACTTCAGGCTATCAACTTCTACTTCAGCGAGCCTCTCTTCTCCGCCGCCGATCATTCACGTCCCTTTCATACAAACGCTCTCGCAAGATGCATTCCTACATCCAGCTCCTCAGCACACCCACTGCCGACACCACAGGAACGGCATTGATACTCGATGTTGGCCCGCAACGTTATCTGTTCGGCAATATCCATGAGGGTCTGCAGCGAACTTGCATCCAGCGTAATGTAAAGTTGTCCAAGACAAACGAGGTTTTCATCACCGGCACGACCGAATGGAAGAACATGGGAGGCCTGTTTGGTCTCATTTTGACCCTAGCAGACGCCAATGCTGCGGCCATCATGTCAGAAGCCGAGCTCGCCCGAAAAAGAGAGAAAGCTGCGAATCCCCAACAACTTGCCGCCAAAGCTGACAAGCTGGCAAAACGCAAGGCCTGGAAGGAACAGGTGCTGGTTGAGGCTGGTCTTGACCCAGATGATCATGCCGCCCCTGAGAAGTATGGCAAGCACCAACTAACCTTACCAACCTTGACCATTCATGGTGGGAAGAATCTGACGCATACAATCGCTACGGGACGGCGCTTTATCTTTCGGAAAGGTATGCCGGTCCATATTGCTGAGCAGAGCGAAGCCGGACAAGGCGAGCTCACCGGCGATGAGCGAGAACCTGACTGGAAGGATGACTTCGTCCAGATCTGGAAACTACCAATTGAACCCTCTATGCAAAGTAAAATTCCAGACGTCAGTTCAGAACCACCTCGGAAAAGGAGTTTCGACGAGTTCGCTGGGGTCGACCTTCCTTCTCCCCGCAATGATGTAGCGTCCATCGAACATTCGTATACCGCTGAAGATCTCAAAGCCATGGACCAAGAGATGCGTCGATTCGTTGTGACTGAGATGTTCAGTTCGCAGTGGAGGCTAGACGCACTGTTTGAGGCTTCATTACCGGATGTCAAGATGCCAACAGCTCTCTGGATCAAGAATAAGGAGACAAATAATTTGGAGCGCTACTACCCTCCAGAAGAGCGGCCGTTACCTGATATAAGAGTTTTCCTCCGTCGCCCCTGGCCCGGAGCTCTCGTCGAGAAACTTCCTGCTACCAAGCCTTGCAAAACTGCCATGTCCTATATCGTTCGACATTACCCCCAAAAAGGCAAATTCAATCCCGAGAAGGCCAAGGCGCTCAATGTCCACCAACTTGTTTGGTCAGCTCTGAAGAACGGTGTAACGGTCATGTCACGGGATGGCGTTCCCGTGGCCCCCGATATGGTACTGGAACACACAAGAAAAGGTGGAGGCTTTGCGATGGTGGATCTGCCCACCAAGGATTACCTCACGAGCATGGTAAACAGACCCGAGTGGAACATGTCTCGAGTCATGGACGGTCTGCAAGCCATTATATGGAATCTGGGCCCTGGTGTTGCCCGAGACCCAGTTATGCAGGCATTCATCCAGCAACACAGTGAGCTCAAGCATGTGATATCCGCGCCAGACATTTCGCCAAATTACATAACTTTTGATTCAACGACTGCCTTGATTACGGATGTAGTTCCAAGGTGGTGGTCGGCATGCATATGACTGATCCAGATTGCCCTCAGGTCACGAAGTACGCCGTCCAGCTGGTTGGAATTGTAAAGTCTTCTCAGCTGTCCGAGTGTGCCCTCTCCACAATCGAAGAGGTAGGAGCCACAACCAGGCACGCGCAAGAGAGTTGCAGATACGTTGCGGTACTTCGATGGAGCAGACGAGCCCGTCCCTAAACAGATAACTTCAGCGTCTTGACTAGGAAGATTTTGCCCTGTAAGTCTCTCCATCAATTGGCTAGATGCAATGTCGTCCCTTGCACGCTTGGAGAGTTCAAGTATTTCTTTAGGAGTAAGCTCTAGGACATTTCTGGTATCGAGAAAAGGTTGTTTAGTCGGAGACTCTTGTACTTGTAATTC
>QQTW01000841.1_pt1 | contig 20316 bp, 26 predicted proteins | sample 1904831 | NCBI WGS metagenome assembly QQTW01 (sample SAMN09435610, study PRJNA476489) | Subsurface metagenome, whole genome shotgun sequencing project. | reverse complement strand
AAGAGCGCGGGCTGGCGCTGCCAGAGGACGGAGACGCGGACGAAGAAGCGAAGTGAGTGCGGCAGCGTGCATGGAAGTGATGGACGAGATGCTGACACCGTGCGACAGATACAGCGGCGTCCAGAGAGGCTCCGTGGGAGGTGGCCCGTCGACCGCCGGGCGCGCTGATCCATCCGCCCAATCGGGTCGAGGTGTGCCAAGCGGGATACCCGCGGTGACCACCAACCCGGTCGAAACGCCCGCCATCGTGACCGAAGTGGCCCGCGCGGAGGCTCCATCTCAGAAGCCGGTCGAGGCGAAACTGCGAAATCCCGTGGCGTCGAACGCGACTCCAGCCGCGACTCGCGAGGGGCGCGCGGTCGCCGTGCCCGCGGACATGGTCTCGAGGTCGCGTGTGCTCCCGAGCGGCTCGGTCACGACGAAAACGCCCTCCAAGCCCAACCTCGAGGTCAATGCGAAGCCGTCGGCCTCTCTACTCCACCCGAGCTCCATCACGGCCACCTCCCCCTATGCGAAAGCGCCGGGCGAGAGCGCCGCGGCGACGGTGGAGAATGACGTGCGGGACGCTTTCAGGCACTTTGCGAGCACCGAGAAGATGCGTCTAAGCACCGAGAAGATGCGTCTGCAGGAGCGGCGACGTAATCAGGCCAAGCACGACAAGGACATCAAGTTGAACGATCTCATGAAGTTCTCGCAGAACTTCAAGCTGAACACCCCAGTGCCCCGCGACCTGGTGCCGATTCTGGCCAAGGACAAGCACAAGCAGGACGAGATCATGGAACGCGCCCAGCGCAACTTCGAGGCCAATCAGACGACGTCTGGTAGCGGTCAGAAGCCGCTCGCCACGTTGGTCGACCCCAAAGCGCCGAAGCCGGCAACCACGGGGGTCCGCGTCGATGCGAATGCTCGATCCAGCCAGGTGCCCTCGGAGCGACAGAACCTTCCGCGCGGTCGACCGGGACAGCCGGGTCCTGGAGCCTCCCACGCGCCGCCCATCCGTCCGCAGGGGAACACCACGATGCTGCCGGGACGTCCGGGGCCGGGCCTGAGCCAGCGCCTGACGAATGTGCATCAGTTCCATCGGGGTGCTGCCCCAGCTCATCCCAACCTCCCCGCTCCTCTCACGGTCAATGACGCTCGCGGACCGCCTACGGGTCCGGCGGCGAACATGCCCGACTCGGCGCGGTATAGCGGTGCCCCGACGCCGACCTCGGCCACCTCGACGCAGTTCAACGCCAAGGCGATGGAGTTCAAGCCGAATCCGGCCGCGGTCAGCTTCACGCTTCCTGGAGAGCCCAGCGCACGATCCAGTCCCGGCTCGAACATCAACGGGGCGGCGCAGTCGCGTGTGCCCACCCCGTCGAGCTTCTTCGGCACTCGCAAGCCATTACCGGCCTCGGAGCGACCGTCTATCCTCGAATACTTTGACCCGATTAAGCGTCTGCGCAAGGAAGCGGAGGAGAGTCCGGAGGACTGGAGCTTCAACGGAGGCATTCGGCCTGCTCACAAGACTGGTCCTCGCTGGGACGTCGCGGAGGCCAACAAGGAGAAGACGTACACGGAGATGTTTGAAAAGGTGCCCTTCTCGACCCAGGCCGTCTCGCCACAGCACCCGCAGTATGCCGCTCCCCAGCTGCCTCATCAGCACCAGCTGCCGTTCCATCTGCAACACGGTGGTCCCGTCGTTCCTCCGCCGACCGCCCCACATCATCAGGCGCCGCACCATCTTCACCCGCAGCCACACCATCACCCGCACGGGGTGGGCTTGCCTCATCATTTTGACGACCACCGCATGCACGCCTCACCGCCGTCGGTGCTTCCGTCGCCCCGGCTGCAGCCCGTCAACATCGCCTACCAATCGCCCATGGGCCAGCACGCCCAGGTCGTGTATGGCCAGCCGATGCCTCCGTATGGAGTCGGCCCGGGAGGTCCGCAGATGACGCCAATGCGACAGTATCCACCGCACTTCGTCCCTCCGCATGGCGTGCATGTGGCGCCGATGATGACGCACAGCCCTTCGGGTGGCCACATGGCGGGCTTGCCGCACCAGATGGGAGCGCCCTTTGGACAGCAGGTACCAGTTTACGCGCCCAACCATGGACAGTACCTGCATCACGGGGGACCACCACCGCCGGGAGGATCGACGGGCTACCCCAGCCCTGGGAGAGGTGCGCCGATGATGATCCACCAGGGATCGCAGGGAGGGCATCCGCCCCACCCGATGATGATGCTCGGCCTGAGCCCGGGAGGGCCAGGGCAGCATCTGTTGGTCTCACACCCACCCGGACATGGTGAGTAGATGATGAGTCGATGGTGATACGATGGTCATCAAACCAGACTGACGATTCATAGGGCCACCACCACGTGCAGGGGGATACCTCCCACCGCCGCCTCCTCCTCACTATGGGGCGGCGGCCCACGCTCACCACGGTGGCGGTCACCCCCGCGGTGGCCCCGCCTATGGTGCTCCCTCGGCGCTGCCGATGGTCCCTGCCCCGTCCCATGGCGGGGGTCCAGCCGGCGACGAGGAGGCCAAATAAGGTCTCGGCGGTGATGAGGGAGGGGGAAAGAGGAAGACGAGGCAGCGCTCACGGACCGGTTGCTCTCTCCTCCCCTTTCCCTCCTCTTACGGGTGTCGATTTGAAAATTCCAGATTGACGACTGGATCTCAAACTCGCAACGATGGTGAACACAAGATCGCAACTGGTCTTACGACGTACAATCCATTTCGCCATTCGGGCGTCGACGACGGATACGGTCCTGAGAACGTCCTACATGTATGTGGATGGACGGATGGATGGATGCGAGCTACAATATCCGTTTGCACCAGAAATGGACGAAGCAAGACGGAACAGAAGAGAGAAGTGAAGGGGTGATTTGCTAAGCGGTGAAGGCGGACCCGCTGTGATGAAGGATTGCATGATCTGGAGATACAGAATGGCGAGGAGAAGCAGAAGATAGGATGGAGGAGTGAAGAGGTGGGGGAGACACTTGAAGGAGAGAGCTGTGCGCGTAGTAGAGACTGTCATTATCAGTAGCAGTAGCAACTTGTTCGAGAATGGTGTAAGTAGGGGCTGCGTAACACAATGCTCGAATAGCTAGCTCGAATGAACAACGCTCTTTATGCCTCGGAATTTCTGACTCATGGCCGTTTTTCTGCAATAAATATCATATATCATGACAGTCGCCTCTCGTTCGATGAGCAATCCCCACCTCGACCTCCTCGTTTGACGTTGGCGAGCTCGACAATCACAACAAAGCATTCCGCCTCACCAATTTCACCAACACTGCCCTCGAACTTTGACGCCCAACTCCCTCCCTCCTTTCTGGACGAAGTGATCCAAACAGAAACCTCATACGTACCTTTACCGAAATCGACTACGATCACATATTACACTGTGCCTGCGTACCACCTGTACGCCACCGCTGACGCCATGACCCCACCACCACCACCACCGCCGTCCGCCACGCGGTCAGGAGGCACCCGCACGCAGACCACCACTCTCCAAGCAGGTGATACCGACCCTCAACTCACTCATCTCACACAACGCTACGTGACACTTCGATTGCGGGGTGTTTCCACCGACCCCACCACTACCACCACAGCTCCGAGTGCCGCCGACGGAGATGGCGGAATCAATGGGGGACGACGCCGACGACGGATCCATTGGGCCGACGACGTGGTGAACAACGAGGGGATGAATCGGAAGAAATCAAAAGGTATGTTTTATGTTTATATTGACCACTTTATTTTTGCTATATCCGCCTATACTTTGGCATCATCGAGACAAAGAAAAGGCTATTATCTATGACTATTGTCAATGGCAACTGTTATCGATAACAGGAGCGCAAGAGAACAGCCTTTACGACTGAATGTGGAGACGAGTCCTTTTTGGTTTCGGGATATCTGTACTGATGATTGGATTGCGTTGGATTGGGAAAAAGTATGCTGCATCTATCACCCTCCTCGAGCGGTGGATGAGTCCTCGGATGATTCTTCTTCTTCGTCTTCGGACTCGTCGGAGGAGGATTCATCTGGTGATGAAAGCCAGCGAGCATCTCATCGGCATCATAACCATAAAAGACGGGGAGGAGGAGGAGGAGGAGTGCCACGGAGAGCACGTCGAGACGAGGATGATCACGATTGCGATAACCACGGTGAACATCGTCATCACCATCATGACAATCCAGACGGGAATGGGCTAGATGAGTTAGAGGGGACGGCGAATGGAGAGGGTACAGAAGGGAACGTGGTGCCACCACTCCAGACGCAGAAGAAACGCCGAGAGCGAGAGCGGAAGAGGAAACCCAGCCCGAATGCATATGAGAAGATGCCTGCTAGTCGAGGTCGGAGGAATGGATGAGATGAGATGAGTTGCTACGTAGGGATATCAATAAGGTATACCTGTAACTATGATTTGTTCAATACTATTAAGCTCGAGCGATGTTTATCTCCAATCGTCCCTTTCCTGCTCCCTGTCTTTACTGAAGACTTGGATGCGTGCATGAATGACTGAATGGATGGAAGTACTGAAGAAGTGCAAAGGTAAATGATCGACGTGTTAACTAAATAAATTGATGGATGGAATGGCCGCTTATCCAATTCTTTCTAACCCAAAATCGAAAATAAACAGTAAACTGAAGTCCGCTGCTCTTCTAACATATTTAAGATACACGCTCTAGGCTACAAACAACGCACAAATAACGCTCATAACCGTCATAAATGAGAATTCATCAATCAATCAACCTCCGCCAGCCACCGCTTTCTTTCCCCGCTCTCGGTCTGCGTGCCCCTGCGCCTGGCCTTGTCCCTGTGCTTGCTGGACATAAGAAGATATCCTCGAAGCACGATTCCTTGCGGCACCCCCGCTGCCCGCTACCAGCGCAGCAATAGTTCCCTGGGAAGATGATGATCGTTTGGTAGCCACCACCTTCCCTTGCCCTTGGCTTTGACCTTCTTTTATAACTCCTGCTGCGTCGTTCTCTGTATTGGTAGGTTTTTCTCCCTTTCCTCCTCCCCTTCCTCCTCCCCCCCCTCCTCCTCCTCCTCTTCCCCCTACTACTGAAAATGCATCATTCTCAATGCTGGAAACGGGCCCTCCATCTCCTCCTATTTTCCGATCTCGACTCTGGAACCGCTCGTGTGCATCCTCCTTCTCGTTATCCTCTGTTTTGACAACCACATTCTCATCCCCATCATTATCCTCCTGTTCTCGCCCCGTCACGGGAGGAAGAGTCGCAGCACCAGCACCAGCAGCACCAGCAGAAATAACAAAAGAAGGAGTCATCGACCTCCCCCTCCCTTCTCCTCCACCATCAAGAAAAGGTATTCCCTCATCAATCACCTGCGTACTCGCTCTCCTATTTCCTTGCTGTTGCTGCTGGTGTTGCTGCTGCGACGATGACAGCGATTGTAAATGTAATCTACCTTCGCCAGCCACCGCAGAGACGAAATTCTTGGATGGTCTCCGCATCTTAGCACGCAGGTTGGGTTCAGCGTAGGAGATTGTTCCTGCTCTTGGTCTTCGCGAAGGTCGAGTTGATCCTTGCTCTGCTGTTCCTGTTGCTGTTGCTGTGCTTGTTGCTGATCCTGGTGCAGTTTTTGTTGTTGGGTCCACTGATGGTTCACGGTGGGGTGTTGATTGCTGGCGCTGATGCTGTTGGGATACATCGTCGCCGTTGGTCTCAAGAAGGTGAGGCGTGCTGCTTCTTGTCGCTATCGTCGTGGGAGGCGGAGGATCAGGGAATTCGTTGTAGTCATTTCCGGAACCGTTCATTACTGCTACTGGCGCGTCTTGTTTGGAGGATGAGGAGCGTCTGGATTGGGATGAGGGAGCGTCTTTTCGTTTGGTAGCAGTCGTTGTTGGCTGCTCGTACTTCGTACCTTCCACCGGTTGCGACTTATCCTCAGGAAGTTTGGTTGTGGCTGTAGTTGTGGCTCTGCGATCTCGAGTGCGTAACTGTTTAAATGTGGGAAGTAAAATGGCCTCGTCTTGATCTTTATTGATGATGGTGGTTGTTGTCTCTTCCACATATTCCTTTTGAAGACCCTTCTTCTTCTTACTTTGTTTCCGAGGAGAGACGGGGTCGAGATTGGTGCTCTCTGTGTCCAGAGGATCAGTATCCAGTAGAAATATATAGTAATAGACATTGGGTGAGAAGACATACTAGGTACCAAGGCCGGCCTCTCTGGGGATTCATCATTCTCTTGCGGAGCTGGGATTCGAGTCTGATCCGGGGTCCGACTTCGCGTCGTCGTCCGTTTTGGTTTTTGTCCTTCTTCTATCGTCCGAGCAGGATCGTCTTGCTCTGGAGATGGCGGCACCTCAGCAGTCCCTTCGTTGTTTTCATCTTCAGGAACATTATCCGCCTGCACAGGTTCTTCAATAGCGCACCATGTTTCCATCTTTTCGTCTTCACGAACGCTCATCTTGCGCTTGGCTGCTGTTCGTAGAGGCTTAACGCTGGCAGTCCTCATTTTCCCGGAGAAATCAGTATCAGTCTCGGCTGATGGTGTGTTCTCTTCACCAGCTTGAGCTCCTCTCTTGAAATCAAACACGTTGGCGCTCTCCCTTCGTTTCTTACGTCCTTCAAATCGAGGCAGTGTTGGAGCGACCTCTTCTTCAGCAGGTCGATCTTCTCCTTCCTCGGCCACGTTGTGCTCGAAATCCAGGTTGTCGACGTGATCGAAGTGAGCGACCGGTGGGGGACCAATATCTGGTGAATCGCTGTGATCCACTGCGTCGATGTAATCCGGGACTGCTGCATCGAGCATCTCCAAGCTCTGGCGAGGATATACCTTCCCCTCGACAATGGCCGGCAATCGACCCTCCTGATTCCGCACCGCATCCGAAAGCATCACCATCCCACTCTTTCTTCGTTTCTGGTCTTCCGCGAGACTCGAGCGTCGTGAGGCAGACTTCTTCTGTTGCGAGCCCGCCATCTCCAATACCGCCTCGCTTTGCAATGTCCCTAGATCCTCCACGAGTTCACCGATCTCTCTCACTTTCTCGTCTAAGCGCGACTTGACCGTCTCCAATTGAATCAGGAAATGGCGCGAGTCATCTCGGTGCGCCCCCGTCTCGAGCTTGTTGACTTGTTGGCGGAGGGTGATGTTCTCGGCGAGCAGTCGCGATGTTTCGCTCTCGAGGCCACGGATGCGCAGTGATTGCGTGGAGTTGGCTCTGCAGAGAAGCTGTCAGCGGGTGTTCAGTGCTTCGAATGTTGGGTGAGATATACCTGGCTATCTCGCGATTCTGGCGGATGAAGCGCCGTTTGACTATGATAATGCCCATCAGCGAATATGTCCATGAAGGATGTTTTGCGATCAGACGTACGAGCATCCACCGACTCGGTCGGTGCTGGGACATCATTGAGTCGCGCCATTTGGGATTTCGGGGGCATAGACCCAACCGACTACTTAGAGTAGAACTCCTCCAGTTGTACTGCGCTGGTCAAATTCTGCATCAATGGTGCCTGGGATCGCTTGCTGAATGTCAAGTGGAGATGTTCCTCGGGATACACAAGCCGGTGTTGTTCGAGTTCGGGTTCGGGATAGTCTGTTTACATATATCTCAATTGCGTTTAGCGCCGTTTTCGAAACCAATCAACGCGGATTCTACCAGCCTATCCACGCCAGTCACGCATGCAAGCTATCCATCCCTACATGTTATGCACCGAATGTGAAACTGATTGTCTCAAGCGTTATCGTATGAGATACACCGTCATGAGAAATAAAAACTAAGATAGGGACGTGAATCTCTTGCGAAGGTAAAAGCCACTATCGACGACACCATGTCTCACGCCAATCGCACCTTCACTTCGAACCTCCATCGTCCCTCGACCGCGGCAAATGCCCAGCTCGCGGCCAGTGGGCCCTCGCCCGCACTTCAGGCACGCGTCAACGAGAAGAAAATGGAGCTGGAAAATCTCAAGGAGCTGCGTGATCTGAGTGCAGGACTTGCCAACCAGATGCGTGCTCTGGAAGAGAAGCTGGCCTCGTTAGCGGATGGCACTGAAGGTGAGATCTAAAGAAAATTAACCTGATCGGGGCAATGGTATTATAGTGGAGATGAAGGAGCTGACGCTCATTCAGCTGTCGCGGTGGTCCTCTCGAATTGGCAAAATGTCTTGCACGCCATTCATATGGCATCAAGTGCGTCGCGCTTATTGACTACCCACATCCATGATAGCCGCGCGTCTACTAACGATCGTGACAGTGAAAGTGCCTAAGCCGGCAGAACCAAACGGCGAGGAAGATAATTCCGAAGAGGTTCCATTGCCACAGACGCTGGTGCGCATTCCAGTTGCGCAACCAGGAGAGGGCAGCCACTCGGAGGAGGATCCGTCATGATGGACAACCGATAGAAATTGCAAGAATCAGCCTCACATCAGATTCGAGTCATTGAGAGCTATCTTTACCATTCACCTGCCTACAGTGATGAGTGGCAATCTCTTATCGCAAGCGTGGTTGGCGTTGCACGACGAAGAGCTGGTCAGGTCAGCACGACAATAAGAGCAACATCGTAAGAGTGGTTGGGGGGAGGCGTAGGCAACAGCCGCAAAAAAATCGTCCGAGGCTGAGATCGACCTTTCATCTCGGCATCTGGCACCCTTCCTTCACATCCCCCTTCCCGACTGGCCCACACAATATTGATCCGATGGAATTGCGCAATCCCAGCTGGACGACAGCTTAGGAAGCTCTTTCAACGCCTATGCAGCAGTATCTGTTGCAGGACGGTACGAAGGGTTACGAGCTTTCAGCTCTCGGTGCGACTGGTTAAGCCGGCAGCTTCCTGATGCAGGTCCAATACGACATGCAGCCTCGTGTGTAGCGTCAAGCCTTCAGGCAGCTAGCACTACGGTACAGTACCAAGGGAGTTGCTGGTAAGTACTACAAGTTCATCATGTAGCAACGTGCAATAAGCGGCTGTTGAAGTTTTCATTGCTCTCTCGACCAATCTCTATTGTGGCAAGCAAAGGACTATTTCTCGATTCCCATTAGGCGTATGACGAGCGCTGTCTTTTCCTTCCATTTAAACTATTCGTGATGAGTAATTATTGCTCGCCGCACTTGCGGTGGTTTTCCTGAAGATTTGTCAGTTCGCTGATGTTGACCCGTTGGCCAGTTGGTCAGCCACCCGGCTGACAAGATGAACGGAACAGCTTGACAGTCCGATCAATAGGAGGCTATATCACCATCGTCAATGTGATGAAAGTTAGGTCTTCGTCGTAAGCGTGATAGAGGTTCCTTCGTCAAAAGGGTGTTGAAGCGGTTACTGTTGGGCTGTTCTGTTTTGTTTGGTCCCCGCGCGTCAGCTTAGCTAAACTTATACATGACCTCTTTCTAACTTGAACCTTCTAGGAAGAATCAAGCAGTTTGTGCATAGAATGACGAGCACAGCAACTTCTTCTCTTGACTAAATATCTTCAACCACTTGACGCGTCCAGATTATCTGTTCGATGGGAAGATCACAGCGTTGAGCGACCCCCGCAACGGTTCGAACAGTCAGGCGATCATGCCGAGGTCTGGCGCAAGATCCGCAGTTTCAAGTCGATTGCTTTTTGGGGCACCAGTTGACGGAAGACAACGCCAAGATGTCCAGGTTGCGCTCCTGGTCATCAGCGTGGGACCTGGAAATAGGGTTGAAACCGACTGTGCCGGGGAACGGACCCACTACTCCAGCACGCCAAGAACCGATACACCCGCACATCCTCCCCCTCACTCCCACCACCTCGTGGCTTTCTTACTCTCTTTTGACTCTGATTGCCGTCATCCCGTCCCAGATTGATCCCGTGAGGGGTCATTGCGTCAAAGAGCGACCAAAGATCGAAAACGGGAAAGAATCCGCGGTTGAATGTTGCCCTGGTCCGGACTTTTGGTGCCATAAACCGGTGATGATCAGCCGGAGAAGGGTCGGGCAGAAGGAAGAGAAGGATGCCGTCGAAAAGCAACCCTCGACGATGCTGCCGCCAGGCCTCGTTTTTTTGCCCTGGAATTACGTGGACGGAATGTCGGCTGAGATTCTGGAAGCTCGATGCGAAGAAGGGCCGAAGGAGCTGCCCCTCATCCTTTACGTACAGGGTACATACTTACGGAAGTCTCTCCGGCCACGTTGTCGATGGCAGCCATAGTTGCAGATGTGACCGGGGAGGAACATCTGGAGAATAGCCTTCAGCTCTACCCTGGAGATCGATGAGGCAGCCGCACCAATCCACCCCCTGCGCCGAGATCGCTTCGCTTCACGCCACGGCGCGCGAGCAACACGTGTGACCTGGTGACGGCGCAGTGACCCCACTGCGGTACTCGTATGGAGGTCGTTAAGTCACAGCATGCTCACCGATCCCCAGGTGGTATGGGTGGTGCGGGTGGTGATGCGGGCTGCGGAGCGCATAGACCGAGAAACCCAAATGGAAGGTCCTCCAAGCGACCCGGATCACGCAGCAGCAGCTGGGCCTCGGTCAAAGCGAAGCCCAGCCCCTGCGGCGGCGGGGTTGGAGGAATGGTAAAAGAACGAAGATCCAACGTCGGAGCGTGGAAACGGATGAGCCGGGACGGATGTTTTATGTCGGTGGCACCCGCGCCAGGGAAAATAAGTCGACCGCATCACCCCCTCGTGGCCTCGTCGATCCGACTTCTCAACGGTTGTGGGCTGACTCTAGAGCTTGACCTTCGGGGGACACAACATGTTGACGAGGAATAGATATTGAAAAGAGTTGGAGTCGCTTGCCGGGCGTTGGGTCAGCTCAATCACCGCATATCGAAGAAAGACAGATACATGACTGGTGTAAGCGTGGTGGACGACGACAACCTGAATGTGGCATCGGAATAGTCAGCGCTTGAAGAGTGGCAACAAACACCGAGGTGACCGTGTCGGGGAGGAGTGGGGGCAGTCGAGCGCTTATCAGACGAACGAACGGCGAACTGGACGTCGCCGGGGGAGTTTGGTGGACGAGGGCATCCATCCGGTCATTTTCAACCCGCGGTCATTATCCCACGTTGGCCTCGTAAGGCCAGGAGCGGTCGTCCATAAAGGTCGACGGGGTCAAGAGAGCAATCCTCGAGTTGGCTGTTCGCGAGACCCTCGATATTCAAAGGGATTCTTGAAGAATCCCTCGCCGCCACGATGCGCGTCCGTCTTCCCAATGCGGAGGAGACCTTCTACCAGCTACTTCATGCCTCCGACGACCGACGGAAGGTCTTGTTCGTCTCGACAGCATGCATGATGTTCGTCGGCACGATGGCCGTCATCTTGCGTCTGATCGCGAGACGGCGGAACAAAGGCCGATTCTGTGCCGATGACTATGCCATTCTGGTGGCTTTGGTAGGTGTTGCCCGTGGCCCTGATGGAAATGCCTTCACTCACGGTGTATCAGGCTCTGGCGTATGGTCTCTTTGCTAATGGGATCATCGGTGGGTGACATTTCCAGCAGCATGAGAGGTTGGGAACTGACGTCGAGGCAGCAACGCGATATGGCCTAGGACGGCATGCGGCTGTGGTGGGACGAGAAAAGGCTCAACGGCATTTCCTGGTAGGTGCAGATTGGCTCGTCGAACCATCGAAACACTTCTGACAGACCAGACTCAATACACCTTCATCCTGATCTACATCCTATGCATCACCGTCGTCAAGGTTTCCATTCTACTCTTCTATCGCCGGCTATTCGACACGGACCGATTCAAGCGGACGTCGGCCGCCGTCGTCGCATTCGTCGTCGCCTACTGTTTGACCTTCATGATCGGGACCATCTTCCAATGTACGCCCGTACGGTACATGTGGGTCAAGTCCATCGACGGTCATTGCATGAACACTCCGGTCTTTCTCTTGGTCGGATCCATCCTGAATATCCTGACGGACATCGTCATCGTCATCCTGCCCATCCCGATCGTCTGGAGCCTGCAGGTGACGCGGCAGCAGAAGATGGCCTTGAGTGGGATATTCTTGCTCGGTGGATTGTGCGTCGTCAATGATTCTACTCGGTTGCACACAACGAAATGCTGATGTTGGAGTTAGTGTGTGCGTGGCGAGCATCGTCCGGGTTCCGTATCTCTGGAACGTTACTTCGTCCGGCGACCCAACATGTACGTCGTTCCTGATGCATCGATCGATGAGACGTGACAACACTAAACTGTGAATCCATGTGTGTAGGGTACAGCGTCAATGCCGCCATCTGGACGGTGGTGGAGGTCGATCTCGGCATCCTCTGCGCCTGTCTGCCAGTCATGCGGCCGTTGTTCCTGAGCTTGGTGTGTGACACTCGACGTCGAACCGTGCTCAAGCGGTCGACGAACCGCTCCAGCAATACGGTGTCATGGCCGACGAAACCCCGGATGGATGGTTTCCCTCATCCGGAAGCGGGAAATCCTTATGCCAACCTCGTCAATCCCTCGCGAGGCGGCGTGACCTGGACAACGATCACGGCGGAAGGTCACGGCGATGACGACGTTCAGCCACGCCGTTTCCCTTGGGATAAATAGACATCAAGATGAAGACTGCCCGAAACAAACCCCGACGTTGGCCTGTGCGGTCTACAACTCGGTAGGAGCGAAGCCCGACCGGAGTTACCGGTGCATGCTGGTAGCTAGCCCCTCACATGGCACCAAGAAAATGGCCAACCCGGAGCACTTCCATCGCTGAGGCAGTTTGTCCGCCCGATCGGGATTTCCACCAAAAGACATTCAGATGGGAGCTTCAGCCTCGCCTTGGCTGCTGCATGCTGGTTGGGATAGCCACTCTTTATTCCGAATACACACGCCGTGGAGCGGTGCTACGGTCTCGACACCGCCAGTCCATCATCGATCCTCTGCCAGCTCGGACCAACAAGACTTGCCGCACTCGAACGTGGTATTCGTTCATTTGGGACTGTCTGGCGTGGATCAGCAATACCCCTACGATGGTATACCAGCTGCCGAATGTTTGTCGAGCGGACTAGAGCTGCAGCTAGAAGATTAGACATCGAAGATACCCAACGGCAGTACGACAGGGTTCCATCATCGATTCAGAAAGATCTTCCACCGGATAGATGACCGCTAGATCATCATCTTGGCCTTCTTATCATAGAGCAAGATCTCGACTACCTCGCCACTGACTCACCCTCCCTCCATCCTTCCTTCTCTTTTTCTTCCTTGTCCTTCACTCCCTTAGGCTTAGGATCCAATTCATTTTGAGCGAAGCATTATAGCGGTCGGGTGGGGACTTAGCATACAAGAGCAGATGTGTCTATCTTTCTTTGGTGCATCGCCACGGGCATAGCATGGTCTAAGGTTCCTTTCTATTCTGCTGTAAATACTATATTGCTTCTCAATGTTTCCCTTCTTTATTTCTATAACTGTAACGTAACAAGATATTTGTTCACGCATTTGCCGGTTGGCGAGTTCATCGTAACAATCTACTTCTTTACCATCGTGTGTGTTTATTGAAGGGAGGGGGATCTCATGGTCACTAGCACGAGGGAGGTAGAGTGGTGCTGGCTGGAGCTATTGGCAAAAGTCAAGGTCGGTCTTTATTATACTAGTGCTAGATAGGAGGACTCTTCGTCGTACGTCCGGCGGCAAGAGAAGACAACAACTACCATGTGGTTGACGGAGGCATGATCAAACTGGAGCTTCGCCATACGGTCGACGTAAGTTAAAGACAGTCTTGATTGCACCATACCCTTGACGCAAATGAAGAGATTGTCTGTCATCGTCACAACGATGTAAGCAGGACTCCCAAAAAAAAAAATGGAGGCCAAGGAGGGAGTGTAGACCCTGCTTTATGACCTAGCTTATAGTGGTTTCGTACTATAGATGGAGAGCTAAACAACACGTTCTCGTCTGTTGAAATGAGGAAATATCATCATAGGATAACAATCAGGCACATGCTCTATTCGATAAGCTCATGAGCATCAGTCGATAAAGTACAAGAGAATGAGCTGGACATGCGGGTGATGATACAAATGGAGCAGTGCAGCAGTAACACCAAGGAGAAGTTCGCAACCGCCAATGTTGGGCTCGTTCAATGTCTTCATCAGTCTGGTCGAAACTAGATTATATCGTCATCTATGGGATGAAGTTCGATGAATCTTCATCACGAGTCCGGTGGAGGGAGGATATATCCCTATTCCGTCCCAGTGGGGAAGTACTTAGCTTCGTGGATAGGACAGCTACTTCTTGAAGCAGTCATCGCACTGCAGAAAGTGAACAACTCTCCGAAACAACTATCTCAGAGACCAAGTAACCTAAGGCAAATCGTGTTTCTATCGCCAACTAACATCTGTTACAAAGCGGACAAAGGTCAACATCGTGAATTGGACAGTGGTTCAAACCTTGATACAGGGATGAAGCTCAAAATAGTCGTCGAGGTTGAAAGACCCAAAGGGAAGAGTGGTACTTTTCCAACTGGAACAGCACATTTGGAAAGCCGTCCGCTTCGCAAGCAGAACGATCAATTCACGAAGTGCTCAGCTTCGTGACCGGGATGGAACATCCCCATCGTCATCAGTATGATGAAGATCAGGTCATCTTCGTCGTAAGGCTGATGGAGATGGAACCCATTTCGATTGCTCAACGGACGATGAAGAGTTGCCACCGATGTATCGAGCAACGCCGATAAGGAAAGCGGAATAGACAATCAAAGAATGGACCAGAGCTGAACAGCAGAAAAATGACGCTACAAGAACACCACCACGACCACCACGACACGGTCCAGTTCGAGCTTGGAAGGATGCAGTGCCTTTCATTCTCCGGATGAATCTTCGCACTGAGTGACTCCAGGAGCAATGAACAGCTGGACCATCCTGAAGTATGATTCAGAAAGATTTACCAAGAACCCCCATTGCCGACGGATCCGAGTGGAGTTTTCTTGCAATCAAGCGTGTAACTTGATTGTCTGGAGTGGTCGGATCATCGAGCATTGCAGAGGCCTCCAGATTTTCACGGCTCCTTGACTGCACTCATGTGCGGTATTGATTGATACCTGCTAAGATATCCCAGCACCAACACCGTCGCAGCACCAAATGGATTAATGGCCAGCCAATATTGCGACGGGCTTGGATCGGCCGCGGATGCATTACGTGGAATGCAGTAATCTTCAGCTTCCAAGGTCAACCACATACAACGCAGCGAAATCCATTGAGGGGAGCTGTCTATCCGGCCAATTAGGGTCCGTTCGATCTTCTCCGTGCTTCAATTCGTCATCGTGGAACACCCAGGTTCCATGCCCACAACGAAGTCGCACCTCGATTGTAGTCCGGAAGCAACTACTCGAGAACTGGGAGCTGAGATAGGAATCGCAACAGCACGAGCAATCATACAATATTCTCGTGTGCGCACCAATGATCCGGACTTCACTGGACTGGCCGATGTCTCTCGGTCTAGCAAATCCAGCATTCGGTTGGCCAGGTAAAGCAGCTTCAGAAGCCCGTTATTGGGCATCGCTTCTCAGCCCAGTCAAGAATGTAACACTCGTGCATTGCCAGCAGAAGATGGTCTGTCTCTCCGCTGCAGACAAGTCGTTGTCCGGGTTCTTTGGGAAGACGCGTCATCCGGTCGTCTGTTCGATTCCGCAGTGGCGCAAGTAGGTCAACGTTCGTTGTGTCTTCTCTTCCGTCGTACATCCACCTTCTACCTGATCAAGGTAGAAGGAGCATCTGGTTCGTTTTTGTCTTTGACGGCTTTCCATCTACGCAGGTGGCAAGAGAGACGGAGCAGCCCAGTAGTGACGGCCAGTGATCTTCATGGTTATTGTGATGAAGTTTAAGGTCATCTTCAATATAAGAACGATAATGACTACTGGTTCAACAGTGGCCTTTACTGTTAAACTGCTCCATTTTTATTGTCGACCGCGTGTCATCCAAGAAGACTTGGATGCCAGGGACCATGAACTGGATAACCGACCAAGGGACCATTATCCGGGAGCCCGGGCACGAGACGATGTGAATCGAAAAGGGGCAATGGCTCAAGAAGATCTAGTCCTCGGCGATCCAATTTCCGAATTTCCAGGACGAATATCAAGCTCTGTCGTCGACGGATCCTGGGGGAGTGGAAATCTAATCAGAGATACCAGAAAGGCTTCCAGCTGGTCTGCTTGGCAAGAGATAACACCCACGGCCTACGCGATATCTGGCCTCTCCAAGGGGATGCGGATGCAGATGCAGGTGGCAGGAGAATCCATGATCAACAGGTACACAGCTTCAATGCAGTCAGCTCAGGACTTGTCATCGTCAGCTAAATCACTATCAACACATCATTTGCATCACCATCGTCATGAACCTCCTGCAAGGCAACCATTCTGTCGGCAGTTGGACGATTTTGTGCTACCGTAGCACGACGACCACGGCGGCGCTGCAGGACAAGCTCAATCCGGTCATGAGCTTCCCCCAGGACGCCTTATTCAACAAACGGGCTCCTGCTGCGCTGGCCGCCTCACCCCTGGACTGGTCGTACGACATGCCCTAGGCGCATGTGGCACGGTCTTCACCAGAGGCTGGACTCCTCTGACACGCCCCTGGTCTTGCGCGGGTTTCATCTCCTTGACGAGTCGTGGAATAGGTGCTCCTATTCGCTGAAGCCATATAGAGCCCTGTGCTCCTGGCGCCACCAATCCTTTCTCCAGGCGTCATTGATTCGGGCGGATTCCGATAACACGAACACGGATTAAGCTGCATTGCGCCCAGGTCCGCATCCAGCTCCAGGCCGGCTCGCGCCACGGCTGAGGAAGAGTCCAGATCTCGCGGTCCAGCACGGGTGGAAAGAAGAAGCTGCCGTCAAGACGTGCAATGCAGGAGCAGCAACGCCGGCCACCAACGTCGGACATGATATCCGCCAGCCGTTCAGCTAGCCAGGTCACTAAAATGTCCGGCTGCTCATCCTTTCAGCCAGGGCGAAAAAGCACGCTCGCACTAACATCAGCGCATGAATCATGCTTGGATCGGCGACGGGAAGGGCCGTCAGCCGTGTTCGATTGGCGAGCGTCGATCGGGGTCGCACCCGGCCTCAGGAAGGTCGCACACGCTCGGCGGAGTGAAGAGAAGAAAAAAAGAGCTTTTGAAATGGCATCTTTTCGTCTGTTGGCAGTGGACCTATGGGAGAAGAGGAGGTTGAGGAAAATAATGGCGGGGTGCAACCGGGATCAGAAGGCGAGCGCCTCCCGTCCGATAACCGCCGGGCCGTTGATGCCGGAGATCTGAACAGGATTGACTGCTCGTGTGCCAGGGCTTCTTGAGGGGCAAGATGGGAAGATAGGGAAGCACCTGCCCGATCTAGGCCGAGAATGAGAAAGATAACGGTATCGGCTGTACGCACGCACTCACACGATAGAGCAAGTGGATCAAACCGGGCATACGACTGAGCAATTCCTGGTCATGAAATGTCAGGTTATCTTGGACCCTAACCGATGACACGTTCGAGACCCATGGATTGGAGTTCGACTCCTCGGAACAGCAGATGATGCAAGCGCGTTTGTCCATATCGACGCTAAAATCATCAATCACGGGCCGCCGCCAACCTTCCTTCGTGTCCCCGATCTGTTCCCGCGCCGATTTTACTACGGGCCGGAAAGCTCGCCCGATGATGGCATTTGATTGTGCGAAAGGGCGAATACGGTGCCTTTGCATTGGATATTGAAAGATTCACCCATACACCCACACGGGCGACAAAACCAATAGAGGTGCTCAGCGGTAACCACTATTGGTCATCGTGGTCAACACCATGGGGGTTAAGGTGATCTTCAGTGTAAGGAAGATGGAGGTTAAGGCTTTCTTCACCGGAAGGATGACGATAAGCTACTGACGATTACCGCTGAGCACATTTGTTTATTCTGGTCACTCCTGTGACACCCTAAGTCTAATGGGGCGATTGAACGGAAGGCTACGGATCCGTACCATGGGTCAAGATGGCGAATCAACAGATCATGCCGCTGCGGATTTGGAATCCGGTTCATACTTGACCGAGGTTCACGGGGCGGAAGGTTGATGGCGCCTGGAATGTTCACCGGACTTGAAGAGATGAAAATCTAACGATCTGACATCATCGACTTAGAAGAGTGAGTTTGGAAAGACAGCTCGAAGGAGACCTCTTGGGAGGGCAGGAATGGGCATTGTTGGGACAACTGATTGCTCAGCAAAAGATGGAGTGGGAGGGCTGCGAGCTCGACGCGTGGACCATCAACAAACGAATGATACGGACCCGGTGCTCCACCTGGCCAAGCCCTCGTTGATGGTGAAACTGGGAAGTACTGTAGGCGACAGTATTGAATGCTCGATGCCGTTATCGTTACCATGCGTCCTTGGCATCGTCCGTCCTCAGCACAGCCAAGAGATCAAATGGCTCGGCGGCCCCAAGAAATCCATTCTCGGCCCCAAAACGTGGAATTCCAAACGCCTACTGCACGGACGCTCATCCCCAACCAACAACGCAACGACTATGTCTGGTTCGATTGGCGATATATTCCAACTCGTTTGGTTTCATGTATCAACTCGCATCGACTTGACCTTCGTATATATTTCCCCGGGCTAATTTTCACTATTCATTAGTCACGGGCAACGCATAACTCCCCTGCTCCTCCTTTCAGAATTCGGGTCGAGTTAGCCGCGATGGAAAACAAGGGCCGAGGCACGTCTTCTGTGTTGCTGCACGTCCGAGCACAAGCGGTTTAGACTGCTCCAAGGGTGTGTCTCCGTTCCTCCTGCCTTTCTTCGGCGGCCTCCCACATCGGCACTCCTCTGGGTTCTCCACTGGCCCTTGATATGGTGCCGGCAGAGGACAGTGGCAGCCGGACAAGACAAGCTTATGGGAACGTGGGACCAAGGTGGGTGAATGAAGCAGCAGGAGACGGGCCGGTGGCAAGCTCACTGGTCATGCCATCAAAGCTGGTCATGAAAGAGCAGGGAAGAGCTGCCAAGTGTCCACGATTCGGCCCCCGCTTCAGCAAGCAAGCTTGCAGTTTCAAGGACACGAAGGGGGACCAGGCGACCAACCAGACAAGAAAGATGGAGCTCGATGGGACTGGGACCGGACCGGACTTGGGACGTGCGGTGGTGCACCAGGCTGGCGTCTCGCCTTATCTCGAACGCATCGGTTTCAAAGAGCTGACTGGGCTTTGTCTGGATCCTGTTCTCGTATCTTACTCACATGTGAGGCGAATGCGTCTTGTTTCGAAAAGGCCCGTTGGCGCCGGCTACGTGCGTTTTACTCTTAGGACGATACGTGGATCCAACAACGACAACCTGCGAATCACGCTTGCAACGCGCCGTATCAAGATCCTCGGCCAGGTGGCACGACGAGTCCTGTCAAGAGCGAACATCACAGCATCCAACCGGGCCACCATTGCATAACTCTGCTGCACCCCATGCTGCCTTGCCGCGTGATTGGAGGGACGGATGACGATCGACGGCCTGCCCGTCATGCGGGTCGAACCGCTTGGAGTCAAGCTCGGCTTGGTGGCCATTCCGCAATCCGCCCTGGCTTTTCTGCGGTGCGCTCCAGCCCAGCCTGCTGCTCTGCATTCCTGCATCCGTCTCCTCACTCCTCAGCCGTTGTCTGCCAGCCAGCCTGCCTGCCAGCCTGGCAGCGTGCCGGATCAGCCCGTCACCACTTCTGACGCTCCCATTGTCCGTCTGGTGACATTTGGGCTCATCCCGCGGCTGAACCGTGGCACCATCACCAAAAGTTACATCAAAAGAGAGAAGACGAGAGGAGGGGCTTGTGGCTCATGCAGCGTGCTTCCCCCGGACGCCGGACGCCGACGGAATGGAGAGAGCAACCCTCAAGCCCCTGCTGCGGGCGAACCTGCAGCAGCGTCTTCTTCGGATGGGCCCGCTTGGGATTGGGATTTGTGCTTTGAATGGTGGGAATTATTGAATCTGGCTTGACCGGGCTTCGGGCACGTTTGCTCCGTCTCGGATCTGTCGATGGGCCCCCATTCAAGAGTTATGCACGGACTTCAAGTTATCCGGATTTTATCCACGAGGACACAAAACGGGATATTCAATGCCGGTATTCCATACCGTGGCACGCCAGGTGGGTAACAAATTGAATGGTGGTACAGGATTCAGCAGTAACCGCCGCCGATGGTCATCGTTGTCATTACGATGAGTATTGAACCTGTCTCCATCGTAAGTGGGATGACATTCTAATAATCATCATTGTCATTGTGATGAAGGCCAAGGCGTTCTTCATCATACGGAGGTTGATGAGACGAAGTTATTGGTGGTCACTGCTAAACACCTCCATCTAGTTTGTCTCCGCGGGGCACGCCTTGACCCGCATGTCCAATCACACGCTTACTTCTCACATATGGCCACAACACCCACTATCACCACCACCACCATCTCAAC
>QQTW01000840.1_pt1 | contig 20318 bp, 22 predicted proteins | sample 1904831 | NCBI WGS metagenome assembly QQTW01 (sample SAMN09435610, study PRJNA476489) | Subsurface metagenome, whole genome shotgun sequencing project. | reverse complement strand
TGTCTGATAGTATTCTCAACAGCTCTCCTATTGCTGGTGCGCAATATCACTGGACGGCCGAACATTCCCCACCGAAGACTGCCATGGAGAAAAGAACGATGGGTCCGCACATCATGGCAACCGCTGCACTCGAACTTCGGGTTGCCTGGTGGAAGACCTCGATGATAGGGTAGCCGGTGGCGAGGCCGTTGCTGAGGACGGCTTCTACGTCAACAATGGAGTAGAGTATCGCTATGATATAGGCGAAGCCGCAAACCCCGTTGATGATGACGGAGCCGACGATGGCGCGGGGGACGTTGACTGCCGCGTGCTTTGTTTCTTCGGACATGTGAACAATCGTGTCGACGCCTGCCAGGGCGAAGGCAGGGGCGAGCATGCCGAGACAGAAGCTTATCCCGTCACTTGGCCAGCCACCGGCATTGACAAATGTTGCCCAGACTGCCCTATTGTCAGCCTTTTCGCTGGTGATTAGGATGGCGATTGTGGTGACAAAGAAGAGAATGCTGCAATTTCCGTTAGCTAAAAGGATTTCAGCTATTACTGTGATACAAGCGCTTACATGTGCAAGCTTCCAGCCAAAGATTCCCACAAGGGCAGCAACGCCTTGCCAATGGTACATCCCAGCACAGCGAGTCCACCAAGTGCTATCATCAGCAAAGTTGTGTGCCATCTCTGGGGAACATATGTTGGATTGTCGAAGATGACCAACCCTTGTGTCATTGACGCACAGAGGAAACAGACGGATGCTAGGGAGGCTTGCCATGCGAGCATGGTAACCCATCCTTGAATCCAGCTTAGAAATGCACGCAGCTTCGGTGGGGAATGTTCGGCCGTCCAGTGATATTGCGCACCAGCAATAGGAGAGCTGTTGAGAATACTATCAGACACGTGTAACAGTAAGAGGCAAGGAGAGACTCGCATAGATGCCATTTCAGCAAAAGAGGCGCCGATTGCCAAGGTGCCAGTAATGGCGACGATAAACCCATATACAGCAGATGCTGGACCTCCATTGGTATACGCGCTCACGAAGACGGCACTCGTGGCTTCCCTGCCAGAAGCATGAGAAATAAAAAATGTTCTGCGAGATTACAGGGCTACCATGTGCTCAAAGTGGCAGAGCTGAACATCAAAATGGCAAAGAAGCCCCATTCTCGCTATATTGAACGTCAATAGCAGTCCTCAATTGGTAAGAAAATGGCAGCATAGAGCTGGAGCCTAGGCTATTGCAGGCATACCTTTAGAACTTCCTTCTTGCCGGCACGTTCAAGAGCGGCTTTGTCAGAGTCGTACTCTGGTAGTCTCCCGACTTCTTCGTGAGGCAAGATATTGCTGGTTTTCATGTTCTCCGCCTGAAGCTCGCTTGGGAAGGTACTGGTACACAAGACTTGGAAATGGTGGACGGTGGGTATTAAGAATCTTACATGCTCTCGTCATGGTTGAGGTGGGAGTGGTCTTAGCTTGATAGCTCTGCATTCTGCCCATCGAATGGGGAGTCAGGTTCTTAGAGGAAGGCAGAGGTAGCTTGCTCGAAGGATCGGCTCATCCTTGAGGCCTCTGTGGGTCACTGGCTGGTGGATTGCATGCCAAGCTCGTGAACTCTTCAATGGCCGCCATATCGCACCAATCTTTTTCCCTTCCCCGGACCTCTGTATGGCCCGCCAGCCGCTGCGGAAGGTAACCCGTCCGCTAATGTGTGCACTGTGTGGGTGCACTGCATGTACAAGCCAGATACGCCCATGTCGTTTGGAGAGCTCATACACCCCGCCTGGCCATAAAGCCGCCATGTCCGAAAATGGCCCGGTGCAGCTAAACTACTGTGGAGAAAGATAAACTGTCACCCCTAGAATCAAATGCTTAAGAGGGCTATGGAGTTCCACGGCTCATCGTAGGGCAACGAAAGGCATGGTGCCGGACTGGGGAAGAACGTCGAACTGGACCCTTGCCCTTGCATGAGAAGAACACTGATGTACAAAGAGCCGAGGCTGGGAGACAGATTTCGTGGCGACCTTGGCTCTGGGACTCGTGTCAGCATAACGCCACAATCTGTCTACATGCCTCGGACGAAATTTCTTTAGTAGCCATACTGGAATGAGACTTCAAGTCGATCCCCAAGCTGGCACTTCTCATTGTTAAGGAGGACTGGTTTGAATGGGCCGGCCGAGGTCCTTGGCGGTGTTGGCGGTGATTTTAGGTTCTTGAGGCTGTCGGTCCTCAGCAAGCTTCCGTATATGCTTGACACCTGACGTAAGCTAGTGGCCGGAGAGATCAAGATCTCTTTAGCACGGGCATTACATAAACGAGCTGACCTCGAGCAAGTACGACAAGGTAAGCTTTGCCTAGTGCGAATAAGGGAATCGCCCTGAGACGTAAATCCAACGTCTATCAAGTCGCGCAAGTGTAGTATCGTCTTGCTCAGCACCATCAACTCGAAAAGGCATCTCTTCTCGAGCCGTGGAAGTGACCTGTGAGGCACCACTGTGATACTGTACCTTGGGCAATCATCCCACGACCTTTGGATTGTGAACGACAGTTCTGAATTTCTGTGAAGATTCTCGTGAACTTCGGGTCCTGCTTGACTGGATGTGACCTTGACGTCTCTTTACTCGGATGGAATCATCGGATGACGCCGGGTTCTGGTGGCAATTCAGGTCCCGTCGTCGTCGCCTCTCATTAAGCTGGTTGTCGTTCTCGTCCTTTGCCCTTGCCACTAGCTCGCGGTTGTTCCCCAGAGAGGTTTGCACTGTCAGGCATTGCAGAGCTGGTAGTCATGCTACCAGTCTCCCCTGCAGTAGCCTGACTGTTGCCATCGTCGTCTCCATCATCAGAGTCAGCTGGGTCGACACCCTGTGGAGGAGACATGCTCATAAGCTCTTTCCAGGCCTTGTTGAACCTTTTGCTAAGCATCAGATCACACCAAATGAACTTCGACAGGCCGGCACGGACTCGGGCCTTAGAGTTGGCAAGCTCCTCCCCATAGGTGGCTTCCAGCATCCTACTAGCCTTCTCCAAGAACTCGACTCGGAACCTTTGGTAAGCGTCAGGGATCACAGTCCCAATAAACATTAGCCAGATGGCCATCTGCGTCTCCGTTGCCCACAGATTTCCCATTTTCAGATGAACATCGCCAACGGCAACCTTTAATTTCGGTATGAGATGATCAAAGACCCCATGGATCGTGTCGATGCCGCCAATGGTCATGGTCTGCAAGAGAATGATGGCCAGGCACAGGCATTCGTTGATCGTTGCCGAGCCGTTGAACTCTGCGTACATAAAGCCCAGCCCGTTTTCGATGACATTTCTTTTGTAGCCAAAGAACTGGTAATCTCCCATTGTAGTGGGGAAACGACGCGAACGCTCAAGCATTTCAATCAAAATACAAACATCTTGGATGACTTCACGCAATCGAGGATCAACCAGGGGCCATATGCTACAAGTCGGAAATAACTGCCCATTTGTGATATCAGGCACATTCAGAGGTCTTGCATCCGGCAGAGACGGATGCCGGTACCTGGGGGCGCGATCGAGTAGCATGGATGCCTGGTAATCGCAAGTCACGGCAATCTGCCCGATCGTGCCATCTAGGTAAGCCAAGCCCCCCTGTTTATCGATCATGGTATATATCCCTTCGATATGGGTGTCTATGGCCCGAGTGTGGAAGAACATAAGGTCGTGTTGAAGTAAAGTTAGCGCCGCAAATGTAACACTTTCAGTGGCAGGCCTGTTCACAGCATCTGCAAGGCTTCTTACGCCCTGCGAATAATGCTTCAGTGCTCGATCGTCTACCGCACCCTGACTACTAGCGATGCGGGACGCTGCAAAGGCAACAATGCTGTAACAAAGTGAGGGACATTTCTCGGCCAATGACGAGTATTTCTGAGATAAGGCGCGGTTTCTTGATACGCCAGTGGGATGCGGTATTACCTCTCTGTGCGGAATCTCTACAGTGAAAACTGAGGCATAGTCGTGAGCATAATCCACTGAAACGTCACGGAAGTGGCAGCCCTAGACTTACAGTGATGGTAAAGCTGACGCATGTTTGCCTTCATCTCAATGGGAAAGTTGGGCTCTTGCTCCTTTGGAGACTGTTTTGACGCAGCACTGGGTCGTGCAGGTGGTAGAGCGGCACGCCTCGCGTAGTCTCGATGAGTTGTTAATTGACAAGATTGACGACAGCAGACCCTACACGTGGACTTGTTCGAACGACCAGAATGATCGCTGGTGGCCAGAGATCGTGGTGGAGACGGCGACCGTGGGGGCGAGCGGTGCCCTGGAGGCTCTCGTCGATGCGAAGCCATGATGAGGGGCAAAATAACGACGAGTGCAGCCCATGTTGATTGTCGACAGAGACCAATTAGCAGATCAACCCCTTTTAATCTCTTGATATACCCTCGTAGAATACACTTTACGGGTTTTTGGTTTCGAAACAGAAGCCAAGGCACGCTTTTCCTCGAATGTGAGTTACATGTGGGAACAATAATGGAATGTGGAAGCAAAAGTACCGCTATGGGTAAGTACTTGCTTCTGCGTAAGCAAAATGCAGCACTTGTCCCTAGCAATTATCCACTTTTCTTCTCGGGCGCAACCAACAACACAGCTAACCTAGCTTTGACATATGTTCGGAGCTTGGCCTGCAGGGTGCAGAAGCACTACGTAGTAAATTCAATATAATGTGGTGTCAGTCATGGCCCGACAGCTGTCAACAATTAGCCCTGAGTTTTGAATTGATATAAAACCCAAGAGGATAGAAGTTACCGAACCCAGGCAGAGTTTCCCTCACCCCTCTATCTTTCTTTCTCTCAATCAACTGTTGCGCCTCTCCAGATACCGTTTTCAATAAGTGCAGGCGAGTGAATTATAACTAGGCGGAATTTCACAAGATATCCGAACGCGAGGAGATTGACCTTCACAACACCTCTGGAATGCCGAGTCATTCACCCTTCAATGAAATTTATTGATTTGTAGCAAATCCTGGGTAGGGTTGGAGTGATCGCGATGAGTGATTGGTGACTAGGACGTAAGACACCATAGAACCAGCGAACCATGTCTTCTTGAGACTGGGTAGACTAGAGGTGCACTTGGCCTTTCAAACCAGTGCGGCGAAGCAAACTCTCGTCATTGAAGGATTTGGCATGATTAGCCCTTCGTACGGGGCGTAACCGGATATGAGGGTAAGAAGCCTGCAAAGTGAACATGCGCCACGTGTTGCATCTATTTTACAGCGAGATGCTTTCCTCTGAGCCGGCCTTTGACATGGGCCTGTACCCCAACGGTAGTTAGACCCAGACTTCCTATGGCAACAGAAGGACTTATCTTGACTACCGGGGCTCTACATGCGCCGTATCCGTACAAGCTAAAAGGTCCGGCACCGGCTTGTAGTGGGGCTCTGAATGCCGTTGCATGATGTACGTGAAAGATTAAAGCCTCACCGTTCGGCGATTGGATCAGAGACGGGTTGTCAGCCCTAAACCACGCGCTTTCTATGACAAAGAGCCATGGTACGGGTATTGTAAGATCAAAAGACAAGTCTTTTAAGGACTCCAGCTGCGCCTTAACTTGCTGAGTTTTGACGGGGGTTTTCCGATGGCGCCATGCTCCCAGCTTCTTCCTGAAATCCGGGAGCTCGTGCTGACGGACCGCAGACAAGGCTTCGATGCTTGCTAGGTCGGTCGCAATAAGGCTTCTGACGTCTTGTAGGCTTGGAAGATGCCAAGCTCGCATCAATGGAGCACTGAAATTCTTCGTACTGGCTGTGAATGAGGAGTAGGGGTCTTGAAAATGCTAGTGTTGTGGCTAAAAGGCAATCACACATCGGGGATTGGGATGCGAGTGACTGTGACTGTGCCTGCAGGCGCTGTCAATCCTGTAAAAGCAGGAGGAATCATCATTAAAAAGGAAACATCATCAGCAGAAATCACCAGGCCCGGCCCTTGTATTTTCTCTTGATTTGACAATAATCACTTTATGAGAGGGGAGGAGGCAGTGGTTGAGCAGTTCGCCACTCATCCTCACTTACTGCATTAAGGTTGGTTAAAGCTTTAAGGATTTTGGCTCTTGGCGCAAGCTTTGATCCCTATTGGATGGAATCTCCAACAGCGTAAGATCGAATTTGATTTTTGCCGATGCTGGAGCCATGGATATTAACTAGTTAGCCGGAAATGCTCTTCCCATAGTATGTAGGTAGAGCTCTCAAGGAGGGGCTTGTCGAAGCAGTGGCCCACATTCCGCTTCAAATACCGCTTTATATACTAATACAGCGATTTCGCAGAAGAATACACGGAACATGCCTTGAATTGGTATGGAATGGCTGATTTAGTAGCATGAATAGATAGTCACGTGTTTGATTCTTAAATTGACTGTGAAGCGATATTTGTTCTGACTGCTGATACCACTGAAAGAATAGAGCCAGCCTATCTGAGTGGAGATCTGGATATTGAAATTGTATTACATCGTAACGCCATTGAAAGAGACCTGACTACAACCAGCAGATTCAGCTTTCCGTGGCATCCATGCCGCTAACACTATGCTCCGTTGCCTGTACGGTTCCCACGTGCAGGCTACTTGTCATACAACGTTATGATTGTGCCTGGCATCGACTCATGACGCTAGCTTCCCCTAACCTCCTTATTAATCAAGTCCAGAACCATCCTCCCATCTTTTTCTTATCCGGTGTTGGGCCCACCGAAGACTCAGACTTTTCTATGTTGGCCTCTGGCCTCTCGGGTACAGATTTCCCAACAGTATCACAAATTGGTGGTTGGGATTGAATCTGGGTACTTTCGCTACTTTCCTCCCTACCATCCGCGAATCTCTTCTTCAGCACCCTCCTGGTTTGTAAACGACCATCTGGCAGGGTCCGCTTTTCTATGGTGGTAAGGGTCGAAATAATCGAGGTCGGAGACTGGTTGTCAGAAGATTCGTAGACGTGCGAATACGACGAGGACGAAGAGAAAGATGACGGGGACCTGGAATCAGATGATGACTTTGAAACGATGGAGCAGCTGGAATCAGGTGATTGTACAGAGGGCGATTTCAGAGCCTCCTCCTTGGGTTCGGCGATCTTGACACCATAAACATCAAGGTGCTCAGAATCCACAGCCTTCTTAGCAGCCCTCCATGCTTCCGAGTAATCATTGTGCAATAGATGGTCTGCCTCATTGAACCATTCTTTGAAAATCTTGGGTGATTTGAAATCTATACCCGAAAATGTCTTCGCAAGGATCGACTCGACGTCATCTTCAATATCTGAGTCCTCGATCATGCGAAGAACTCTGTCAACAGTTCGTAGAGTTGATTGTTCTGTGTCTGGATTTTGGATGAGCGAGATCGCGGCTTTGGTAAACGCTGGTCGGTAAGAACGCCAATCGTTGTCCTCCAATGTCTCCCCGAGCATCAGCAGTTGTTTGTGAGCATCTGGATTATGCGATGCCTCACTTTGCCGAACCTTTTTGGATGTCTGTATGTTACCATTCATTGGCTGATCGCTCGGTACCGCTTCATCGCTCGTACAATTGGGCGCTTCAGAGATCATCGCTAACGCATCGTTCTTTGCTTCGTACTCTCCAAATGATGCGAGAGGAGACTTGCCCATTACATTTCGTACGTATAGAGGACCTTGAAAGGGCAACACCGCCCATGCTTCTGGCGAATTGCCATAACAAAAGCGATATGGGTGGAGCATTGGATCTGAAGGTGACTGCTTACGCCACTGTGAGCCAAGAGAGCCGGTACCAATCAACCAAGAAATCCAAAGACCCGGGCTAAATGAATTAGAGAAGCCGCCAGTTCTGTTGGTGAAGTAAGTTGGAGATGAATATGAGCCTTTCTGGTGAATATCTAACAGATCATGAAATGCAGCACGCCAGTCAACTTTCCCCGCAAGACGCGGGTCGTGACGCGTTACAGATTTCGATGCGAAGCGCGGATAGATATCTCCTGGCTGGTAATCTCCGCGGAAGTAGGAGTCTTCTGGATCACTTTTATAAAAAGAAGAATGTAACTTATAAGGCAACGACCCATCAAGATAAAGAGGTGAGTAGTCGTCCGTGAGAAGCCAAGAAACTGCTTGATCTGGATTAGAAAACGGATCTTGACCTGTCCTTGTGTTGGATCGTAGTCTCGGATCATCTTTCGCCATCCAGAACCCTTGACCTTCGTCCCAACTGTCAACAACGCGTTTTAGATTGACCTCGCCCTCCGACGTTGACACCAGGAATCTCTCTTCTCGATCTTTCTTTCCATATTTTTCTGGCCAGGTATTGGCTTGCGTTCGTTGTTTTCCATCCCAACCCATGCTCTCGTGTTCTCTAGTAGCTTCTCTTCGCTTCTGTTCCACTCCAGACTGATCCACTCTTGGTATTTTATGAAATGCGCCCCATTTTTGCATCTCTTCCTTCCGCCGTCTGGTGGTAGCATCGTCGCCGCTGAGCGTCGCGTATAAATCTCGTTCCATCTCTGCTATCCACTCTTGATGAGCCTGAATTCTCCCTTGGCGTTTGGTCCTGAAATCATCAATACTAGACCATTGTTTGCCTGCTACAGGCTCTGCAAACAGCGATGGGAGACCGATGACGGACTGTAAAAGAGAGGATATTTGTGCATCAGCGAAGCGGCGGAAAGCTATGAAGGGATTTTCTGGGTCGATGGTGGGAGAGGCGGCGGGGACGGAGGACGAGGTTAAATTAGGACTAGAAGGAGATTCTGGTGAGGCTGCCATCATGCGTGCTATAAATGGTGTAGATACGCATTGAGTCTTCAAGATTGATCGAAGTGGTTGGGCGATATCATGCTGGTTGAATGCTTCAGAAGCACAAGATGATGCATCGACTCCAAGCGCCAAGCACTTGGTGAGGGGTTACTCGAGTATAGAAGACAAAGGACAGAGTGGTGCGACATGTCGCGACCAAGGAGCACAACCACTTATATCCTAACAATTATGGCAGATAGACGGGCCAGTAGAAGATATGAAGCATTACCCAACTAAATGATAACCAATCAACCTCATTATGATCGCGAACATTAACGTGGTACTTTTGTCCTCTCACGATTTCACTCTGTCATGGAAGTGTTCCCAAGCTTGTGGGAAACCTGTGCTTCTTACCCAATGATCTCCATCGTCCTCGACCGAGTCAATAACCATATGTGCCAGCTGCAACCACGAGCTTCCTTGAATTGGCCACGACTCTTCCTTCTCGAACGGACCACAGGCCTGCTGACCATGCGCCAGCGCTCGGATAAATTTAGCAGCATGCCCATCGTCATTATGCCGGTCAACCCGCTTGAAAATTTGTTCCCATTCACTAGGCTCTTTTGGATTGTATTCCGTGATCTCGTTTACCAGCAGCTTGGGCGCTCTCCTGGATGCGTACATGGCAAGGTCAAGTCGGCCTTTCCATTCGAGGAGGCGGATCTTATTGCTGGTACTCAGCCATTCCTGCTTGAGAAAAGAGGAGAAGAAGATGGAGCTGTTGATGCAATGCATATAGTAGAAATCAAATTTAATCTGTTTGGGAGGGTTCTGTGCGGCTCCAGTGAAAAAAGCAGCTGCCATGATCATTTCTGCTGTTTCTTTCTCTAAGTCTTCAGCCTTTACTTGCCACTGGGATGCTAGGTTGATCATTTCGTCTGGGGCTCGAACGAGAAGGCCGTCTCGGACTTTGTTACCGTCTTCCCACTGTGGCGCATTTACAATCTTTTCATTGGTTTGGATCTCTTTGATGAGGTCGAAAAGGCTCTTCTCACTATTCTTCTCCTTAGCCTTCACCTCTGCTGGAAGTAGAAGTTTCCCAATCCAGTTATCATGGACAGCAGCTTGAGCAAGTGCCTCCGCTATGACCGCGGGTTGCTTGAACTCCACACCGAAGCCAAGATGAATGATCGGATGCAGAAAGCCAGCGTACATTCTAACAAGCAGGTCGTCGGCGTGCTCATCGTGGGCAAAGAGATGCTCAGTGAGGACAGCTTCCCATCCGTTGGCATCAATCTCCTTCTGAAAGAAGGCTTCGTAGTGACTGAAGTACTCTTCCTGTCCTAGATATTTGGTGAAGATAGCATTGTCGCCCATGTCTTGCACTATCTCTTGCCGAATAGGATGTTGCGGACGTTGGTAAATTTTGTTGGCATCATATGCTTTCTGTATTTCCTGCTCTGTTGCTCCCAGGGCAAAAATGGTAAGAACATGGTGAGCAATGTGATTATGAAAGCCGTCTTTGTTGAAGAAGATATGATACTTGTCATGATTTTCTTGCAAGACTTGGCTGGCTGTCTTTGCAGACTCGGCATGGATGACAGGGCCACGGAAGACACCGCTATCTGTCGTCGACAATTCAAGGTGCGATGCGGTCGCCATACTGCGAAGTGACTGATTGCTGAAGGTGAGAACCAACCTGGCCTTTGAACAGGATTTGAAGATGTGTTGCGATGTTGCCCGGAGAAGACTCATATGTATCCACTCGTTGCAGCAAGGTGAAGCTCATGCTTTAAAAGTAAAAACGGCTTCTCACAAATTGCGTAATAGTCCAGACTTAACCGTGTATGCTGATGTCAGCCAAAGTCTGATCCGTCAAATTACAGTCAAGTAAGAAGCTGGATTGCATTTGAAGAGGATACGCTTGATTAATACTAGTAGTAGTAGTGGTCTGTACATCCCGGTACATGCTACATCATTAGCGTAATTACTTGGCACACTCTAAGCTCAAGTAAAGTTGATATGATCTATTTTCATACCATGATACTTTTCCGGGTACGGACTAAACTTTATGAGAAAAGAGCAGAGTATTCTTCACATCTTGAAGATTCTTCTAGTCAAAAAAGGCTCTGTTCATCCCATCGCAGCACAAGTTGTTGCTATTTGGAATCTTCATGATCAACAACGCCAGTTGAGACATTCAACCACTCCTATGTTAACATACGGAAAAGTTATAATACGCTGTGATGTAAATTCATTTCAACGCACTAATATTCAAGATGTTGACGTAAGTTACGAAACTAACCAATCACAGCACTAGAGTAGCGGGATTAGCGGGATCAGCGGGATCAGCGGAATTAGCGCAAGCACTATCCTGGAGAGCTTTGAATCTGGGCCTGCACCAAAATAACGGATATGGCAACCAACAACGATACGAGCTCTGGGTCCAGTAGACCATCGGCAAGCCTCACTGCTGAAGAGATTGCTGAACACAAGAAAGCTCTGGAAGATCTATCTAAGCTTGAGCGCCAATTCGCCAAAGTTGAACTCGACCAGCGTAGGTGAGCACTCCCACAAGAAGTTACCGCAGATGCTAATGCCCCACGAACATAGAGAGACTCAAAGAACATGCCCTTCGACCACTCTACACGAGACGACAACAGATCATCTCTCGCATCCCAGGCTTCTGGTCTATCGTCTTCCTATGCCCCCCTCCTCAAATCGCGCAGTACATTCAACCTTCAGATATCGACCTTCTAACTCACGTCACCTCATTCCGAGTCGAACGCCCTGATATAAACGAGTCAGGCACAAGTGGCGATCCGCGCAGCCTTCGAATAATCTTCGAATTCGGTCCGAATGACATAATCGAGGATAAGCAGCTGGTGAAGGAGCTAAGGTATCGGTATGCTAAAAAGGGGGGCAGGGAAGGCCTTGTGTCAGACCCAGTGCCGATAAAATGGAAGAACAGGAAGAAAGATCTGACGCGTGGTCTTGGGCCATGCGCTGTGTCATTGTTCGAAGCAGAGAAAGCGGTTAGGTTACAGATCAACGGAGAAGAAGTCGATGCTGTTAGTCGGGAAGACCTATGGCAGAACGAAAGGGTGTTGCAAGGACTTCGGACAATGGATAAGCTGGGGCAGGAGCGGTTGGGTTTCTTTGCTTGGTTCTATTATCGAGGCGTGGACTTGTCTGCACCAAGTGCTGGGGCAGGCGGTCAGGAGGCTGAGGAAGATGATGCGGACAGTGATGATGATGGCTTGAGAGATGTGGAGATCTATCCTGACGGATACGATCTGGCGAACTTCCTGGCCGAGCATTTATGGGAGGACGCTGTGGACATTTACGGTAAGCTGAGAAGCATTCCAATGATGCGTATCAAAGCTTACCAAAAACAGTCGAAGCTTTGAAGCCGCCTGAGTTCGATCTAGACGACGAGGGCCGTGATAAGCTGGATGACAAGATGTCAGATTCCACAAAGACCTCGCTTCCGAGCAGTCAGGAGGTCAAACCAAGCCTGGCTGCCCGAACAGATGCTGAAACGCCACAGAACGGCAAGTCGACCGAGACGCCCGATGGTGCTAGGCCAGGGAAGAAGCGACGAAGATCGTGAGATGCTTAGATCGCAAGTTGACGTTTGCTTTCATAGCACAATGACCAGGATGAGCAGCAGTATGAGCACGAAAATCAAAACTGCAATACAGCAGCTCGACACCGAATCTGTCAAAAACACCCATTAGCAGTGCTAACTCCCTTGCAATGTAGCTATGCAACACACCTTCATTTTTCTTGATGATATGTCCAACTTTCTTGACTCCAACCTGCAACTTTCCTCCCACCCGATCCGCAAGGGTATTTACTTCTTCCAAGAGCACAGCCTGCTCTTCCACTTCTCTTCCCATGTCTTGCGCTTGTGTCCTCAGATTCCCTACGGTCCTGGAAACACCAACCAACTGCTGATCCTGTTCATGCATCATCTCAATCTGCTGTTGATGCTCAAATTCGCCGTAGGCGTCCCCATCAACCTCGTCATCAGCATCTTCACCGCCCCCGCCAACAGCGAAACTATTCGGGTCTGGCAAATCATTCCCGCCTCTACCTCTAGCAACACTCCCATTCGTTAAGCCCACGCCCCCAACAGCACCATGGGCACCCTCTGCACGATGCTCGACCACATCGTCCAACTCTCTCCTCATGCTCTCCACCTCTCCACCCACATCCCTTACAAACTCCCTCCTCCTACCCACCTCAACGACATCGAGCCCGAAGCGATACGGATCGTGTTCAACGGCATTGACGGCTTCGACCAGGTCGGCTAGGTCGGCAGAGAGGGTGCTGAGGGTGCTGAGGAGCTCGGAGCGAGACTGCAGCAGTTCGGGGGAGGTGGCGGAGGTGGCTAGGGTGCGAATGCGGAGGTAGGAGGAGAATAGGGGGCGGGTTTGTTGGAGGGTTGATTGGACCTCGCTGCATGTAAGTGGGAAGTTAGCGGCGCCTGGATGGGCAACGGGGGTGGAGAGAGCATTACGCTTGGACTTGGAGGAAAGGGTCATCTTGGTCGGTGTAGGCCATGATGCTGGGAGAATACTACTAGTAGTGCTTCAAGGACACGCCTCATCGTCTCGGATTGTGATGGGAGCATATGAAGGAATGATGTTGAGCACTGGATTTCATTGAGGTCGAAAGACCATTGTGGATTAGTAAGCGCTTTACAGGAGCCATTATGTAATTACATAATCGGTCCATGCATCTTCGCAGCTTTTGGATAGAAAATGCCATCCACCGTCCCCATCTGCAAAGTAGTAGTACTTAAAGCAATACTATGGCACATGCACAATGTGTGTGGCCTTCTGCGGTAGGACAATCAAAGCTCGACGAACAATTTGACAATCAGTGACAGCTCCTCATACTCAGCCTTTCTCAGCAACCAACATGAAGATGCTTTTGCATGCAAGGGCCATAATACCAAAACACCTTCACCGGTCCATGTGATTCCAGTCGTTGAAATTTTGTCCAGCCGGACGTTTGTGGTGTGTTGGTTATTGCCGCTTGTGCTTCCCAATCAGTTAGTGGTGTTGGTCATATTTTGCTTCCTACTGCTTACCTTCATTAGACTGTCTAGATGCTGCAATGCTGCCAGTGCAGTGCCCGATCGCTGAGTTCGCGTAGTCTCGCTTCTGCCGATTCTGCCCTGGCTTGTTGGTTCTCAAGAGCAGTCTCAACACTTTCCCGCTGATGCTGCGCCGCTCTGACCATATTTCCTGCGGCTTCCAGGTCTGACTCTGCTTGCGTGTGAGCTGATGCAAATGCGTTCTCTATGTCTCTGAATCGAAGATTTGCAGCGTCCATCCTGGCACGCAAGACGTTGTTCGACTCATGCATCATGGCAACCTGGCGTTCTGCGAATTCTGCTCTTCTGTTTGGACCCTCGTTCAAGCAAATGACAACTTTGTCTGCATAGAGTTCCATGAGTGCCTGCGCGACGTCAATAGCAAGCTGTCCGCCAGTTGCCACGAGTGTCCCCACTTCATAGAAGTGATACTCGGAGGTATTGAGGCTTTCTTTGCGGATGTTTTCCTTGATCTTTTCTTTGAACAACTTGCGGAATGGGCCGCTTGCTGCGCATTTCTCGTACACTTTCTGTGCTGCATAGGGGAAGGCATCGCTCATGTCACCCTCTTTATCTACATCAAGTGCTTTGATGATGACGCTCTGCAATACATCAAGCTCAAGGTTGCCGGCTGTGATGTATGTCTCACAAAGAAGTTCGACTTTTTGACTTGCACCAAAAATGGGCTGAATGAGCTCATGACCATAAAGGTATTGCAAGATTGAACAGACTAGCCGCGGGCTCTGGTGAGGAAAGTTGACACGTAATGCTTGGTTTGCTTCTTGTTTGTGCTTCAGCAATGTAGCGAAGACTGGTGATTGTTCGAGAACGGCGCGATGAGCATGAAAGTTCACCTCTTCTTCGCCAACGATAATCGTGCAGATTTCTGACACAAGTTGCCTATGACAATGTTATCGCTGTTTTCATTATTCAATCACGTCCCATTTCGACTTACTCGCCAGTCATTTTCAGGATGGTCTCTCCAGTTGACTGAGCTTTCTCGCCAGACTCATGCACAGACTCAATCTGGATTTTCTCCTTCATTAACTCCAATCCTAGAGACATATCGTCTTGAACAGCCATGACTTCGTTATCAAGACCTTGTTCAGTGGTCGCCGCCGCATGGTCTTGCTGTTCATCGACGCTGATTGCGGGGGTGTGAATGTCAGATGAACTTGACGATTCGCTAAGCTCTGAAACCATGCCGACGATCTTCATGTATGAAGATGAGGTAGCACGCACAAGACGAACTTTGGCGGTTATCTTGGAATGACAAGGATGAAATTTGGCAAATGAATTTCTGGGTACAAGATTGTTGTTTGCCAACAAAAGTGAGGTTGAAGGTGTTTATGAACCCAGGCGGCACAGAAAACACAACCAGTTCATGGATAAGATATCCGTCACTCCATCCTTACTTCAAATTTTGGCACATCTCACGTGCCGGCAGCCATCTCTCTATCGATACCAGCAATCTCTATCCCATTCAACTCTTGATCTTGAAGTGTGCAATGGATCCAAACCTTCCTCCTTTACATGACATGACACCTTTTCCGCAAGACGTACCTTCCTGTTCTACACACCCAAAGAAACCATCTACTTCATCCCACCCATGTTCTCAACATGTAACGCTGAGCACACACACTTCCAAAGAAAACAGCCATTGTAACTTTCACAAGCCGTGACAACTGATATCCATGCAGCAACTTAACTTCACGCATACCGGTCAAGCTGCAATGGTCTTGCAAGAAGTTTAGCTCTGACACCTATTACCGCGACCGATCTGCTGGCAGCCATTCATATAGCAGCCCTTTGTAGCGGTGTGTGTAGCCTACCCCCCCTGGGAAGTCAGCAGGCTGCAGCCCAACTGTACCAAATGCAAAGTCAAGCCAACAAAGAAAGGAAGAATGAAAGCTTGGACGATCGGGGGAATCGTGGAGCTTGTTATGGGATACAGCGGAAATGTCTGTTGCTGAACCTGGAAGCTACCAGAACCGTTAAGCCATCTATACCATTGTTCAGACCAGGAAAAATTGCTGCTCAATCTTCATCATAATTCTAGTTATATCCATCATCCTTATCTTCACTAGAATCTGACTCCTGCTCATCAGTGATCACACTCCTCACCGTTCTATTACTCTCGTGCATCAGACACGCCACAAGAGCCCGTCTTGTAATCACCACTGCATCTCTCTCCTCCAGCTGCTCTTCCTCCTCGAGCATTCCCTGGCCCTGCCTCGCCCAGCAATGTCACCATTCTCGTCCGCAGTGTCCAGTTTACCAACCCTCTTGGCCGCCGCCAGCAAATTGGAGTGGCTTAAAGAGGGCCCAAACGCCATAGCGAATGGCTCCATGTTAGAAAACTTGACGCCGAAATTCTCCCATCCAGACTGTCAATCTAGTTTGTTCCTCAGCTAGTCGATAACCTTATAAAGGTGGAGAAATCTTGCCCAAGGCTCTGTCTTTGTTTCTGAAGGCCAGAACTTCGCGGCGTATGGGCCCCATGGTTGGGTGTCCTAGGTTTGCGTTCCTGCTCGTCTTAATTAGTGGTATGTATTTCCATGTTTTGAAGAGAGACTCTGTCAAATTAGTGGGTAGGACAAACTTCTCACTGACGGAGGCGTTCTCGACCGAGCAACTGAGCGGTGGATAACGAGACAACTGTTAGCAGTGTTGATCGAGAGCCGGACCCCGATCTGAACAAGTTCCCAGCAAGTGAAGCGCCTGAGTCTTGGGGCGATGTGGCCCTACAACCATCTGACTTTAGTCTCGTGAGGTTGCGTTCCTCAGTTTCCCTTTTAGTGCGTCCTTGCTGAATTCGTACACCACGGAGGGCTTTGTTTTTTCTCGATTCGGGGTTCTTCGGGAGTGGGTGGCTTTAGAATTGGGGTAGGTTCCCTTCAGAGGGCAAGACGGGTGGGCTTGAAAGGCACCGCAGTGTCTAGGTCGGGGAGCGGTGCTTTGCCTGCCTTCTCTTCGCCTTCTCTTCGTCTTCTCGGAGGTGTTTGATCTCCTGCCAACGCTCGTTGTCTGGGGTAGTTTTCAGATACTTCCTAAGACGGGTATTGCGGTAGGTTTCTGCTCTTGGCGTTTCAACTCTCCGTTCCATATCGAAAGGAATCTCGTTCGAGGCTTGTAACGCTATGATCACAATGTATGTATAAGGCTCGCACTCTGTATGGGTATTGCTACGAGCCAGAGAGCTAAGAGTAGCTGGAGAACAAATCAACATCGCTAATAGATGGCAAATTCTTAAGTCAAGGCGGCATTCGGTCTGCGTATTGCTGTGGGCGTGTTTTATATCGTATACCGATTTTCCCTCTCAGGTTGCTAAAGGCAGGGTACTCATTAGTAGACAGGCCCTCAAGAGAGGCAAGAAAAAAATGAGATAGGGTGGAAGGTGGGCAGCTCATTCATCAGCATTTGTCACCATCCTGTACCAGCATCATAGGGAATTACTATATCGAAGTTCATCTGACTTATTTCTTTTTAGATGGACGCTGTCGACCGGTGCCAACACCTTTGGCTTTCCCTCCCATCAATAGGGCACGCTGCCTCAGGTACTGAGCCACGATCTTGTCCACACTTCCTATATCGTGCTTCGGTTTTCTCAGGTAATATAATCTGGCCCTCCTCTGTCTCTTCAAAGCCTTCTGCGCCACCTCCATACTCTGCACTAATGGACTGAAGACCTTGATCTGCATCTCCATTCCGATCCTGGTGAGATGATTTCGTAAGAGCACAGACGTATCGACACCACGTGACTTAATCGACATAACCACTCCCGAAAACGGTTCACCGGTTCTGAATGTTGTGTAAAGAATATCACCCACTTTGACGCCTTCCGGGTTCTTGTAGTCGAACAGCCTTTTTCGAGCACCGGTTGGGTCGAGGAGCGCCATCTGTGTAGAACTGACTTCGGACACGGGATCTTTGCAAGTTTGTGCTCGGGAGGGGATGGGTTCGTGTATGATGATTTCTCTCTTGCCTGAAGATCCAATTAGTTGACTCACATCGAACAGTAGATAACAACGAGCCTTTATCTGGTCGAAGACGTGCGGGCAATTGTGACCAGTACTGCTTTGGTAGATCTGGGGGAAGGTCGAGCTTTTGCACTGGTCCTTGTTGGATGGTCACCAAAGATCTTCTCTGTGGTTTATGAATCTGAAAGGCTCGGAATAGCGATCTCCAGCATATCTGGCGCATGTTCGATTGATTAGAAGCCATGTTGGCTGGACTTTGTAGGCAAATCGACCATGAAAGTTGAGGTCGTAGATTGATTTGCTACATGTCTAGCATTGAAGCTTTGACCAGTTCTCTGCGGAGCTTGGCTTTCGCGAAGCTCAAGCAGGTCGAATGAATTTCCAACCCCTCGCTTCTATCGCAAATCTAGTTGCGGATTCAATACTGCTTACAGACATATCGTTCTTACTAATTAGGAGAGACGTCGACAATGGCTCAAAATGGTCTCGGCCGAGTTTTCCTTTGCCGCAGCTGTGGCCGTGAAGCATTGAGACCTCGGGCCCTCGTAAAATCTTTTTCAAGCACACCACAACAATTGAAAAGTACGCTTCTTCCCGCAATCAGGCAATGACAAGCTGATAACCCCATAGCAATACCAAGATTTTCGCCCTGCTCGACCCCAGAACTGGACGATCTGTTCATGACCTTCCGCACCCAAATCTTCACCCCGGGCGCCCTTTCAAAGCCGCATCGCGATCTCATCTATCGACCTGCCCGGCATAAGCTCCTCCTCAATGACACTGGCGTCACCGTTACCATGTCCGACGACGAGGAACTGAGACTCCTGCCCATGAACATCCTTGAGCGACCTAACAAGAAACAGTCATTACAACGTTTAGTCGTCTTGCTGCAGGAGGAAAGGGACTGGCAGAATCTGCCTGCTTTTCTGGAAGGAATGCGATTGGCGGGCGAAGAGCTGCCGGACGGGTACATGCAGAGGTTCGTCAGGAAAGCTGATGAGCAAGGGAGGATGGGGATTATTATCCGATGTGCAGAGATGGTGAAGAAGACTGGTGTAACCCTGGCAGACCCTGGAGTCACGACGGAATTAATGCTGGGAATACATATCAAAGCGGCGAAGGCAGGGTTCAAGGGCAAGGATATGGACACAGCTATCCGCCAGGCGCAAGAAGTCATGTTGCTGCTCGAAAAGCCAGAGCACTGCGGCGGCAGAGTGTGGCGGATGGGCCAGAAAGACATGAGGACAAGTTTGATCGTTCTAGGGATCGTGCTCGAGCTACAGGCTGCGCAAGCAGGTCATCCAATCAGAGGCATTGGTTTTGACCAGCTAGATACCACGGCGTCAAAGATCCTAACGATCTTTCCCGGAGAAGATCTTACTGTCAACGAAGACCCAATTCAGAACCGAATCCAGCTGGAGAAGTTGCTACCACTGTGGGCAGGAATGAAGCTCGCGTTGAAGAAGAAAAGATTGCAAGCTCCAACGCTGTGGACACAATTGAGAAAGAACCTTGACGTACTCACGAAATTTGTCGAGCGGGCTAGGGAGCAAGCGGCTGCTGCCTCTCAGGGGAGATCGAGGAGGTGTCTACACATGTACAATGATTTAGAGGATTTATAAACACGTACCGACTTGATGGCCTCCTCCAATGTCGCTGTAGCAGGCTTGATTGCCGAAAAGGGAATCTCCTTGAGTTTCTATTGGTACACGCTCGTGGAATCGTGTGGTATGGTCATTCTTTTTTTAGCATTTTCCAGATTGTTGCAGATGCGTCATCCACCAATGCAGTCCCTCTGGTTCCACGCTTCGTCCATATATAAGCAAGAAAACAGGCAGCAGCAACCTCATAGCAACGACAACGTATGATCCGCGCCAATTCTCCCCACATCGTCCAATTTTCTCTCTCCACCACAGACCGCCGGCCCTCTAATCAAAAGCTGCATGCATCATTAGCACGAACTTACACAACACCCAGTAGTACGACTCACCTTCCCCTGCGGTTCCACGCCCCCAAGCCTCTCCTCATCATCACCATCGCCTTCACTATCCTTGGTCAGCAGCACCTCGATACAGCTCAACGGTGCTCCAAAATGACTATCTCCTTCTTCCGAAGAGTGGCGATAATCAAGCATGTTCGTCTGCGCAATTGCACCCGCGACACCCGAATTGGTGAGAGCGTAGCACGTCCTTGCTCCGAGTAGGATCTTCAGGTCTCTCAGAGCCGCGGAAGACAGACGTGGGGAATTCTTGTCATCGGCACGGTGATAGACGAACAGCAATCGCAGCTTTGAAAGGAAGTTGTGCTGGCCAGGAGGGGCGAAAGAAGGCGTCTTGGGCATGTTCCCGTTGAGCAGGGCCTTTTTCTGCCAGTAATGGGATAGCTTGGCAAGGGGGCTTTGTTGGCTTTTCGTCATCCTGTCGTGGTATTTCAGTGTGCTTTGTGAGGAGGCGATGATGATTGTGGGCGTGATGGCGCAGGCGGCGAGAGCGAAGTCGACGGTATCGCCTGCTACAGAGTTTAGAGCTATGGTAGCGTGGGAGAAGAG
>QQTW01000839.1_pt1 | contig 20320 bp, 29 predicted proteins | sample 1904831 | NCBI WGS metagenome assembly QQTW01 (sample SAMN09435610, study PRJNA476489) | Subsurface metagenome, whole genome shotgun sequencing project. | reverse complement strand
AGCTAGATTGGTCATGATCTCCAGTGCGGAATTTGAGCTCCTCTGGTAACATTTCGGAACTTCGCCATACAGCCCATCCAACTCCAGGGTAGACCTGGGAAAGAAGTTAGAAGTAGAACACCGAGAAGTTGCAGAGGAGAAGGAATGGAGGTTTACTGACTTGACCGTACTTGTGTCGAGATACATTGATAGACACCACCTTTTTTAGGCGAGAATCCATAAAAGGGGCGACGAACCCTCTACTCAACAAGAGGTGCATCGCAGATCATTGGACAGTACTGTGCGTATTACCAGGCGGCGTTTATCAGAGTCACCTCAACAGCACCAGACGGACCTCAACAGCATCATGAGGCCCTCAATAGCACCGGAGGTCCTTCAACCGCACTGGGAGACCCTCAGTCACATTGTGCTTGCCAAGTGGTCATGGAGGTAGCCAGAGGTGTAGCAGAAGCCCTCCAGAGACGTACTACCTTTCGTAACATAGTAGCAGCCCGATCAAAAGTCGTTAACAACAACACCAACACCCCTCTCCCGCGCCAGACGACAGATATCTTCGCCAACGCAGACATCCATGAGGCCCAAGCCCACGCTCTTGTATATCACGTTGCCCTTCTCGATCCAATTCTTCAAACCCAACTCCCCGTCGCCTCCCTGCTCAACCTCTTTCAGAGCGGCCTTCTTCACCATCAGGAGCTCCCCGACCTCGACGAGCTGCTGAGGCGTCAATCCAGCTTGCATGACTTCCCCGGCTTCTTTCAGGCAAGACGTGAGACTGTCGACGACAATCACTCCTTCGGATGCCGCATGTTTGTGGTGATGGTTGTGATGGTGAGGCGTCGTTACCGCTTGCCTGAGGATATCTGGATGGAGCTCGCACATATGAGGTTTGTAGCTCCCGATGGCACTGATGTACCTCCCCTTCTTCCTGCCTTCCGTGGCCGTCAGATATTCTGCTGGGAACAACGGTTCGGAGCTAGGAGTGCAGCACAATACTACGTCCGCCTTCCTTATTTGCTCTTTCAACAATCGGGGGTACTCCCCGAACTCACTACTGAGGATACTGAACTTCGTGTTAGAGCGCCACTCGTGATGATCCACCGAGTAGAATTTTTGCATCAGGCTCTGCGCGCGAGAGAATGAGCGATTGATGATGTTCACTTGCTTGATGTCGTCGCCGCGGAGCAGGAGGGCTATTCGGATGTGCCAAAACGCTTGTTTGCCTGCGCCAAAGACAGTAATCGTCTCCACATGTGCGCGCCGGTAGAGTATGATGGTTGCGGCGAGCGCGGTACGAAAGGCTGTGAGCTCTTCTGCATTGATGAGGCCTACAGCACTGCCGGTGTTGTCAAAGAGCGTAAGGGAGCCCCGTGGAGTGGTACTCTGCGAGCTGGCAATTGGTGGGCTAGGCGTTAATGTGCTGTTACTGAGCGTTGAGGCAGCGGAAGAAGAGACCGTGGGGGAAGTGGCTGAAAGCGTGACTACTTTCATACCAATGCTCGTACTGGTCGTCGCAGGCATAAATAGTGTTGTCTGCCTCTCTTTGAAGGAAATGGACGTCCTCTGAGGCTGATTATCTGAGCAGCAACCATTTTCATTCGTACCGGTGGAATACTGATGCAGGGCTTCCGCAAGATTGTGCTGCAAGTCGAGGACATCGGCACGGGTCAAAGAGAGGAGAAGGGACCGGACATCGGAGTCAGTCAATACTGTTAGAGGCATTGCGTAAAGTGATCCCTGTGCAGTGAGCACTTAACATTGATCAACAATCAATGCTTGATAGAACGCTCATGTCTTCGCACTGACGTGAGGTCTCCACTGATGAAGCTAGAAATAGGTTTGGACTTGCAGTAATGTAGTCTCGGTACGTGTAATCCTCAGTTCAGTTCGACAATTGCGGGATCTTTACCATTTTGACTGCGATTTAGTGTGATTACCGCAGCGTGTCTTCTAGAGGCTACGTTTTTCTTGTGGTAGAACAATTGAGGAGTTTGTTGCTATTGGCTCCGTTTAGGCAAGCATCTCCTCTCGCAAAGCACGTTGATCATCCTAGATGCAAGTGGCATTACATCGTTAGGCATTCTCTTTGCACGTTACTAGCTAATGACCAACACCAGGGTATGACACAATGGAACATGTAGGTCAAGGGTTGCAATCTAAGAGCCTTGGACAGTGGGGACACGTGAAAGGAAGATCCGACAGACAGCACAGTTTTAGATCTTGATGGCGCTCTCAAGTGCCTTTCTCTTCTTCTCTTGCCTTGCAACTGCCTTGGCTCCCATAATACCACCACCCCAGTGCCGCTTGCTCTCCTCGTACTTCTCGGAGTAGCCCTCCTTGATGGCAGAAACCAGCTTTGTCATTTCAGATTTGTCTTCTGAGCGCACTTCGGTAAGAGCAAGTACGGCAGCAGTCTGTGATGAACGTGTTAGCTAGCATGCAATATGATGTAGGACTGAACCAGATGTACCTTCTTATGGACCACAGTGCCAAGTCTAGCCTTGCCTTTAATGATGGCATATGGAACACCCATTTTGCGGCACAAGGCTGGTAGAAAGATGACAAGCTCGATGGGATCAACATCGTTGGGGATGAGCACCAAGCCAGCCTTCTTGTTCTCGATCAGCCCAACCACATGGTTCAGTCCGTATTTGACCGCATAAGGCTTCTTGCTGACATCCTCCTTCTTCTTGCCTTCGGAGACGGCAGTAGCCTCCTTAAGCAACCTCTCCTTCTTCTCTGCTTTTGTTTCCGGTCGGTACTTGCTAAGTAGCTTGAATGCCTGGGCAGCCGTGTTACGGTCGAGGACATTCTGGAACTGTGCAATCGCAGGAGGGACTTTCAAGCGTAGATTCAGGATTTTCTTCTGGCGTTGTAGGCGAATGTACTCAGGCCATCGCACCATGCGCGAGAGGTTCCGGCGGGGCTGGATATCTTGGCCGATACCGAAGTTGCGCGATCGTTTCTCAATCAAAGGGTTCTGATCATAAGGCTCATCAGCACTGTATGAAAAGTGTGAGTTCAGTCAGTGGGAGCACACGTACCTTAGCTGTCTTCTTTGTGCTGCCTGCCTTACTTTGCGGGAAAGGCGCAGGCGCAGCTTTACGTCCTTGCTTGGGAGGCTGTCATTGAGAAAAGAAGGATCATCAGCGAATCAGGTTCACCAATAACAGCTTCTTTGAACTCTAAAGAGACCACAAACTGCATTTCTGCAAGCTTGTGGCTCAAGCCATATTCATCACCGAGTCAATCAGTCCAAAGACCTCATGTCAAGCGGTGGGAGATTGCATCTCATCATGCCTTCAACAATTGAAGAATATGCGAAACCCTCAAATGATTATATTCAGAAGAGCGCTCGTGGCTTACCATGGTTGCTGGTTGTCGTTCGTGTTGGTCGTGGGTGGATTGGGATGTAAATTTCGTTATTCGAGATTTGTTGAAGTCGTGGATTGCCTGATCGCTTAGCGAAGCGCTAGCGCGCAAGTCACAAACCCTAAAGTACCGAGTATAACTCTAGGTCGTTAACCGCAAATGAATGTTATCACTGACTTCTTTGAGGTACTCCACATGATGTTCAATGTTATTGCGAATAATATGTGGCGAGCTCCATGACTTTCCTCTTCTGTCATGTAGTGTTTGAAAATGCATTACCAACATTGTGCCGTTGAGGAGGCCTCTGAACATCAATCACATGTAGCGAAATCAGACCCCGGCATTTATTGGGAGACTTGGGATCATATATAACTCTAGTCAGTATACGTTTGTGAAACCAGGCTTGGATATTGGGAGTTCTATAATTCTGATCCAAAAGGGATTGTAGTCATCCGTTACTTGGGGTACTCCAGATATCGAGACATGCTCATCAGTTATAGAATCGAGAGGATCTTCCCGAGATCGATTTTGAGTGTGCCGTATCCAAGTAGCCGGATTTTCACTGTAATTGTGTTGTTGAGCGGGCGTCCATCTACAGATGTATTACATTCCAGACATCGGCGTTCAGGTGTGACCTGAGACTATAGTCAGGACTTTCATCTAGCTGCGCGCTACCATAGAATACAGCTAATGTCTTCGTCTATGGACAGATATGTAACAGCTCTCTATCGTCTTTGGTGGATAGCCAGGTAGCGTTTGGTTGGTCTCAATAGCGGCGTACTTAACGTGAATGTTCCGAGGATTGACTTGAAAGATGAAGGTTGCAGTGGTGTTGTGATCCTTTGTGGCTAGTATGAGGTCCCCCTTGTATACTAATGCCACAGATGCCGATGATGAGGTGGTGTATCGTCGTTCTGGGGGGGCCTCTCTTAAGGGGGATGTGATTGTGCCCAAATCAGTATCGCTTGATGGCATACCAGGCCTTTCAACTCTCGCCATTCGCCGTCTTCCTGCCTCTAGCCTCTTTTTCCTGTCTCTCCGTCCTCTCGCTAAAACGATCCGACATCAAATCCAGATGCGGTCGCATAACAATCGTATACTTGACAAATTCCTCCATACAGTCCACTAGACGAGCTCGATTGGAACTAGGTATGAGTCGTTGATCGTCGGGCTGTCCCTCGTCCGGGAACTGCTTGTAAGCTATGGGGATTGAGGATTGGTTGGGGATGGTGAACATCCGCATCCAGCGTCCAAGTAGTCGCAGGGAGTTGACGCTGTTGAAGGATTGCGAGCCGCCGGAGACTTGGGCGATGGCGAGGGTGCGGCCTTGCGTGGGGCGGACGCTGCCGGATGTGAGGGGGATCCAGTCGATTTGGTTTTTGAACACTGCGGTCTGTAGGTTTGATAGACGGAGCTGTGGTTAGCGGCCACTAGAGACCCGGACAAGAGAGAATGGAAGACCACCCCAATCATGGCATACGGGGCGAAAGCCACGAGGGACATAGTTAAGAACGGAGAGCAGACTGGGACCGTACCAAATTGCCATGCTGCTCCGGCGAAATCCAAACATGCCCATCACTCCAGAGGCTCAACTCTCTCAGCTCCTGCACCTTCTCATGCCCATGCTGGACGTCATCCTTGACCGGAAGGCCGGTGGGATCGTACACCCGAACATCACAACCAAGTCGGAAGAGGATTCGACTTGCTTCGAAAGCCACGAGTTTGGAGTAGGATCTACGGGACGTTAAGTCGGCACTTCGAGCTCAGGCTTGTATGAACTGCTTTCGACGATGCAGATCCTCGCGGAGGTGACGCGGTACAGACCTTCGTCGGAGACTACCGTATAACACCAGCACCTTCAGTCTTTTATTCGTTGCCCGGAGGTCTTTGCCCGCCATGTCCATGACTGTCTCGAGCTCGAGCTTATCGATCCAGTCTTCTTCTGGAGGTGTCTCTAGAATGAACGGACGGTATTTCTTTCTTATCTGAAGCTCGTCCTGGTGTTCTGGAATGGCCAAAGTGCGAATTTTGCTTGAAAGCCCATTCTTGCCGTGCCCATGATCCATTGAAAAGAGCCGCGTAGAACCCAAAGCAGGTAGATCCGAGATACGCTGTACGAGTGGACAGATTCGTAATGATCTAATAGAGCTCTGTGTATAAGATAATCTGAAAGAGGCAAGCATGCGTAATTCAATGATTGAAACTGGGTAATTTCTCAAGCAATTGTATGAAGGCGAGTAATTCTTAGAGAAGAGATTAACTTATAACTGTGAAGTATTGTCAAGAAACGAAGGGCAAGGAAAGACGAAACGGAATTGAAGAAACGACCGTGTCACCCTATCCACGTCATTGGCCTTCCTAACGCTGAATTCTACTGTGAATCTGCGAAGATTCAGAGAAACCATAGTTGAAGCGCAAAGTTACTCTCGAAGATGTTGTAGGAAAAGGTATGTCGCTACGCTACTCTGATTGGTCAGTACAACCTTGGACGGAAGCTTCACCTGTTTGCAGGCCGTATGATGTTGAGTAGAGCCCAAGAACATTCCGTCGAACTACTGTAATATTGCTCTTGATTCTAAAGGGCGTGAAGTTGGACAAATGAAAGTACGCCTGGCACACATTTCCCCTCCAGTCAGTCGATTCTCTCGTCTGTTTCAGTATGTCACTTCGTTCAGTCTCAGGGATGGTGTATGAAAGAGCAAAAACATACAACAGCGGGTATTCGCTGGTCGTCACCGACCCAACTACTAATCCGCCGATCTGTGGCTTGTGTATGGCAGAGCGGACGGGATGCCCAATATTCCACAGTCTATGGTCGTATGTGGTGGATTTGAGTCGAAATGGATACATAGAGAGACTTCTGACAGTGCCAGGGCTACATTTTACGAGGGTACCATCCTCAACAAGGTCGTTGGGTCGTGCAAATAACCCATGAGCTTGCTATGGAAATTGGGAACGTGCTTAAGGTATCAGAAGAGCTCCAATCGAGAAAAGAAGCATATACGTTGTATTCCTCCATGATAGAGATGATCTCTATCAAGAACGCCGTATGGATATCCAAGCATGAGCGCTGCGGTATATACATCATCTCTTGGCAATATAGAACTCCTCCAGTGATGAATATCCGCAGCCTGTACACCATCCATTCATCTCCTCAATGCCACACTTATGCGATCTCGTGCTTGTTCGCAGAGCTAGGAAGCTCAGAAACCTCTTCATTCGCTCCACCTTTCGCAAATTTCACCTCAGGGCTAGAACGCTGAACGCTCGTGGCCCCATGCAAAGCCTGCTCCCTCCTCCTAATCATCTCCTCCATATCGATCTTTGGTCCGACGAAGGTGTGTCTCTTGGACACGAACCACAGGATGATCACGAAGCTAACCAGACCCACGGTTACGACGGATACGTAGCTCATATTGGCTCGCGTGACAGGGATGATTATAGGGAAGCAGTAGATGACGTCAAGGAACAAGACCCAGGCGACAGCCAGAGCCATGATCGGGGTGCCGTAGCGGCCGAGCGAGAAGAACCGGGGCGGGAGGACGTTGTCGCGGCCGCGGTAGAGCAGGATCGCTTGCGGGACGATGCAGGCGGTTTGGAGGAAGATGATGCAAGCGGCGATCATGGCGGCAAAGGCAGTGGTTGAGCCAAGGAAGATGAGGCCGTAAAGCTAAGGACTTGGGATTAGCAGGCTGCTGGTGAAATGGGAAGAAGACAGAGCTTGACTTACTGATACGACTGTTGCGGAAAGACAGATGGCGTTGACGGGCATTTGCCAGCGTGGGTGGACTTGTGACCAGTACTTGGAGTAGGGGAGAGCACCGTCTCGAGAAATAGCCCACAGTGTTCTCGAGCTCGTCGTGCCTAGAAGGATTGATCAACTGTTGTGGGGATCAAAAAGCTCCACGAATGTACAAACCATTTGCAACGGCACAACCGAAGAAGCAAACCGCGAACAAAACCATGAGTACGGTAGCTCCGACTCGAGACCCGGTGCCTTGATAGTATATCTCGATCAAAGGCAGTCCAGATGCCGTTTCCAGAACAGCGTCGAGATCGGTGATCGCAGCCATGCAGCAGATAGCGAACGGGAAAGCTGTCGCGAGGCCCATGCCTACAGGGTACAAAATCACTTTGGGGACGTTTCTCCCTGGGTTGTGCATCTCTTCACACAGGTGTGCTCCGCAATCCGTGCCGAGGTAGGCGTACACTGAATTGCTCACTGCCAGGAGGAAGGCGAATCCATCGCTGGGCCAGCCGGTCGAGTTGGTTGTGTCTGTGAAGATCCATTTGGCTGATGGGTATCTGTTTCGCGAGCAGACCAAGAGAGTAATGGACGTTGCCGTGAGCGATGTACATGCCAGAAACACTGACAGCCTTTCCGTTAGCTTTCCGTACGGCTGTTTCTAGATTGAATTGTAGACATACAGATGAACTTGTTCCAAAGAGGTAACAACCGGGAGCCGAAAACGTTCACCGAGAGTCCGAGCCAGATGATTGCAACGTAGCAGAACCATTGATGCCAACGCTCGATCACGTAGTTCGGATACCACAACGTCACGATTGCCAACACCATCGATCCCACAAAGTTGCAGACCGAAGCCATACCCAACCACCACCCGAAGAGGATCATCCACCCAGTCCTGTTACTGGGCATTAATCACTGAAATCCTCTTGCCATAAGGCTCCGACTCACACATAACCAGCGAAGGCCCTGTGCTTCGGGCTCGATACCATAAAGGCCCAGTAATATTGTGCGCCCGCGACCGGATAAGCTGACGCCAGCTCTGCCATTCCTAACGAGACAATGAACGTCATGAATCCTGCATCCGTTAGCATCACAACCACAATGTTCTATAGACATCTCATCCCGGATAATACGAACAAAACAGCATAACTAACCCGCGATTGGCAGAGCCCAGACGGTTCCGGCACTCGATGCCTCGGTCAGACTGACGCCCATGGAAGCTCCTGTTCCAGACCAGGTACAGGTCAAGGCGAACGACATGCTCATGAGACTGAAGACGGAGAATTGACGAGGCATCTGACGGTGATAACCATTGGCCTCAAGCTCGAGGTCGTCAATGTCGACGGTCGAGCCATTGCTGCTATCAGGCCAATATGTTCCTGTTCCATTCTGAACGGCTGAATCGGTGAGAGCCATGATAGAATTTCGCAATGCAAAGTCCAAAACACGGAGTGCTCAGCAAAGCAGTCGGTACGACGCGAGATCATATACTCGTATGTACATATAGGCCTGATCGACAAGGCTGCAGCGCCGCGGTGGCGCAAAATTTCTCTTATCACATCACAGAAAAGCAGGCCACCATGGGCCATCGGACCGGTGCAGCCATTTATTAGACCCTGTCTCGACCCTGGCTACAGCGCATGAGACGGTGGGATGAATTCGATGTTGACTTGCTCGCACTGCGGCGTTGATACGATTCCGGCTCTGTGGGTGTTTGAATGCAGTCTCGTGCAGTTTGTAAAAGGCGAACAGTGCGAGAGATCCCTACCTTCCCGCGTCCACATGCATGCTGTTTCTCGACCAGAACAGATCTCATGAATCGTAGCATGGGTGTTTATGAGCTCGACCAAGATTAATGCACAACTCATAAACCCGAGAACGAGTAGCAACGGAAGCAAGGTATCACATGATTTTTGGGGATCGAAGATATCAATCGACCCCTTTCATGTGTAAATGATACGCTTATACGTTCGCGATTTGTGGTGTAAGCTATGATGCTAATAGTAACAGCCCGCGGCAGTCCAGAACAATTTTCCAGACAAATCAGCCAATGCTGTCCCAAAAACATCCCGGAAATGGCCCCGTGCAATTTCTGTGACCATTTGAATGAAGATCTTGATGTGCATTGGGGTAGCCCTGCTCTCGTGGCGCCTACCTCGCGGGCTCTCTCGTAATAAAGATGAAAGCAATTATACAGTAATCAGGGAAGGAATAAACATGAGATGGATCGTGTCGACGATAGGGTAATGCTACAATTTGCCAATAATGTGTGTCCAAAGCACCCTTTACGGATTTAAGCGTTGCCGTTCGGCTCTTCGTTTTGGAGCATGTCTGTATTGCCCTAATAGGTATGCAAAATCAGCCAGGCTATAGGAAATAGAGAAAGGTGAGTAGCCTGTGTACAGTGTGACTTCCATACATACCTTCAATGTCGGATCCAGCACCACTCTTGGATCTGTGCTCTCGACCCAGCCGAGGAACGGTTCGCTCAGAGCGTATCCACAGACCCTTTGCACTTCAACCGGCAGCTTCTTCATGGTCTCTCTATCAATCGCCAAGTAGTGATTTTCCTCCTGCCGAAGCCATCCCCGAGTCATGAAGCAGCTGAAGAGTAACCTTTCTTGATCGGTTGTCTGATTTGCACCACCACCGTGGTAGCAGGATGCGAACATCATGAAGGCGTCTCCTTTCCGCAGCGTAGCGTACTCGACGAGATCATCGTCCGGCTCACGCTCGTGCTCCCAAAGATGGCTCCCCGGGATGAATCTTGTGGCTCCGTTTTCGATGGTGGCTTCCTTGGCTGCGACAAACCATCCAATACCCGTGTCCCTTTGCAGATCATCGGGGTACTTGTCGACCTTTTCGGAAACGACATGGTAGGCCCAGTCGTCGCGGTGAAGAGGCTGTTTGTGTGCTCCAGGATTGATAGAGAAGCATACCGTGTTCATGATCTGGGGCGCAGATGTAGCGTAGGTCTTCTTGTGTCCGCTCCAGAACCAATTCCTGGTGGTCAGGAACTTCTCGCACGTTGCTTGATACAGTGGATGCATGATAATTTTCTCAGCGCACGTGGGAGAGTTACCTATCAGAGCGTAACATCGGCGGGTCTGCTTGGGGAAGAATTCGCCTTCCCATGGTGTGTCTTTGTCTAGGAGAGGCCGTAGATCATCTGACTTCGAGGTCAGCTTGAGCAAAGCAAGGAATCAGAAACCTTTGTTGGGTAATGGCACAGGACTCTTCCTAACTTTCGATTATGTCAATGTCTCCATGTGAGACAGCATCTCGGATGATTACGCCCCCAGTAATCTTTAGGGCATCCACAACCTCATCGACGGACGCGCTATTCGGCAGTGAGCGTACTTTGGGAAGAGCATCTTTTAGCTGCTGAGTAGATCCGCCGTTTCCTGTTGCAACAATCGTATCATGTATATTGATGGTGCCGTTGACCTTAGTCTTGCTCTCATGATAGCTTGAACGGCTATCGTGCCCCAAACCAAGACCCGGCATGATTCTGCGCAGAGCTTTGGGCAGAGTAGGGACGGAAAAGTACTTGGCACGTCGTCGACATGATGGCTAGCTATATATCTTTTCAAAGTGGGGATCGCCATTCATGCCTTCAGATCCTCGGAGGTCATGATCCGACAAATGGCATCACTCCTTTGTTAACGGGAATTGCCTTTTCAGGAAGGCACTTCGAGTGTTATTGGGGTTTAAAGTCACCTAAGGTAAAAGTAAAAGCATGACATGTGTCCATTGCTAAGATCTCGAACTATATGGCTGTTCTGTTACCCTAAAAGAAATTGACAAGTCATTGAAGTTGGTGAGTTTTTCTCATGCTTGTCGACCACAAGCGCCCACCAGAAGTCGTTGTCTTTTGAAGCCTTACGTTCCTTCCAAATTTGCCTATGTAGGATCGCTACGTTATCGAACATGAAATACCTGTTCTTCTTCGTCCAGAAATCACAATAGTCTTGAGCCAATTGCTGCCCATACTCTCCGGATATCTCGGCACCTGCAAGAAACACGGGTATCAGGACCTGCTTCTGGACCCAACCGACCTGGCGAATAGATCGGACGTGATCTAAAACCACACGAGCGGTGTAACTGATCTCTTGTGCAGATACCAACTTCATCTTGAACACCCTAAGGATATAAAGGAACAGAGCGTGACGCCAAGCCTCAGCGCAGTGGAAGTTATCCCGTCGCGCGTTCAGGGCCGCTTCAGTGTCACTGCTCTTGAAGAACGCATTGTGCTCGTTACTGTACCCCGAAATGTCCCTCTGCACTTGATCGACGAGTAACAGGTTGATGGCTCGCTTCTCCGTGGCTCGAGTCCTTTTCCCCTCTGAGGCCAGCTTAGCAAGCTTGTACATGCTAATCAGAAGCTCTGTAGGGCAACCACTAAGTAAGAAGATGGTCCACCCGTCATGCGCGCAGTGCTTGATGATCGTCTCAAGGTAATTCAAGGGGAACACTGGATGGGTTCGGGATATCAGGGATATAGTGATGTCCCACCTGGTCGATGTTAGTGAAGACTGAGCATCTATAGAGTGGGAGAACACTACCAAAGAAGCATCGCTGCTTGCGCTCTCATTCGAGGCTCCTGTTCCAGGACCCTTGTGCCCCCTACCGCGGTAATGAGGTTTAGAGCCCCCTTCAAATGCACATTCCAAGGCCCGAAGGCACTTTGGGCCGACTATCCTCGTTCAGCTAGAACGTCGGGTATTTCCGATGGCCATTGACTTACATCTAAAGTAATGAGTACGAGCAGGGTATCAATCAAGCACATACTTTGGGCGATCGGTTGCGTGAGTGACTGACAGTATAGCTGTACAGCTTTAGATTTGTGATGGTGTATCTTGCTGAACAGAGCTTCGTCACCATTGCTGTCTTTCCAGATGTGATGAGTTGAGAGGGCCATGACTGCATGGAATAAGTATTCTGAGTTGTACGAAGAATCTTCTCGACATCGGAAAGGATTGAGAGCACAATCTTCAGTCAGTGGATGGACGCAGAACTCCTTGTCATCTGCATCGCGGGTTAGTCTGAGGGTCGCATACCCAACATGATAATTCGCTACATACATCTGTCGAGAATACCCCTGTACTTGTCTCGATAGTCCGAGTGACGGATGCCTTGGGACAGAGCGAAACCCGAGTTGGCGAATTGCACTGATATCTCGGGTGCCTGCGACTCACGGCGGCTTCGTTGGAAGGTTGACTGTTCCTCGGCTGGCACAGTACAAAGATCACAATTCGAAGCAGACAAGCCATCCTGATCCCCATTGATGTGTGTCTCAGGCGGCACAGTTCCGGTAATGGAGGAGGGCCGCTCGGTAGTCATGTGAAGTGTAGACGTCTCGCATGCCTTGGTTCGAGCATCGTGGTCTTTGCCAGAGAGTGAGGCCTGATTCGCTAGCCGTTGTTTGCCGGAGTCTATTGCCTGCGTAGGGGACTCCTCGTAGACTTTGTCATCATTGGCGCCAGTTTGGTCCTTATGCTTCTTACATATCACCGGCGTGGTCTTGAGACCTCCGGTATTGCTCGATACTGCTGTACGCTTATTTGGTCCGTCCAGCGGGGGCTTGCGTCGCTTCTTTGGCCGTCCTGCTTTGAACTTATACTGCCGTATTTGAGGAGACACAATGGTAGACCTCGTTCCACCGAGACTTTGGCCTAGTCTGGAGTCCAGTCCATGCTGAATTTGCACGGATCCACCCACGGGGGAAGTGCTTCTTGAGGCTCTGCTCCTCAGGCTGACATTTGACTGCCAGAACAATGGCAAAATGTAACCACCACAAAGAACGTTATGATGCTCACAGGTAGTGCAACGTGGACGCTGTCTGTCGCACGACCTCGATTTTTCAGAACAGGTATGGCAATCGCTCTTTGCCCGGCCCAAGGAATTTGTCCGCTTCGCGGGCGTGTTGGGGACAGACGTCAAGCTCGTGACGTCTGCGGAGGTCTTCATCACTCTGGCCATAGAGAGGGAGGTGTCATTCTCTACTGTCAGAGAGACGATCTACGTCGACTCTGAGCTGTGACGAAGAAGCAGAGTAATGCAATACATTGTTTGTTGAGGAGAGAACAAAGTGCGCACTGCACCTCACGCAAGGCAACCTGAATATTGATAAGCCTGCATGGCGTCTGCGAGGCTGGCCATAGTGCTACAGCTTACCTGGTGATGATTGGGTAGCTGCACGAGCTGAAAGATGCCCAAGGGCCTCAACCTAAACGGAATGCCGCCCGCGCAGCCGATCCGCATCCGCTCCTATTCGTTAGGCGTGTTATTCCCTGTAACTTCGTGCTTTAGTCCTATATGGAGGTATAATTCTGAACCGGGGATCCTACGCTGTAAACAAACAAGTCGACCGACAAGAATGTGACAGATGGCTTCAAATTGACCTGCAATACTAACCTACTACAGTACTATGCGTGCTCTAAGATGCATCTTCCACTGTTCCGTATCTTCTATAGTACAACCTTTACTATCCTCACTCTCATCCTCATCGTCCTTCTCCTTATTACTCCGGCCGATACCATCTATCAAGCATACAACAACCACCAGTTCTATTACCTTTCCGTCATCGGGGGAGCATACCTGCTAACGCTCCTCTCCGCCATTGTTATTTATGCCAGTCGACTGTATGCAAATAGAAGTGTCCTTGCTGGGATACCGAAGACATGGATACCTGTGGAGGAGGGCGACGTTGGCAAGAAGGTCCGACGGATGATTCTGGAGGGTCTACAGCGCAGTGCCAGTATTGCCTACGATGCACGACCTCGCAATATGAGACAAGAGGAACCGTCAGAGACTTCTAGTGGCTTGCCAATTGACCGCAGAGTGGACACATCCCGCAATGAGATTCGACACACAAGGCAGTATAGTACACCACCGCAGACCAAGCCAAGCTGGGGACCCATCACGCACCCAGGCTGGACTTCGCCATCATCCCTTGATTTACCAAATCTACATTTCGAGCCTGTCATTCTTGAGCTCCCCCATCTCATCGAGGCCAAAGCCGTTTCTCTTGCTCCGCCGGATTCCGCCTTCCTCCCAGAGCCCGGATCTACCGACGGACCAGCCCCTGTCATTATACCCGATGCACGTGTCGTGGAGCTCATTCAACGTCCTGCTACAATGGGATTACGTGACTACCTCTCTTATCTCGCAACATTGAACCTGATCAATCCACTACACTTAGGCGCTGAGTTCCTGGCACTTTACGAGCAAGCCAGATTTTCCGGCTCGCCGCTCACGGAGACTGAGTTCAGGGCTTTGATGGGGGTTTTTGCTAAGATTTTAAGAGGTATGAAAGAGATTGACCAGGCCATCTTAGCGGATTTGTTAGCAAACAATGAGGAGGGTCTTAGCCACGATCCAGATCACGTCAGTAATTCATCTTCTGCCATGGACGAGGAAGATGTGGACAGCGAACTCAAGACCTTCGAGGACAGAAGCCGAAGTGGGAGTGAAGGCACCATCCGTACTGCCCCTTCGTTTCTCACAAATCAAAGGCGAGCTACATCAAACAAGTCTATGGCCACCCCCGGGCTGCCACATAAGCCTTCGGAAACTTCTCTGAAGCGTATCCGGACTGCGGGCTCTTCTACGACATCGACGAGATCGACATCCAGCGTCATCAGATTAGCAGAGGCGAGAGGCCCACTGGATCTGCCGTACACTATCACCATTCAACCCAACGATGGCACGTAATGTCTCGCATTGATGATTGCTGTTAGCGTGGGGTTGGGGAACGCGCTGAGGAATGAAACTTCTAATTGGAGTCCTTCGGCAGGTTGGGTATCGTCCAGTTTGGTTGAGTTTGTACGCGCAGCCAACGAAATCAATCAAGTCTATGATAACACAAAGGGTTTGACCCTTCGATTACAACGCCCTACCAACTCACAAGGCCTCGTGCCCTATCGAAACCTCCTCGCAGTTGCCTCTCCGGTTTGACAACCTTCCCCTTCAGAACTGTGAATTTAATAATGCCCTCGCAATCCTCCGGTCGGACTCTGGCTAGCCAAATTCCCTGCACTGCTTCTTCACTCAGTGCGGTCTCAGTCTTGTCAGAAATCCCGTTCACAGCTTCTCGCCGGTATACCATGACATTGGCAGCAAACTTGTGTCCGCCCACATGGCTTATGAAATATATCCCCACGCCTCCAGGCCGCTCGTCGTGGAGATCACGGTAAAGTCCGAGGTGCCTTAGGTGCCGTTCGAATTCACGGCGAAGTAAGGGTGCGGATTGGCCACAGCGGGCATCCCGGGTCTTCTGGGAGCAGAGGAGAATGACTGCGAGGTGAGGGCACGGTCGGGTACTGAATGGATGGGAAATAGAGCTAATTGTGGTAGGACTATGTTCAGCAGCGGGTGTTAGGATGCCATGCACTTGGCTGTGGTCAACCAGACCTATTGAGGATTTTTCGCTGTTGTCACTAGCACTGGGTTCTGACGGCGCTAGAACACTACGTAGAGGTGTCGTCGTAGTAGGTGCATGATCGACAAATCGTCGTATCAACTCCGGGACGGAAGATGGAGTCACGTTGTCGACAATGGTGAAGGATGGAAGTAGTAACACGGTCGTTGGTTGATCGCGCTTTGGGAGGTCATGACTGTCATGCGGAACTGGCATATTCGATGCTGAGAGCATCAATCGCTGCGAATCATGACTCCGGTTCAGTTCCATCCTTCGTTGCAATAAAACCGTCCACCTACCCCATTACTAGGCCTAACCCCACCCTTCTCCACTGCCTCCATCACACTTCCCTTCTCGTCCTCGATATCCCTAGTCCAATCTGACTTGCCAGTCGCTACCAGCATATGCGTACTCCACCCTTTCACATGCCCATACAACTCTTCCTCCTCGTCGATACTCCATTTAGCAGGGTACTTGATCGTGCAGCTCTCGCAATCGTGCTCGCAGTCATCCCCATCGACGGACGGATTGACCTTTGGAAACAAAGTGCCTTCTGGCGCGGCTGCGAACGTACCATTGGCTGATTGCGTGAGGTCTACTGCCGATGAGTTGGGAGTTAGGAAAGCGGTGGTGCGGCGGAAGATCGACTGCAGGTTGGCGGACATCTTCTTGACAGGTCTGATCATCTTAGCGTGAGCAAGGTTGGGATGAGATCGTTATCAGATCTGCTGACTAATCGTCGACTTGTTCAGAACCAGGGCAACTTCTTGTGATCAATTCCACACTAAGTACGAGAAGATTCCTTCCGTAACACTGAAGCTTCTTTATAACTCATGGGCTACGGTCGCTTGAGGTCTCTCAATCACTCTCACATAGTGTCACAGTGCTGACATAGGGTGCTCCGCTCGGGCTCGGAACTAATCTTTCCCATTTCTGCAGTCAGCATGACATAAAGGGCCTCTTTAGGGTTGCTAGCAAAGCGGCGCTATCAGGTTTCAACAATGCTTTGTTGGGTAACTCCTTGGAGTTACTGGTCACACTGATGATGTCTGGACCATCGCGGGTGATATTTCTTGCCGGAGCTCCAGATGCGAGCAGTCTGCAGTGGGAAAGCGGCCACTTGACAACGCAGCTGTTACCAAGTTATTGTGACTCCAGAGGACGGTGCGCACGAACAGGAATAACAGAAGACCGGGCATTGCCGGCATGGCGTTACATCCCCACGGAGCTCAAACAACGACCTACCGGTTATGCTCAGATACAAGGAGAGTCGAGTGCCGACCACGGTAAGCCATCATCAGACTATGTGGAGACGTCGTTCTTGACTGTCTCTTCCTTCTTCTCAACGGGCTCGACGGAAGACGCGGTAGACGATGGAACCGAGTTCCCAGCCTCCGCTGAAACAGATGAACATGTCGTCTCGCATTTTTATGAACAATCATTTGCCAATCATGAAAATATCGCGTCCTCACAGATCCAGTTCGAAGATGAGTCGTCCACAGATTCCGCAGATCACAGCGCTGCCTTGCTGAGCGCGTCCTTTCTTACCTCCTTCTCCGGCTCTGATTCATTTGCCAGCCCCGCTTCACCGGTCATTAAAAAACGAACCATTTCCGTACGAGGTCGCATCTGCGATCTGAAAGACATTCCAAACGCCTCGCACATCCGCTCCGTCGTACCTCAAACCATAACAGTTAACCTAGTAGTTTGCATCCTTTCCGTCTCATTACCACGGTCTATCCGGACAAAGCGATGGGGTCGCGAGGTGCAACTGGTGGAGATGCTGGTCGCGGACGAGACGAGAGCAGGCTTCAACATCAATTTTTGGCTACCGCCTGAGCAACCTGCTAAGGGTCGTTTTCAGACAGAGAACAATCTCGCAAACTCGCTTGGAAGGCTCAGAAGGCAGGATGTCGTTCTTATCAGGAATGTGGCTCTGAACGCTTTCATGGGCAAGGTGTATGGGCAAAGTCTTCGAAAGGACATGACCACACTGGATCTGCTCTATAGACATATCGACGACACAGGTGATACGACAAACGGGTATCAAGACATAGATCTAGTGGACGCGAATGAGGAACATCCACAAGCTGGGAAGGTCTCAAGGGTCAAGGAATGGGTCATGGCGTTCGTTGGGTCCGGTCCGCAATCGAAACAGAGAGGAGCTGGACCGAGCGTTGAGCACGGGCGGACGAGGGATGAGGCAAGGTCTATGTTGCCTCCTGATACCCAATAGCCCAGAACAGCCTGGTGTTGTAATCATTACTGCATTCTCAGGCAATCATCTCCGAAGCCAGGCCGCTCAGTCCATTACATCGCAATGGCATCCTCATCACGGCCATGGTAGGTAGACTTGCTCAGTGTGACAGCTTGGTCAATTAAGCCACGTTCATAGACTTCCAATGTGCGCGACATTCACCTGTTTGGCCCTGAAAATAGCTCGTTAGCTGGTAAACTGATACCTTTATGAGGTCAAATAGCAATGTGCAGGGGTCCCTGGATGCTACCTTAGCGATAGACTTAGGTACGCAAAGGGTTGCATTGGCGGCGGGAGCTAACGGAGAAGCGAGACCCCTTTCCACCGTCCGAGGGGACGGAGTTCAAGCACGTGAGCTTGAGAAATTGATGGATACGCCAATCGCTATATAAACTATATCGTATTCGCCGCCTCTGCAAGGTGTCCTCTCTACAGAGTTACTAATCACGTTGAACTATAAAACTTCAAGCAAATTCGCAAGCTGTGGTGTCCGGACTTACTGTACTTACTACTACACTCGTTTTCAGCGCCCATAAAGCTCTAAGTTTCTGAGCCTGAGTTCAATCGCTTCAATAGCTCCCTCCAATCCACATTGATCACTCCAAAACCGACCATGAAGGGTTTGTCTCTCCAGAAGAATACAGACCCCTCATAGATAGCTCCAATGGCTTACAATCTGTTACAGCACTCATTCTTGTCGGAGGCTTTGGCACCCGTCTGCGCCCCCTCGTATGTCTCTCCTTTCAATCCGCATACCCAGGATGTCCCCACGACAACGCTCCATACTCGTACTGTTATACCATTCTCAACTACTACGAACCATAGCCGCGAATTGCCGATAAGCCCTGACCATCTTTAGACCCTTACGCTTCCTAAGCCACTGGTGGAGTTTGCCAACCGGCCGATGATCTTGCATCAAGTCGAGGCCTTGGCTGCTGCAGGCGTTACAGACATTGTGCTTGCCGTCAATTATCGGCCCGATGTCATGACTGCAGCGCTAAGAAAGGTATGCTAATCTCGTCCATACACCTTTGCACGACTGGAACTGACGATCGGGTCAAAGTACGAGGAAATATATAACGTCAAAATCGAATTCTCGGTGGAGTCAGAACCCCTCGGTACTGCTGGTCCACTCAAACTCGCAGAAACGATCCTCGGCAAAGACGACTCTCCCTTCTTCGTGCTCAACTCGGATGTGATCTGCGATTACCCCTTCCAAGAACTAGCCGACTTCCACAAGACCCACGGTGATGAGGGTACCATCGTTGTTACAAAGGTCGAGGAGCCTTCGAAATATGGTGTAGTTGTACACAAGCCGAACCATCCGTCTCGAATAGACCGATTTGTCGAAAAACCCGTCGAGTTCGTGGGTAACCGCATCAATGCTGGCATATACATCCTCAATCCGAGCGTACTCAAACGTATTGAGCTTCGTCCGACGTCAATCGAACAGGAAACGTTTCCCGCAATCTGCAAGGATGGTCAATTGCATTCCTTCGACCTAGAAGGCTTTTGGATGGACGTGGGCCAGCCGAAAGATTTTCTAAGCGGCACCTGCCTTTACCTCTCGTCGCTCACTAAGAAAGGCTCCAAGAAGCTGACACCTGCGAACGTGCCGTACGTTCATGGTGGCAACGTCTTGATTGATCCCACCGCCAAAATCGGCCGCAATTGCCGGATTGGACCGAACGTCACGATCGGACCGAACGTCATTGTTGGCGATGGCGTACGATTACAGCGGTGCGTTCTGCTGGCCGGATGTAAGGTCAAAGACCATGCATGGGTCAAGTCGACGATAGTCGGCTGGAACAGCTCCATTGGCAAATGGGCTCGATTGGAGAACGTATCGGTGCTTGGTGATGATGTTACCATTGGAGATGAGATATACGTCAATGGAGGCTCGATCCTTCCGCACAAGTCCATCAAGCAGAATGTCGACGGTAAGCTTAATGCTGCGATGAATGTGCGAGTAGAGCTGACTTGCACCTCTAGTGCCGGCCATCATCATGTAACGAGGTTTTCAAGGTTTACAATGCATTGTCACCACTCAATCCATGTCTTCCTATGTACTATCTGCAAAGAGAGCCGGCGTTTTCTAAAAATCATTGGGCGGCGTACAGCAACTGTGCTTAGAAAAGAAAATCCGATCTTTCAACATGAAATTCGGACAGCAGCGTGTCGGAATTTTTCTTGGTGGTCATGTCTTGCTTTGTCCCATGGTGCTGTCTTCAAGCTGAATCTCTTCACCATGTTCTTCCATTAGCATTCGAGTCTGTCTCGGCGCTCGACCTAGTCTTCATCACTGGGCGCAGACGGCACGCATGTCATCAGATCTAGACGGATTTCATCGTGAGCTACTGATAATCGTTGTGCGCAATGCATGAACATTAGACTCCAGGGCTCTCAAGTCCGGCGTTCTGTGCTTTAATTGATTATCAAGTCGCAAGCTTAACGCGCAATCTGAACTGTTTCTCGAATGAACTTTTGAGCGATTCCGAGTAGTAGGACGTTTCGAAGCTTTTCT
>QQTW01000838.1_pt1 | contig 20321 bp, 22 predicted proteins | sample 1904831 | NCBI WGS metagenome assembly QQTW01 (sample SAMN09435610, study PRJNA476489) | Subsurface metagenome, whole genome shotgun sequencing project. | reverse complement strand
CGGATAAATCAAGCCGAGCGTTTTCTTAAAGACGGCGACAAAGTAAAAGCAACAGTCATGTTTCGCGGTCGAGAAATTCAGCATAGTGACTTAGCCGAAACGTTGCTAAAGCGCATGGCGACAGATTTACAGACTTTTGGAGAAGTGCAGCAAGCACCCAAAAAAGAAGGGCGCAACATGATGATGCTAATTTCTCCCAAGAAGTAGAATAATTAAATAATTTATAAAGAGACGTTTGTAGAAGCGTCTCTTTATTTTATGGAAAAATTTAGCCTTCCTGGTAGCCTTCGACGGTGAAACCTGCGGCGACAATAGCTTGCTTAATAGTTTCTTCCGAGGCGGCAGATTCTACGGTAACAGTTTTTGCTTGAACATCTACATCAATTTTGGCATCGGGTTCCATTGTGTGAATAGAGTCAGTAATTGTTTCGCCACAACCATCACACATGATATTGGGGACTTTGAGTTTGAGCGCCATAGTAAACCATTAGATACATTTCCGGCTTTAATTCTAAGGCTTGGAGAGGCGATTGCTCATTGACCTACAGTTGGATAGTGGAAAATCTGGCAAAATGCGAAAATAGTAGTTACAAAATGTCACCATTGTAGAAACGAGACATTTTGTTATGCACCGTAAAAGCAAGACGTTTTGTCAAATACATACAAAAATATTGATTCACGCTCAAACCTAATTAAATTATTATGGCAGCACTCCAGTATCTTAGCGGTAACGACATTCGGACAAAATTTCTTGACTTCTACGCCCAAAAGCAGCATCAAATTTTACCTAGTGCGTCTCTCGTACCAGAAGATCCGACTGTACTGCTAACGATCGCGGGAATGTTGCCATTTAAACCAATTTTTTTAGGACAAAGACAGTCGGAGTACAAACGGGCGACTACTTCGCAAAAGTGCATCCGTACCAATGATATTGAAAATGTGGGACGTACCGCAAGGCATCATACATTTTTTGAGATGTTGGGTAATTTTAGCTTTGGAGACTATTTTAAAGAACAAGCGATCGCCTGGGGATGGGAGTTATCAACACAAGTATTTGGATTAAAACCAGAAAACTTAGTTGTCAGTGTCTTTGAAGATGATGACGAAGCTTACAACATTTGGCGCGATAAAATTGGCGTTGTAGAAGCCCGAATTAAGCGCATGGGATCGGATGATAATTTTTGGGTGTCTGGCCCTACAGGCCCTTGCGGCCCTTGTTCGGAGATATATTACGACTTTCACCCCGAACGCGGCGAAGAAAATATTGATTTAGAAGACGATACGCGGTTTATTGAGTTTTACAACCTAGTGTTTATGCAATACAACCGGGATGTAGAAGGTAATTTGACCCCGTTGCAAAACAAAAACATTGATACGGGTATGGGGCTAGAAAGGATGGCGCAAATCCTCCAGCAAGTCCCGAATAACTACGAAACTGACTTAATTAAACCAATTGTTAAAACTGCGACCCAAATTGCTGGGATCGATTACGCTCAAAGTGACGAACAAACTAAGATATCTCTTAAAGTAATTGGCGATCATATCCGCGCTATAGTTCATATGATAGCTGATGGAATTACAGCTTCTAATGTTGGACGTGGCTATATATTGCGCCGCTTGATTCGTCGGGTGGTGCGTCACGGGCGATTGATGGGGATTCAAGGAGAGTTTACAACTCAAGTAGCTGAAAGTGCGATCGCACTTTCTGAAGATGCTTACCCAAATGTCCGCAGCAAAGCCACCGCAATTAAAAATGAATTGCAACGAGAAGAAGCTAATTTTCTCAAAACTCTCACTAAAGGCGAAAAGTTATTAGCCGATATATTGGCTAAGTCGCCTAAAGAAATTTCTGGTAAAGAAGCGTTTATTCTCTACGATACGCACGGATTTCCATTAGAACTTACTCAAGAAATTGCCGCCGAACACGGAATAACCGTTGATGTGCAAGGCTTTGAGGACGAGATGGAGATTCAAATTGGCACTTCTAAGGGAGCGCATGAAACTATCGATTTAACTGCAAATTCGCTCAATCAACTAGCATCGGGAATCAATGCTACTCAGTTTCTCGGTTATACTCAGCCGTCAACTCCTGCTCAAGTTATGACATTAATTGCGAGCGGTCAGCAAGTAGAAGCAGCAGAAGCGGGAAGTGAAGTACAAGTATTGTTAGATCAAACCCCATTTTATGCGGAGTCTGGCGGACAAATAGGCGATCGCGGTTACTTATCTGGAGATAGTGTAGTCGTTGCTATTAATGACGTTAAGCAGCAATCGGGTATCTACATTCATTACGGACGCATCGAACGCGGTACGCTTAAAGTAGGCGATCCCGTAATGGCACAAATTGATCGCACTTGTCGTCTCCGCGCTCAAGCAAATCATACCGCTACTCACCTATTACAAGCCGCTTTAAAAAAGATTGTCGATCCTTCTATTTCTCAAGCGGGATCGTTGGTAGCTTTTGATCGGCTGCGTTTTGACTTTAATTGTCCGCGTCCGATTACCCCAGACGAGTTGCAGCAAATAGAAGCACAAGTAAATACATGGATAGCCGAAGCGCATCATGCAGACATAGAAGTAATGCCAATTGCGGAGGCTAAAGCAAAAGGTGCGATCGCTATGTTTGGGGAAAAGTACGGCGATGTCGTGCGAGTAATTGATTTTCCTGGCGTATCGATGGAATTATGTGGCGGTACTCACGTGCGAAATACGGCGGAAATTGGTGTATTTAAAATAGTTTCTGAAACCGGGATTTCGTCAGGAGTCAGGAGAATTGAAGCTGTTGCAGGGGCGGCGGTGTTGGATTATTTAAATGTCCGCGATAAAGTAGTTAGGGAACTAAGCGATCGATTTAAGGTAAAACCCGAAGAATTGCCAATGCGAGTTACAGTTTTACAAACAGAACTTAAAACCGCCCAAAAGCAGCTAGAATCACTGAAAGCCGAACTTACCTTACATAAATCGGAAACGTTACTAACTGAAGCGCAAAACATTGGCGACTACAAAATTATTGTTGCCCAAATAGGAGAAGTTGAGCCAGATTCGCTCAAAATTGCGGCGGAAAGGTTGCTACAAAAAATCGGCAAAGGCGCAGTAGTACTAGGTTCTGTTCCCGAAACTGACAAAGTTAGCCTAGTTGCAGCATTTAGTCCTGATGTGAATAAAAAAGGCTTGCAAGCAGGTAAGTTTGTGGGAGAAATAGCTAAAATTTGTGGCGGTGGCGGCGGTGGAAGACCAAACTTAGCCCAAGCTGGAGGAAAGGATGCGAGTAAATTACCAGAAGCACTAGAATACGCTCGTACTCAGTTAAAAGCTACGCTAAGTCAATCCTAAATCATGAACCTAACTTATCTAACTTTATTGGGACTTGGACTAAGCATTATTTGGCTAGGTTTAAAAACAAACGATGAAGTTTATCGGCTTGGTGCGGTAATTGGAGGCGCAATTTTTATAGTTTGGGGTTTTGCTTTGACACCTTCCGAATTTCAAATTTTGTTTGAAGTGATCGCACTTATAGCAGTGTTTCCTGTTTGTATGCGTTGTTTAAAGGAGTAAGGCAATGGTTACCCAAGCACAATCAAATAATCAAACTGAGATAGTATATCCAGATTGCGACGGCGAACCAATGTCAGATAATACTAAACAGTTTCGCTGGATAGTTACGATTAAAGAAGGTTTGGAATGGCTGTTTAAAAACGATGAGAACGTATTATATCGCCGGAGATTTGTTGTGGTATCCCGTAGAAGGTAACAACGTTATCCGCGCCGCACCGGATGCTATGGTAATTATGGGTAGACCAAAAGGCGATCGCGGTTCGTATCAGCAATGGAAAGAAGGAAATATTGCGCCACAGGTGGTATTTGAGATTCGTTTCCCCGGAAATACGCAAACAGGATTAGACAAAAAGTTAGTATTTTATGATCGCTACGGTGTGGAAGAATATTATCTATACGATCCCGATAAGGGCGATTTAAGCGGTTGGCTGCGTCGTGAAGGGCGATTAGACGTAATTGAGGAAATGCTAGATTGGGTTAGCCCTAGATTAGGGATTAGATTTAATATGTTGGATACAGAGTTGCAATTGTACGGGCCCAATGGCGAAAAATTTGCTACCTATGTAGAACTAGCAACTTCAAGAGAACAAGAAAAACTCGCCAAAGAGCAAGCACAGCAAGAGTTAGAACGATCGCAACAGGAGTTAGAACAAGAAAAAGTGCGATCGCAACAGTTAGCAGCTAAACTCCGAGAATTAGGCATCGATCCCAATTAACTTTAGAGGAAATTATGGGTAGATTAAATCCTTACACGCTTCAAATGCAGATTACCCGAATGTTTGAACAAGGGCAATCATTATTTGCCACTACAAAGGTACAAGATTGGCTCAAGGAGCGCAATCATAACCCGGCGGATTACAATATTAAATTTATGCAAAAACCCGCGCCTCCAGGCTCTAAAGAGGTGATGATAGTAGAAGTCCAATTGAGTCGCCGCGATGGAGAACCTGTAGATCCTTGGTTGCAAGAACAAGCAAATCTTCACGCTTGACATTAATCTTCACGTAAAAAAAGGATAAGGTGCGCTTTAAAAACTAATGATAGAGACGTTGCATTGCAACGTTTCTACACCTAAAACTATAAATATGGTTAGTGAAAACTCTTTAGCCCAAAATAGCATTAATACTCACTGGTACAAAAAAATATTTGCTTGGTTAATGGCAAATGGAACGGTGGAATATGAAAAAAAGATCCGCGATCGCAAATTAGCTCTATTTACAAACTTACAAGGCACTATATTAGAAATTGGCGCTGGTACAGGTGCTAACGCTCCTTACTATCCGACTGATATTCGCTGGATTGGAGTTGAACCTAATCCGTTTATGCACTCTTACTTGCAAAAAACCGCCGAAAAATTAGGTTTAAACGTTGAAATTCAAACAAATTCTGCCGAAAACATAGACGCACTCGATAATAGTATCGATACTGTTGTCAGTACATTGGTTTTGTGTTCTGTACCTAATTTAGATAAGACGTTGCAGGAAGTTTTAAGAGTGCTTAAACCCGGTGGACGTTTTTTATTTATTGAACACATTGCTGCACCAAATGGTACTTTTTTGCGCCAGGTACAAAATACAGTTAAGCCAGTTTGGAATATAATCGGCGATGGTTGCAATCCTAATCGAGAAACCGGATTAGCTATAAAAAAGGCTGGGTTTGCAACGGTTGATTATCAAGATTTTCAAGCGCCAGTACCCCTTGTCACCCCACATATTATTGGCGTAGCAACTAAAGCTAGTTAAAAAGACTTACTCATTTGCAACCCTACTATTGTTCCCCCTTCGTTATCGCTACCAATAATCGGAAACAAAATTAGTCCGTTAGGTTGACTCAATTCTAATTTAGCAATCCCGTAACCAATAGCTGCACCCGCTAATACTTCTGTCCAACGGTGGCGATTGAGATTTACTCTTGAATAGGCGATCGCACTTGCCCCTGCATACCAAAGTAACGTATATTTAGGCTGAAACTCACTTTGCATTGTCGCCACCGTAAAAGCTAGGGTCGCATGACAGCTAGGAAAACTATCGCGCTCGTCAGAATCAGGACGTTGAACATCGGTAACAGCCTTTAATCCTTGACACACAAGTAAGCTCGTACCAAGAGAATCTACCACCCTTAAAGACTGGTTTTTACCATTTTTGCCATCTAAGAGCAAAGGTAAAACTATCCCCGTTCCTAGGTAGATAATCGTACCTTCATCAGAAATAAATTGCGATACATCTTGGTCAAAAGAATCAGCGCTTGCAGTATTAGCTATAGTTGTACAACAAAGCACAGTAAGGACGGGTGCGAGATTTTTGACCAAGGACATGAGAAACCTTTGTTAACTTGTATAGATGTACAGCTTTAGTAGCGCGATCGCAAGCAAAAAATGTAATTATTCCCTATAAAGCCAATTGTTGCTCTCGCATTCAATCCAAAATAGAAATATGACTACGGATACTCCTGTTAAAACTCAATATGAAGCTGTAATTGGTTTAGAAACCCACTGTCAGCTAAAAACAAACACTAAGATTTTTTGTAGCTGCTCAACCGAATTTGGTACACCGCCAAATACAAATATTTGTCCTGTCTGTATGGGTTATCCCGGCGTTTTACCCGTTTTAAATGAGCGCGTACTCGAATACGCCGTTAAAGCGGGACTGGCTTTAAATAGCCAAATTGCCCCCTATAGCAAATTCGACCGCAAACAGTATTTTTACCCCGATTCCCCCAAAAACTACCAAATTTCTCAATTCGACTTGCCTATCGTCGAGCATGGCTATCTGGAGATTGAATTAATTGATGCTGATGGCAATCCTGTAAGGAAAAAAATCGGCATTACTCGCTTGCATATGGAAGAAGATGCAGGCAAGCTGGTACATGGAGGAAGCGATCGCTTATCCGGTTCTACTTACTCTTTGGTAGACTTTAATCGTACTGGTGTACCCCTAGTCGAAATTGTCTCCGAACCAGACATGACAACAGGTGTAGAAGCGGCAGAATACGCCCAAGAATTGCGCCGGGTAATGCTGTATTTGGGTGTCAGCGATGGCAATATGCAAGAAGGATCTCTGCGTTGCGATGTCAATATCTCCGTGCGTCCGGTGGGACAAAAAGAGTTTGGTACAAAAGTAGAAATCAAAAACATGAACTCGTTTAATGCCATTCAACGAGCTATTGAGTATGAAATCGAGCGCCAAACTAAAGCCATAGAAGCCGGAAACCCCATTGTTATGGAAACGAGGCTGTGGGAAGAAGGCAGCCAACGTACAATTAGTATGCGTGTCAAAGAAGGTTCTAGCGATTATCGTTATTTCCCCGAACCAGATTTAGCACCAATTGAAGTTTCTAACGATATTTTAGAATTATGGCGATCGCAATTACCCGAACTTCCCGCCGCCAAACGCCGCCGATACGAAAATGATTTTCAACTTTCCGCTTACGATGCGCGGGTATTGACCGATGAAAGAGCCGTTGCAGAATATTTTGAAAGTACAATTAATGCGGGTGCTAACGCTAAATTTGCTGTTAACTGGATTATGGGCGATATTGCAGGTTATTTGAATCAAAATAAACTCAATATTACCCAAATTGCTCTTAAACCGCCAATTTTAGCCGAATTAATTAATTTAATTGAATCAGGGACAATTAGTGGCAAAATTGCTAAAGATATTCTGCCAGAATTGCTAACTAAAGGCGGTTCAGCAAAAGAATTAGTAGAAAGCAAAGGTTTAATCCAAATTTCTGATACTGGGGAATTAGAGGCAATTATTGAGCAGGTTGTCGCCGCGAATCCCAAGGAATTAGAACAATATCGCAATGGTAAAACTAAGCTAATTGGCTTCTTTGTGGGACAAGTGATTAAGCAAACGGGGGGACGCGCCGATCCAAAGTTAACTAATCAATTAATGGCTAAGAAGTTGAACAGTTAATAGAAATCTGTCGTAAGAGATCCCCCCCAGCCCCCCTTTTTAAGGGGGGAGAATATTAGGTTTATGTTGGGAAACAAGAAAATAAGTCATTAACTACCAACTATTGATTTTTAGAGGATGAAAGGAACATCTTTCAACACTACAAAGCTCTAAACAATATACCTCTGGCGTAAACGATCTTTTGCCCCCTAGCCCCCCAATTCTGGAGGATTTAGGGGGCGATATTAGATTTACGCAAAAAGTCTAATATTTCCCTCCCTTTTTAAGGGGGGTTAGGGGGGATTTCTTGGGCGGATCGCACTTCTTTAAAATGTAGTCATGCGATCGCCCTTACAGCCTACGCTAGAGAAGAAGATCGCATCAGTGCGCTCTGGGCCGGGTTTCAGATGCACCTAACTAAACCTGTAAAACCTATCCAATTAGTAACAGCAGTTGCTAATCTAGTACAAAACCAAAGGATTGAGATTCATTAAATCAATCAACTTACTTGAGAAATACCGCGCTATGGCTAAACCCGTAATCATGACCGTTGACGATGATCCAGAAGTCTTGAGAGCAATTTCGCGTGACTTACAAAAAGAATACGGAGACAAGTTTCGCGTCTTACGTGCCGATTCTGGAGTAACAGCACTGGCCGCATTGGAGCAAGTCAAACTCCGCAACCAGTCTGTAGCCTTGTTTCTAGTCGATCAACGAATGCCGCAAATGTCGGGGGTAGAATTTCTCGAACAAGCACTAGAACTTTTCCCCAACACAAAACGCGCCTTACTTACAGCTTACGCCGATACCGATGCAGCGATTCGCGCCATCAATAGCACCCAAATTGATTACTACTTGATGAAACCTTGGGATCCCCCCGAAGAAAAGTTGTTTCCTGTTTTAAATGATCTGCTCGACGATTGGTTGGCAAATTTTCATCCTCCTTTTGAAGGCATCCGCGTCATTGGCAATCGCTGGTCGCCCCGCTCTCACGAGATTAAAGACTTTTTAGCTCGTAACCAAGTACCCTATCAATGGTTAGATATAGAGTCTTCAGAGGAAGCCCAACAGCTAGTTGCCTTTGCTGAGTGCGATCGCCTCCAATTGCCTTTGGTACTATTTACTGATGGCTCTAGTATGTTGCAACCTACAAACACTCAAGTAGCCGAAAAAATTGGCTTGCAAACTAAAGCCGGGAATCCCTTTTATGACCTAATTATTGTTGGTGGCGGGCCGGCGGGTTTAGCGGCGGCTGTCTATGGGGCATCTGAGGGGCTAGATACCGTCATGATCGAACGAGAAGCCCCAGGGGGACAAGCTGGGACAAGTTCGCGCATTGAGAACTATTTGGGCTTTCCAGTGGGTTTAAGCGGGGCAGATTTGGCACGACGGGCAGTAACTCAAGCCCGACGTTTTGGGGTAGAAATTCTTACGCCTCAAGAAGTCAAAGGAATTCGCGTGGAAGATCCTTATCGCTTTGTTCAATTAGCCGATGGTAGTGAAATTAGCTGCCACTCCTTAATTTTGGCTCTTGGGGTATCTTGGAAACGCTTAGATGTACCGGGACTTGAAAAGTTGACGGGCGCTGGGGTGTACTATGGCGCAGCCCAAACTGAAGCAATTTCTTGTCAAGGGGAGGAAGTTTATATTATTGGTGGGGCAAATTCTGCCGGACAAGCAGCAATGTATTTTTCTAAGTACGCCAGCCAAGTAACAATTTTAGTCCGGGGCGAGTCTTTGACTAAAAGTATGTCTCAGTACCTAATTGACCAAATTAACGAAACACCAAATATTAAAGTTATGGTGCATTCTAGTGTGATTGAGGCAAAAGGGGAGACAAGTTTGGAAGCTATTTCTATTGCTAATTCTCAAACGGGCGAAACCGAAACTGTAGGCGCTACTTCGCTATTTATCTTTATTGGTGCAGTCCCGCGTACTGATTGGCTAGAGGGGGTTTTAGAAAGAGACAATCGCGGTTTTATTTTAACGGGACAAGACTTGAAACATAACGGAACTCGCCCGAAAGGATGGACGTTAGAACGCGACCCATTTTTATTAGAAACTAATGTTCCTGGAGTCTTTGCGGTGGGCGATGTTCGGCATAATTCTATTAAGCGCGTAGCTTCGGGTGTGGGTGAAGGTTCGATTTGCGTCCAATTTGTGCATCAATATCTCAGCAAAGTTTTGTGATGTTGGCTCGCAAATAATCATAAAGTTAAACATTCAAAGGTTAAAGTCATGCATAAAATCAATATAAATGATGCCTCGGAACATTTATCAGAATTAATTAAGGCAGCAACTAATGGTAAGGATCGTATGTAATGCAATCGCTTTAGCACCCGCCTCAAAACACAACCTGACTGATATCATACTACCTTGACTAATGATTGTAACGCCACTGTTACGATTGATTGTGTTTCTAGTGCATTTTGACTTATAAACGTACCTGAATAAGCTCTAATAAACTGAAATTGAGACTATCTCTCTTTGTTGGTCAATATTATTAACCATAAAGTCATGTATTTGTCGATCAAATAGTTTCAGCTTATCAACATTTTCTCCACCAAGTTGCCAATAATTTTGATAATCATAAGTTGTGAGATATAAATTTTTATCAAAGCTCACTACAATTAGATTATTTTTATCAATTTCTGCGTTAATTTTTGGAGAGTCATTAAGTGCATGTAATGAACAATCGAATACTGTTAAATTTTTCTCTAATTTTCTTTGTTTTTTCTGAACATTATTGAAACAATCTTCAACCTGTCTAATATTTTCGTCTTCTACTTAAACAAGTTCTTTCCATTGGTCAAAGCTCAAAGTAAATAACCATTCCTTAAAATTTGAATATACTGTTTTAGGGAAAATTGCTTGATATGCAGTACTTAACTTGATAGCTATCTGGCGGTCGTGAACACCTAAGCTAATTGCATAGACTGCTGTGGTGGTTGATACTCCATGAGTTACAAATGAGGTAAGACCTTTAAAAATAAGAGGGAGTTTCTCTTTATTTAAGTAAAAGCTTATATGACTGATTAGTGAGTTAAATCCCCAAGCAAAAGCATAAGTCACTTTTTCTAGTTTTTTGACAACATTTTCAGTTTTTCCATCAAAGTATAAATCTGCTAATTCTTTATAGTCTTTACCCAGAAGCCAATCTTTTAAGGGTTCAATATTATCAATTTGGAGAGATGCTGTTAATTCTGGAACTTGTTTAAATACATCGTAAGTCTCTTGCCAAAATATTGTAGGTAAATCAATTAAATTGGTATAAGTATCTATCGTTTTAACTAACTTCTGAGCATACTCTGTTATTAATTGATTGCCGTCTAATCCTAACCCGGTAAGATTGAATAGTTTACGCTGTTGAATATCTGGTAGACGTTCTTTGAGTGAAATTGCTCTTGCTTTTAAAGCATCTTTAAACTCAATTAAAATGTCTTGTAAATCCAATGATTGAACATTGCACAATAATCGCTTAAAAATAATTTCTATTTTTTCTTCATCTACTTCATTGAAGTACATTAATAATAAAATCTAAAAGAGTAGTTGAACTTTTTTGGACTTTAAGCAAACCCTCACTAGCTTTCGCAACAGCTTCTTTTAGATTACTACTATAATTTTTCACTTCTACAACTAATAGTTCTTGCGGTGTTCCATCTATGTTGAACCTCATTCCAAGTAAGTCATCTCCGTGCATTGCCATTTTTCTATTGGTTGTAAAACGAAGTTTAAATACAGGAATTTCATAGTCTGTAGAACTTAATATGTAAGAAGTTGCTATGGCTTCGCCAATCGTTCCATGCCACACTGGAATATTACTTTCTGTAATTTTGTGAAGTTTATTAATAATGGAATCTAACCCATCTTCTTTTAACTTCTCTATCTCTTCAAGAATACTGTGTGGATGTTGGCAAAAGTAGGGAATAATGAAATTTAAGTGCCTTAAAAATATTTCTATATTCTTTATTCTTATTATTTGCCTTTCAAAGTTTTTATCAATAGGCTTTGAGCAAGAGTTTAACTCTAGATTGTCGGCAAAGTCCTTAAAAAGTCTCATATTTTGTTGACCGAACTATACTAACGGATAAAATATAAAATCACTGAGTTTTTCTATGCTCTCTTTCACTTTTTAATCTTCACGATATCTCAAACCGTGACAAGTTAGATAAACCAGATGGCTATGATGCAATATGATCGCATTAATTAACGTTTCAATCGCCGCAGTTATGTAGAGATGGTTATCGGCGAAGCAAGTAGTGCGATTGCATTTTAGCCCAAACAAATAGCTGAGGCAATGAAAGTTTGCGCCTCAGAACAAAAGATTGTTTTATTGTAAAAGTTAAGGTTAAATTGAGGTTTTGCCATGCTACACGATCCAAACCAAACTACACTATTTCCTAAGTTACCAGATGACGCTTTGCAGCAAATGCGATCGCATGGTACAGAAATTCAGTTGGCGGCGGGGGAGATTTTATTTACTGAAGGTGAGGAAAATTACGGCTTTCACGTTGTTTTAGAAGGGGAAATTCAAATTACAAAAGTAGTAAGTAACGAAAAAAGATTACTTGCTATTCACCACCAAGGCGAATTTATGGGCGAAATCTCAATGTTGAATCACTCGGCATCAATTGCCAGCGCCCATGCTACGATTGAAAGTCGCGTCCTTCGGATTGAAATAGCAGCTTTTAAACGACTATTGATTGAATGCGCTTCTGTAGGCGATACAATTTTGGCGGCAATGGTGGGAAGGACTATAGATGTTGAAGGACAGCTAAGACAGCAAGAAAAGCTAGCAGCCTTGGGTAAAATGTCCGCAGGTTTAGCCCATGAATTGAATAATCCCGCCGCCGCCGGAAAACGGGCAGCTAATGCTTTAAAAGAGCGCTTTACTAGCCTGCAAAGTTTGACAATGCAGTTAAATCAGCATTGTTTGACTACCGAACAATTAAAGTTTTTGGCAAAGGTGCAGATTGAAGCAATTTCATACTGTGCTAATTCCCCTCAATACGATACTTTAACTCAAAGCGATCAAGAAGACGAAGTTACAGACTGGCTAGAAAACCATGATGTAAGCAAAGCCTGGCAACTTGCTCCTACCCTCGTAAACTTCGGTATAGATTCGCAAAAATTAGCGGAGATTAAGAACAATTTAGACAGTCAATCTTTAAATAATGCCCTAATTTGGTTAGAGGCAAACTTAGCTACTTCTGGACTTATTAACGAAGTTGAGCAAAGTACAACGCGAATTTCTGAATTAGTCAAAGCTGTAAAAGGCTATACCTATATGGATACCGCGCCTTTACAAGAAATAGATATTCATGAGGGAATAGATAATACTTTACTGATACTCGGTCATAAACTTAAACAGGGGATTGTAGTAACGAAGAACTACGATCGCACTATTCCCTTAATTAACGCCTACGGCAGCGAACTTAATCAAGTATGGACGAATTTAATTGATAATGCCATCCATGCTATGGGTGGTAAGGGCGAACTAAAAATTCGCACCTTTCAAGATAATAACTGTGCGATCGCCGAAATTGTTGATAATGGTACAGGTATTCCCCCTGCTATTCAATCGCGGATTTTTGAACCATTTTTTACTACTAAAGGTGTGGGGGAAGGTACAGGTTTAGGCTTAGAAATTGCTTACCGCATAGTTGTAAATAGACACGGCGGCAATATTTACTTTGAATCTCAGCCGGGAAAAACTTGTTTTAGAGTGCATTTACCTTTAGCAAAAAGCTAAATTAACGTACTGATTCCATCCAAGTTACACATTGTTGCATTTGCTGGTGCATTGTTGCTGTATCTGCATGGTAGCGCCGACCGTGACCAGGCAAAACCCACTCAAAAGAGTAATTGAGTAATTGACGCATTGATTCAACTTGCTTTGACCAAGAGTACCAACAAACATCGGGAAAGCCTACTAATTGCTGTAAGCCTTCCGACCATGCTAAATGATCTCCAGTAAATAGGAAGTTTTTGTACAGCAAAACTGTGTGACCTTTACTATGTCCAGGTACGGGGATGATTAAAGAATCGCTATCTAAGGCAAAAGGTTCTAAACCAGTTAGCTGAATTTCAACATTGCGAGTATCTGTTGTAATATCATCGCGGTGGAGAATGCGATCGCATCCAAAATGCTCATGAAACTTTTGATGGTCGGCGACATCATCTCTATGGGTTAAATATAAGTAACGAATACCGCCCATTTCCTCTAAACGTTTAATTAAAGGTGGTGCAAATCGAGGCGAATCTACTAAAACATTACCTTCTGGACGCATAATTAAATAACTCGCCGCGCCATAGGAGTTTTTAGAGTGATAGCCGCAATGGTAGACATTTTCAGCAACGGAAATTGGAAAAGAGGCGATCGCATTTTTTATATCTACAGGCTTTTCAACTGTCCCAATCGAACTTGTCGGACAAGCTAAAAGCGCTTGCAGACTTCTTAATCTTTCTGTTTCATTTGTTGGCTGATGATACACCACCGACTGTCCCCCAGCGCGATTAAATACTGATGGAGTCATCCAACGGCAAGTATCGCAGTCAATACAACTACTATCAACATAAAAATCGCCGCTAATATTTTCAGCTAGGCGGAGATTTACTTTAGCCATAGTTCCAGATCCTCCAAAGTATAGATATCTTTTGATGTTAATTAACTAAGTCTGGGAACACCTCTCGCACCGCCGGATGTACCAATTGATGCTTAGTTACATTCACTCCCAGCGCCAAAGCTGAGTTGATTTCTAATGCTTTTTCTCCAAGATTAGCTAATTGCAAAACATAGGGCAATGTACTATTATTTAGTGCCTGAGTTGCCGTCCAAGGAACTGCACCGGGCATATTAGCAACTCCATAATGTACTACTCCTTCATCTACATAGGTAGGCTGCGTATGGGATGTTGGGTGCATGGTTTCGACACAACCCCCTTGATCGACGGCAACATCAACAATAACTGAACGCGATCGCATTTGTTTCACTAAGCTGCGAGATACAAGAATCGGTGCTTTACGTCCTGGTACTAAAACTGCCCCAATGAGCAAATCGGCATCCTTTACCGCCGCTTCAATCTGGGCAGAATTGCTATAAAGTAGCTCTACTCTAAAGCCAAATATAGTTTCAAGATATGCCAAACGTTCGACATTTACATCAATGATTTGTACCGCCGCACCCATTCCTACGGCAATTCTCGCCGCTTCTGTACCGACGATACCGCCACCTAAAATTACTACTTTCCCTGGTTTAACACCTGGTACGCCCCCTAAAAGAATCCCTCTACCGCCTTGTTGACGTTCGAGATACCGCGCCCCAAATTGCACCGCCAAACGTCCCGCAATGATGCTCATGGGCGTAAGCAGAGGCAACTTATTAGCGCCAGAAAGTTCTACAGTTTCGTAGGCGATCGCAGTTATCCCCGAATCAATCAATTGTTCGGTCAAGGGGCGGTTTGCGGCTAAATGCAAATAAGTAAACAACAACTGCTCTTTAGCTAAAAAATTGTACTCTGCTGCTACGGGTTCTTTAACTTTAACTACTAGCTGACGATTCCAAGCATTTACAGCGTTAACAATTTGCGCCCCAGCTTGCTGATACTCCTCGTCTGTAAAACCTGAACCCATACCTGCAAGACTTTCTACAGCTATATTGTGACCGTTTTCTTTGAGTACGCGGACGCTACTAGGACTTAAACCTACGCGAAACTCTTGGTCTTTTGTCTCTTTGGGAACGCCTATTTCCATGTTTTTTCTCTCACTTCTATCTTTAGCTTAAGCCCCAAATTGAGTAAGAAAGCGGACGGCTTTCACGACTAACACCGCACACTCTCTAGGAGAAGTGTTGTAAAAAGACTTCCACGCGGCGGCTTTATATTCATCATAGACTTCGCCTTTTTCAGGATTATTTTCTAGCCATCCTAAACGCACCGCATGACCTACCAATACATCTAGTACAATATATTCCTCAATTTGCAATTTTGGGTTGCGCTGGGCAATTTCTGCAAGTTCCATTAAGGCTTCTACATTCACTTGTCTATACTCTGGCGCTTCTATTTTGTTTAGCAAATGCTCGACTTGCAGGGCAAAATTTTTCTCTCCCGGTGTCATGGCTAAAATTAAATCGCTATCTAAACGATTGCGTCGTTCTAATTTATCGCCAATAACTACACCCTTACAGTGGTGCAATAATTGCCATACACCTTGATAAAAATCCTTTGGTACGCGGTTTGTAGAACCGTCCCACTGCCTTTGTTGATGCCAACTTTCTGTAGGCATTTGATTGTCTGGCGCTGGCACAACTGCCCACTCTATATCGCTTTCTTGTTGCTTAACGTGCAGAGATTCTTGCTGGCGCAATAGTTGATTCATGCCTTCATAACCAACTAATACTTGACGCAATCGCAACTTGACTTCAAAGGGTGAAAGCTGCATTAAATGCTCGTAGGCTTCATCTTGAGTAACCCCCAATTCACGACCAAGATCGCTAGTCATAAGTAAAATTAGATATCCTACCTTTAAAGTCAGTAAACCGCTAAACAGTTGGGGTTCTGCTCTAATTAGTAAACCGCAATAGATAAGGATTTCTTGAGTTAAAACGCGATCGCGTATATCTTCCCCACAAAAGCGATCGATTTTTGAGGCAATCTCGTTACTAGATACGGGACGCGAAATTAGCGAATCTATACTATAAGACTTGCCTACAGCAATTTGCTTGCCGCGTACTAGCATTTTCGTCACTTGATCGGATAAACCAATATCAACCATTTGCCGCAAACCCGCCGCTCTGCGTACTACTGCCCAAATTCCGGCTTTTCCTGCTTGGGTATAAACTTCATCTAATAGGTTTGCGATCGCCCCTGGCGCTACCCCTTGGGTAATCGCTACCTTTTGTCCCTCACCGCCAAAACCTGTATCAAATTCTATTCCCTGCAAGCGTTTTAATGTCTGCAATAACTCAATTTGCTCGTAGATATTATTAGAATTACGCAAACAATCTAATAAAAATTGCGGGTTAGTTTCCCGCTCTATCTGAAACTCTTGAACTTTACCCAGGGGCTGATTTTTTTCTGGGAGACAAGTTAAATAATATTTTTTCGGGGTAGCGTCGGTAAGCGGTGATTGGGCAAAATTAAAGTCATGGATAAAATCTATCCGCTCGGTAGTCGCCGTTAGCATCAACTGATTTAACCGCCCCAACTTTACTTTTACACCATTACAAAGTCCAGATTGGAGTTCCTGCATGAGGGCTAGAATTGCCTCGCTACCTGTTTCAAACATAGTATGAGTCAACTTCCAAGTCAGAGTCGGACGACCTAGTTCGCGCCAATGCTGCTGGATGTAAGCTAATTCATTTTTAAACTCGTCTACCAAAAAATGATAGTCAAGGGTTAAATAAAACTGTTGCACGTCTAAAAATGAAGGTAAAAATACAATCGTTTCGCCGCGAATACGAAAGATTCTAGACGCAATCAAACTCCTCAACCGCCGCACCGGACGACCTGTTAAGCCTAATTTATCGTTGCGTCCAATTTGGGTAAAAATTGCCGATAGATCCCCGGCGAGTCTCACCTGAATCGGCTCTAATTGCTGGGGTGTCTGGGTTTGAATCCCATAGACTTCTAACTGGGCTTGCAAGTCTTCATCCTCCGCTAAGAGGGCAATTTGTACCATTGCTTGGCGATCGCGTCCCAAGCGTAAATGCTGTCCCAAGGGGTCAATATCTCCTACTGACAACAGCTTCTCACTCAGCATTTGACCGAGCAAATACAAACCTTGCGCCCAAACTAAGGGGACATTTTCGTTAGGTAAACGCCTTTGAGTTGATGGGGCTTTTTTCTCCGCTTCAACGTTTTCTTGGGGAACATAATAGAGTTCTGGCAACAATTGCAATCCATCTTGCTCTATTAGTAATGGTTGTAAAAGTTGCTGATATTCTTTAACTTGCTCCGCATCTCCTCGAAAAATGCCATCTAGTAGTAAATAAGTGAAAAATAAGGGCCATTCTGACTCTATATGCTCAAACTGTTTGAGTTCCCAAGGTTCGTAATGCAAGCGATGGCTGTCTTCTAAAACTGTTTGATGTCCATCGCGTAAAAAGCGCTTGCAGCCATACTTTCCTTGCAACTTATTAATAATGTCGTTTCTAGTGCGTTCGACTAATAAAACATCTTCCACAGCAAAAGCTGGGAAACTAATTATACTTAGCAGCGCCGCGTCAATTTCTTTTGAGCCAGATTCTCGCGGTAACAGGTTTTCTAAAGTAATTCGGGCGCGGGCAATTTCATCGGGTAAAACGTGAATAACCGAAGCTTGGCTACCGCGTACCCCAAATAAATCCAATCCGGCGATCGCTTCTAAAGCTGCTTTAGACATTCCTACAGAACTTGCATTTAATTCCGAATTGCCATGATTAATTTTATTTCCCCGCTCCCAAATGCCGTAATCAGGAGTACGATAAGCTCTCCCAATGTAATAAACCAGGTTTTGAATAAAATTAACTTCGTCTAGGCTAAAGACAATTTGCAACCCCGAAGCGGTCATTTGCGCCAGCATCAGGATAAAAATTGAAGTTGCGTCTAGCTGTAAGTGTCCCCAATCGCCATCACCGACAACAATATCGCCCGTCTGCGTGTTGTATTTGGCGTGCAAAGCATCAATTGATGCTTGACTGTGTTTGAATTGCTCAACTTTACTTGCTTGGCGCATCATGGCAAACAATAGCCCACGCATCAACTTAATTACGCTATGTTCTAGTTCGTAAGTGCGCCCTTGATCTTCATCTATTTTGCGATAGGCGATCGCTAATCCCCAAACTGCCAAAATGCTATAAACATTATCTCTAACCCAAGCATCAGTATAATCGCCGTGAGCAGTAATCGCCGTACTAGCTGGGAGCAAGCCTGTAATCGGATTTTGCCGAGCCAGAATAATAGTTTTAATTTGGGTGTAGTAGTAGTCTAGGCGGGAAGGAGCGGCGGGTTTATCCATGTTTTTAACTATTTGAATATTTAATTAGATAGTGACAGATGGGATATAAGCGTTTCTGTAGTCCAAGTTGGCAAACCACATCCCAAAAAATCACCGTCATTCGTCCAAATGCCTGCGGGTAAAACTAAAGCCAAGGCGACAGTAAACCAATCATTGGGATCGCGGGGGATACGCAGTCTAGCTATAGTTTCCCATGAAGCGTAAATTTCATGAGGTACTATAATTAATTTAGTCTCAGCAAGAGTAATTGCATCACTTAATAAATTTTGCCCAGCTTCTTGAGAAAATACTTCCTTGCGTACCATCTTTTCAATTCGTTTACCCAACTCATGACGAGTTTCTTCCCAAGCCATCTGTGCTAGGTATAGTTCTAAACTTGGATGAATAATTAACTCTCGTCCCCGTTTGCGCGTCAACTCAGAAACCAAAATATTTGTATCGACAACTAAGCGCATATTATTCAGGTTGGGACAAATCTAAGGCAATACTTAGTTTTTCCTCATCCCAACCGCTCTGTGTCAATGCTTCATTCACTGATTGAGAGAGGCGAGTCAATGCTGCTTGAACTTCTGTTTCATCTGACTCCTTAACTGGAACGTAAAAGCCGACTATCTTACCGTGATGTTTGACGGAGATCGTTTCACGACTTTTTAGATAGTAAGCCGCCTTATCTCTAAATTCATGTATGCTTATACTTTTCACCTTTAACTCCAAATATGCGATCGCACTTTGCCGTCATAAGTTTATTATGGCTCTGTAGTCGTAAGGACAGTACAACCCTAGATCGCCCAATGACTCAAATAGACAACATTATCAAACTCGACCAATTCTTGAAATGGATAGGCGTAGCGCCCACAGGCGGACAAGCCAAGCTGATGATACTTGACGGCAATGTTTTAGTTAATGGCGAAATTGAAACTCGGCGGGGACGAAAATTAGTTACAGGCGATCGCGTTACCGTAGGTAATGAAACTTTTACCGTTGATTTAGATAATCCTTGAATAGTTTTGGACTAATACCTAATTTCCCAATGCCTAGCTGGGTACTCTAAATGTAAAGTCCATTAAAGAATTATCATGGCGACCTTAGAAGAAATCCAGCACATTGCGTCAAAACTATCGCTAACTCTCGACAATCCTAAATCTGTGAAGCTACAGATTAAGCAAATTAATTTACTCCAAAAGCAACTAAGAGCTATTAAAAAAGAATTAAGTGCAAGTATAAGCAATATTAATCAGGATGCAGCCCAATCTAGCACTGATAGTCTGGTTTCCGTTGGGTTGGATGTTTTCGGGAAACACAAGTGGGCAGGGAGACTTAGGGCAGAAACTCGACGCGCAACGGAACGAGAAAAGAAGCTGGCTAGACAGCCTTACATGGAAATTAAGCAAGCAATTGATAATTTGATCTTGGAGGGCGATCGCATTAAATTAAGAGCAGAGAAGTATCTTCTTAGCGATCAGGCGTAGATTTTTGACAATATTTTCCTAGCTCTATTTCAAATAATTGTTATAGAGCTAGACTTCTAGAGCAGTTTTATTATCATTATTTCGTAGCTTTCAGCAAGTCGTCCATCGCTCCTTGGTAGTCTCCCAAAGCAGAACGAGCCGTACTACGTTTGTTATATGCTTCAACATTGTTAGGATATCTATCTAGCAACTCATTATACTTGTTGATTGCTTGCTGATAATCACCTGCTTTATAGTAAGCATTACCCAACCCAATCACAAAACTTTGAATAATTTGTTGTTTAACATCCTTTCTTTCCACATTTTCTAAAGCTTCTTCTATGTCGTCATCCTAAGTACAGGACAAAAATTGTAGAATATTCAAGAAATCATCTGTTTTTTGCTCCAGATTGAGAACAATGTTTCG
>QQTW01000837.1_pt1 | contig 20327 bp, 15 predicted proteins | sample 1904831 | NCBI WGS metagenome assembly QQTW01 (sample SAMN09435610, study PRJNA476489) | Subsurface metagenome, whole genome shotgun sequencing project. | reverse complement strand
GTGGCAGGTTTCGGCGGCCGTGGCAAAATGGCGGTACGTGTCAACGGCAACGATGTAGTCGAGTTGGGAGAGGGTCATTTGAGCGAATGAATAATGGGTAATGGATAATAAGCAATACTTGTACCTACATTATCCAGTGCACATTGACCATTATTCGTTCTTACAACTACTTTTGTCACACAAAAAGCTATTGTCTATGAAAACACGTCAACTGCTGTTACTTTTTTTGTTTCTGAGTGCTTCGGCTGGGATTGCCCAGTCCAAAAAATCGGCGAACCCACCCGCGCCGGGTTTCGACATGGCGGGTTCCGACCCCAAAGCCGTGCAAATTGCCGATGAGGTCATGGCTGCCATGGGTGGCCGCAAAGCGTGGGACGATACGCACCTGATTGCCTGGAATTTCTTCGGTGCCCGCAAACTCGTGTGGGATAAATGGAAAGGGACGGTGCGGGTCGACAACCTCCGCGATGACCAGACCGTACTCCTCAACGTGAACACCGACGAAGGCCGGGTGTTTCGCGGTGGGAAAGAACTGACCGAACCCGACTCCGTGGCGAAGTACGTGAAAGCGGGCAAATCGGCGTGGATCAATGATTCGTACTGGTTAGTTATGCCCTTCAAACTCAAGGATTCGGGCGTGACGCTGAAATACCTCGGCGATACCACCGCAACAAAGGACGGCAAACCGGCCGATCTGATTCAACTGACGTTTAAAGGCGTTGGCGTTACGCCCGACAACAAATACCACGTTTGGGTCGATAAACAGTCGCGCTTGGTGACGCAGTGGGCGCACTTCCCGAAATATACCGACGAAACGCCCCGCTTCACCTTACCCTGGACCGACTACCAGAAGCACGGCCCGGTTTTGATCTCCGGCGAACGGGGTGAACGCGACCTGACCGACATTATGGTGTTCACGGGCCTGCCCGGCGAAGTGTTCAGCGACTTCACCCGCACCGACCTGAGCCGATACCCGCAGGCGAAATGAGTTCGTAGTTTGTGGTTTGTAGTTTGTGGTTGGCTGACGCAAGATCAGACCCGCGTTAGCCAACTACAAACTACAAACCACAAACCGACAAACTAACTCCTTAAAACTCCTGTTTCCTCATTATGGAAGCACCTGTTTTACAGCCGCCCGCTGTGGCATCAGCACCCGTTGGTAAAACGGGGGTATTGATCGTTAATTTAGGCACCCCCGACAGCCCCTCTGTGCCGGACGTGCGCAAGTACCTGCGCGAATTTTTGATGGATGGCCGCGTGATCGACTTTCCGTATATCCCACGCTTTCTGCTCGTCAATGGTATCATCGCGCCGTTCCGCGCACCAAAGTCAGCAAAGATCTACAAGCAGCTCTGGGTCGAAACTGGCTCGCCCCTGAAGCACTACGGCTACATCGTGGAGCGGCAGTTGCAGGAAGCCCTCGGCAGTGATTACGTGGTCAAATTGGCCATGCGGTATCAAAACCCCAGCATTGACGCGGGCTTAGCCGATTTCAAACGAATGGGCCTGACCGATCTGGTGGTCATTCCGTTTTTCCCGCAGTATGCGTCGGCCTCTACTGGGTCGGTGTATGAAAAGGTGATGGACATTCTGAAAACGTGGCAGGTCATGCCCAAACTTCGGTTCGTCAACCGCTTTCTGGAACACCCCAAGTTTATCGAAGCTTTTGTGCAGGCGGGGCGTAAATACCTCACCGAACGCGCCTACGATCACGTGCTGTTCAGCTACCACGGCCTGCCCGAACGCCAGATTCGCAAGGGCGACGTGACGAAGGAGGTGTGCCGCTTTGGCGATTGCTGCGGCTCGCTCACGGCCATGAACCAGCACTGCTACCGGGCGCAGTGCTTTGAAACTACGCGCCGAATCGTGCGCGAACTGGGCTTAGCCGAGGGAAGTTACACGACCTGCTTTCAGTCCCGGCTGGGCCGCGATCCGTGGATCAAACCCTACACCGACGATATTATCAAAGACCTCGCGGCCAAGGGTGTCAAGAGCGTGCTGGCTTTCTCGCCCGCCTTCGTATCTGACTGTCTGGAGACAACCATTGAGGTTGGCGAAGAATACAAAGAGCTGTTTGAAGAGCGGGGCGGGGAGCACTGGCAGTTGGTCGAGAGCCTGAACGACAATCCCCTGTGGATTGAAACGCTGGTTGATCTGGTCAAAACGGCGTAAACGTTGATACCATGAAAAAGGCCGCTTCCTTGTGCAGGAAAGCGGCCTTTCGCTATAAAAATAGAATAGAGACTGGTGATTAAGCCGCCATGCGCAGGTAGGGTTCCTGGCTCTGAGGCTGCTCCAGCATGGGGATAATGATGGTGTTCATCCGCTCCCGCACAAAGCTCTCCTGCAAATAAGTTGGGAGTTTGGCTACTAACTGCCGATAAGCGTCGGCGCCAAGCGCTTTGGCAATGTAGGCTTCGTGAACGGCATTGATGTGCGAGACGATGTTGACTAAGCTCTGGTGGAACAGCTTCACGTCAATCTCGGAATCCACAAACCGCTCAATCTCGCGGTTGGTCGACGAAATGCGCAGGCGGCTGAGCATGTCGAAGTACGTCGTGTAGCCAATCTGTTTCGCTAACTGCTTGTACTGCTCAACGCTGAACTTCTGCAAAATCTCGCCCGTCTTGGGACTGCGCAGGGCCGTCTTCGGGTTGTTCTGAATGGCATTGCGCAGGGACTTCACACGCTGGTCGCGGGTGGTTTTCAGGAACTGAGCCAGCTCCGCCTGGGCCGAACCTGACCGCGACGGCAATAGCAGATCCGTTTTGGCCGCTACGCTGAATCGCTTGGCCATCGGCAGCCGCTGAATGCGGTAGCTGTTGATGGGGCCAAGGGCGTAGTAGCCAATAGACGCCGGGTAGTAGCCCCGCACGACCATGTTGCCAATCCGCTTACGGATCAGTTCTTCATTGCTGACGTTGACGCCCTGCACGGCCAGAAAGGCCCGTGCGCTGAACAACGCACTGTAGTAGGCTTGTGGAAAAGTCCAGTGCAGGGAGCTTTGCAGGTATTGCTCGTCGTTGACGACGGGCGTGATCCGAAGCGCATACTCGGCGCTCCAGCTATTGAGCAGCAACTTCTCCAGCGCCCGGCGGCTCTCGTCGGTCACACGGCCGTAGAATTGCTGAAAAATGGGAAACTTAGCCACATCAAACAGGTCGTTCTGGTGCTGGATGTGGTAGTCCATCGCGAAGAAATGGTTCAGAAACACCTGTGCTGGAATCGACTTCCGCCAGGTCTCGTCGGGGCGGCCATCCGTCAGCAGCAGGTTACCCGCCGGAGCCGGAGCAAGTGGTGCCTGAGTGTTCGGAGTGTGCATCGAAACGTTGGTTATCTGTGTCATACAATACTAACGAAAAACGTGTTTTTGGGGTTCATTTTTACGGAACTATTTTACGTATGTAAGATCACTGTAAATCAACGGTTTATCTACATATTCATGGGCTAAAAAATGCCCGCCGGAAGGCACCTCACCGAATACCCCGCTGCGCTATTTTTTGGCCGTTTGAACGTACTTTTGGGCGGTCTTTCTGCGTTGCCCTTACTACATGAATCGAACTCAATCACTACTCATCGCCAGTTGCCTGCTGGTCAGCGGTTTCCCACAGTCAACCGGTTGGGCACAGTCGAAACCCAGGGTTAACCCCCCTGCGGTTTCTACCGTAGAACCGGCTTCCATTGGGGGAACGGTCGTTGATGCGGCAACGGGCCGACCCGTGACGGGGGCTACGGTTGTCGCAAAAAATCAGGTTGGAAAAGTCAGTGCGCAGCAGCGCATTGGTACTGATGGAGCTTATCGGCTGAGCCTTGACGATGCAAAACAGGCGTATCTCCTCCTGATTAATGCGGACGGCTACGAACCCTACGAGGAACGGATCGTCTTCACGACGTCGACGTCGCTCTCCACTCAACTCACCAAAAGACCCATCAGCCTGTATCGCACGGGCACGAAGCCGCCCATTCACCAGAACGCCACGACGCTCGAAACGGCCACCGCTCCGGCATCAACGTCGTCGGTGGCTGTTGTAACACCGCTAACGGAAGCGACCGTCACGGCAAAAGCAACGCGTGGTCAGTCCTCGGCGGAGGCAACGCTTGCCCCCGCCGGTCCGCGGTTAACCCCGCCAAAAACGCTTGATGCCAAAGTGGTGTATACGCCCCCGCTCGTGGTGGCCGCTCCCGGCAAAACCACGCAGTTGCGGGCCATTCAGTTCGTGCAGAGCAAAGCCGAACTACTGCCCGATGCGCAGCCCGCGCTGGAGCAATTGGCCGCTTTTCTGAAGAATAACCCCACTGCGGAAATCGAACTGGGCGGACACACGGATAACCAGGGTGATTTCGACGAAAACCTACGCCTGTCGAAACAGCGCGTCGAAGTCGTGAAGGCGTATTTGGTGACCAACGGCATTGCCGCCAGCCGGATTGTGACGCGGGGCTACGGCCCCACACGGCCCATCGGCAGTAACAACGCCGAAAATACCCGTCAGTTTAACCGGCGGGTGGAAATGACGATCCTGAAGCAGTAGGTATCACGGGCTTTAGCCCGTACGCGTTCAACATACGCGTACGGGCTAAAGCCCGTGATACCTACCCTTTTCTTAAAATCATCTCCGCTACCTCCCGGCCGGTTTGCATGGCCGCGTTGAGCGACGGATACGCCGTTTGGTCGCCACACTGGTAGAGCGATTCGGTCAGTTTCAGGGGGCAGGTCGTAATACTGCCATCAAGGAGCGGGCTATAACTCGGCAGCGCGTAGGGCAGATGGTAGGTGCGCAGGTGACGCCAGGTGCGGACCTGCGCACCAAACCAGTCCGTTAATTCCCGCTGAATCCGTTCCGTCAACGCCACTTCATTGACCGTTTCCAACCCCTGGGTGCTGACCGAGATCAGGGTTTGACCAGTGGGGGCGTAATCGGGGGCTACATCGCTCATCACGGCGAGGTTGTGCACCGCCGAACTTCGGTTGGAGTTGAGCATCAGCAGCTTTTTCTTCGGGATCGAATCCGGGCTGTTGGGAGCCGAAAAGTAGGTGCAGGTCGTGCGGTTGAACGACCGTTCGGTTGGTGCTGTATCCCCCCCGCCGGTGGTATTCAACAGCACGGTGGCCTGGGCCGCGTCAACGGCCAGTACAATGGCCCCGGCCGTGAGGGTTTCGCCCGAGTCGAGGACGACAGTGTTGCCGTCGATCCGCCAGACGAGCGTTTTCAGCCGAATTTGCCCCGGCGACAGTCGGCCCGCTAACTGCTCAGGGATGGCCCCAATCCCCCGCGCGGGTACGGCTGCATCGCCCGAAAAAAACATCCTGAAGCAGAACTCGAAGAAATTACTCGACGTCGTGAGGGCGTCTTCGAGAAAAACGCCCCCGAAAAACGGCCTGAAAAACCGGTCGATCATGCGGTCTGAGAAGCCAATTTCGTGCAACAGGGCCAGCGTGGTGGTGGGTGTCTGCCGAAACAACTCATTGGTGGACAGCTCCTGCGTCCGGCGCATCAGCTCAAAAATCCGTAGCTTGTCGCTCAGGGTACCCACGGGCGAAGCCAGCGTCTGGAACACCGAGAACGGTTCCTGGAAGGGGTTCAATAATGTCATCCACGGAGACGCTGCTGAATCCTGATCCCGGATCAGCGCCCCCGACCGGAATCGCTGCAAGTCGAGGGCCGCGTAGTTGAACAGCCGACGAGCTTCGGGGTAGGCCGTCAGCAGAATTTGAAACCCCCGGTCGAGCCGGAAGCCATCGACAAGGTCAGTGCGGACCCGCCCGCCCACGCCATCGGCCGCGTCGAGAACCAGCGCGTCGATACCCGCCTGTTTAAGGTAAACGGCGCAGGTCAGGCCTGCCATTCCAGCCCCAATAATAACCACCGGCGAATCAGTAGACGCCATACGAATGAGTTGAATTAGCTGATTGACACGCAAAGGTATCGACTCCGTGAATTGGCCCCTCATCAGTGCCCGAATTGTGTGGTATTATTTCTATAAAAATTGACTAAAACATAGATAACAATAATTTAATAATCTGATAGTCAGAGTATATAAAAAGTATTATTTTGCTTTTTATAGTGAACTGCTAATTTTGCCACAGTTGTTTGTGTTCTAACTGTATGAACCTGTTAGTCGTTGACAACTTCGATTCCTTCACCTACATGCTCGTTGATTATCTGCGGCAGGCAGGGGCGGATTGTCGGGTGGTGCGCAACAATGAGCCGATGGCGGAGTTCACCAGTCAACCCGTCGATGGGGTCGTGTTGTCGCCGGGACCAGGAATACCCCGGCTGGCTGGGCGGCTGATGGCGGTCATTGCGCATTATTACCAGCGCCTGCCGATGTTGGGCGTGTGTTTGGGGCATCAGGCGCTGGGTGAGTTTTTTGGGGCTGACCTCGTGCCAGCCGCCCAGCCAATGCACGGCAAGGTATCAGCGATTCGGGTGCTGACGAACGACGAACTGCTGCGTAATCTACCGGTAACGGTTGAGGTGACGCGCTACCATTCGCTGTTGCTAACGAACCTGCCCGCCGACCTGGTTACTACGGCTGTCACCGATAGCAACGAGTTGATGGCCATGCGCCACCGGACGCTGCCGCTGTGGGGAGTGCAGTTTCATCCTGAAGCCGTACTGACCCGAAATGGTCTGCAACTGCTGACCAACTGGGTCGATTTAGTGAGAAAGGGTTTATAGTTTGTAGTTTTTGAGTTTGTGGTTTGTCGTTGCGGTTCCCCCGCACGGCAGCGGCCGACCGTCGGCGTACCGGCACGACTGTTTCGCGTTAACAAACCACAAACTACCGAACTACAAACGGAATTATTAACCGTTCAAGTCGTATGAACTATCAAATTCGGGAGGAAGCGGGCTTTCGCTATGTGGACGAAGGCCAGGGCGAAATACTGTTGTTGCTGCACGGCCTGTTTGGAGCACTCAGCAACTGGGACAGCGTTATCGGAACATTTTCGGACCGCTACCGGGTTGTCATTCCGTTGTTGCCGATCTACGAGATGCCCATCCGGCAGGCCAGTCTGGAAGGACTGCTGGCCTTTGTTCAGAAATTTGTCGCTCGGAAATCGCTGGACGACCTCACCCTGCTGGGCAATTCATTGGGGGGGCATCTGGCCCTGCTCTACGCTTTTAACAACCCCGATCAGGTTCGGCGAATCGTACTCACGGGCAGTTCAGGCCTGTTTGAGAACGGCATGGGTGGCTCGTTTCCCAAACGCGGGAGCTATGATTACATCGCTGAGCGCGTCGCCTACACGTTCTACGATCCAAAGGTGGCCACGAAGGAACTCATTGATGAGGTGTTCAGCATCACGAGCAGTATTCCCAAGTGCATGAGCATCGTGGGTATTGCCAAATCGGCGCAGCGCAACAACGTAGCCAACGAACTGCACCGGATTCAGGTGCCGACCCTGCTCGTCTGGGGCCTGAACGACACCATCACCCCCGCCGAAGTAGGCCACGAATTTAATCGGCTGATTGCGCAGTCGGAACTGTATTTTATTGATAAGTGCTGCCACGCGCCCATGATGGAATGCCCTGATCGGTTTAATGAATTGCTCGAAAACTGGCTCGTCAGGCATTCAATGGGCGAACTGGTTGCCTGATAGAGCCGTAAAAGAAGTATATCGATGCGGTGAACGACGTGTGACGTTTACGACTTACTGCGTCTTTTGACCGGCGGCTATTTTCCCGGCATTTATAAACTATGCTGGAAATTCCGTAGTTTTCTACCGTACAGTTTTTAAATCGACTAAGTAGTATGCTGGCTTCCGAACTCATTGATCCCATGCTCCCGTCCTTAAAGCCAACCGATCGGGTGGGGCAGGCGCTGGACTGGATGCAGGAGCACCGCGTTGGGCAACTCGTATTGACCGATCAGGGTGAGTACCGGGGTGTGCTGAGTGAAGAGTTGCTGATGGACGTTGCCGATGACGAGCAACCCCTGAGCGACGTGATGCGCCTGTTTGAGCAGACGTTCGTTTACGAACAGCAGCACCTGTACGAGATTATTGGGCTGATTCTACAGCACCGGATGGAGGTGGTTGCCGTCGTGGCCGAGGGCCGGGAGTTCACCGGTACGATCTCGGCGAATGAGTTGCTCAAACAGTTTGCCCAGGAATTGGGCGTTCAGGAAGCGGGTGCCATTCTCATCCTGAACATGAACGAGCGTGACTATTCCCTAACCGAAATCAGTCGGCTGGTGGAGTCGAACAACGTTAAAATCATCAGCAGCTATTTCTCCAGTGCCGCCTACGGTATGCCCGACCGGTCGCGGCTAACGCTCAAACTCAACCGCCGGGACATCACGCCCGTCATCTCCACTTTCGAGCGCTTTGGTTACCACATCGAAGCGGCTTTTGCCAATGCCCCCGTCGAAAGCATTGACCAGGAGCGGCTCGATTCGCTGCTCCGTTTTCTGAATACGTAACCTATTAAGGTTTGTGTCGTTTGTGGTTTGTAGTTCCTCCGGCTGGCCCGCCAACGACAAACCACAAACGACAAACCCACAAACTGCCTTATGAAGATTGCCATTCACGGGCGCAACTTTCCCGAATCGGCCCGGCCGTATATCCAGTCCATGTTTGAGGAACTGGCTAAACGGCAAACCGAAGTCACTATTTCAGAAGGCTATCGGGAGTATTTAGACAAAGCGGGCGTGGCGCATTACAGTCAGGCCACCTACTCAACAATGGAGGGCGTTGCCGACGTCGACTTTATCTTCAGCCTGGGGGGTGACGGCACCCTGCTCGATGCCGTCACGCACGTTGGCCCCCGGCTCATCCCCATCATTGGCATCAACATTGGGCGGCTGGGTTTTCTGGCTACGGTGGCCCCGCCATCCATTCGGCTCATGATCGACGCGCTCTTCAACGGGCAGTTCAGCATCGACGAACGGACGTTGGTGGGCGTGCGGTCTAACCCCGACATTTTTGGCAACCTGCCCTTTGGTCTCAACGACTTCACCATTACGCGCACCCAGACCTCGTCGATGATTACGGTGCATACTTACCTCGACGGCGAATTCCTGAACTCGTACTGGGCCGACGGAATCATTATTTCAACCCCTTCTGGGTCAACGGGTTACTCGCTTAGCTGTGGAGGGCCGGTGTTGCTGCCCCAAACGAATAACTTCATCATTACGCCCATCAGCCCGCACAACCTCAACGTGCGCCCCATGATTGTGATGGACACCTGCCAATTAGCGTTTGAAGTTGAGAGCCGCAGCGGTAACTTTCTGGCTGCGCTGGATTCGCGCTCGTTCACTGTCGAAACATCCGCCCGCATCAGCGTCCAGAAAGAAAGTTTCAACGCACGGTTAGTGAAACTGAGCGACGACAATTTTCTGAATACGCTACGCAGCAAACTTAACTGGGGCTGGGACATCCGAAACTAAAGAGCAGCAATAATGCACGGCCAAAGCCGGTGCATTGTTGCTGCCTTGTTCTCGCCAGTGCGTTAATATTTCATTTCCCCCCGATCTTTCTCGACGGACGTCCGGCCCTCCTTCATCCAAATCGGCATGGGGGCATCTTTCAGGTGATAGTCGAAGAACTGGTACATCCGGATACTCAGGTCTTTGGAGTTGTGCCGTTGCGTCAGGTTGTGTCCTTCGCCGTTGTAGACGAGCATCCAAACGGGTTTATTCAGCCGACGCAGCGCCGAGAACAACTCGATTCCCTGCTGCCACGGAACGGCCCCGTCTGCATCGTTGTGCATCAGTAACAAGGGCGTCTGCACCTGATTGGCATAGAATAAGGGCGAGTTTTCGATGTAGTTCATAGGCTTGTCCCAGAGCGTACCCCCAATGCGGCTTTGCGTCTTCTCGTACTGAAACGCCCGGCTCACGCCCGTTTCCCAGCGGATACCGCCGTATGCGGAGGTCATGTTGGCCACGGCGGCCCCGGCTTCGGCGGCCCGGAACAGGTTGGTCCGGGTGATGATGTAAGCGGCCTGGTAACCACCCCAGCTTTGGCCCTGAATGCCGAGTCGGTCGCGATCCACAAAACCCTTGTCAATCAGGCTCAGCACACCGGGCACCACGCAGTCGTAGGCATTGGGACCGGGTTGCCCCATTGTGTAGACGATATCGGGAACGAACACTAAATATCCGTTCGATACGCAGTAGGGAATGTTGATGGTCGACCGGCTTGGTGCCGGTGCCCGGTAATCGTTCAGCGTTTCGGCATTGCGTTCGTAGAAATAGGTCAGCATCGGGTATTTCTTGCCCGCGTCAAAGCCTTCGGGCTTGAAAAGTAACCCCTCCAGCTTGGTGCCGTTGGTACCCGTCCACTTCACCAATTCGACGCTACCCCACCGGACGCTGTCCTGCTGCGGGTTGACGCGCGTCAACTGGACGGGCGACGTTAGGGTCGTATCCGTTTGGAAGAGGTTAATCGGCTCCTGAAAGTTACCCCGGTAAAACGTCATCGTAGCCGCGTTTTTGGCTTTGCTTAACCCGAAATAGCGGTGGTTGCTACGGGTAAGCACGGTTGGCTCGGCCGCTGTCTGCCCGTTTTTAGTTTTCAGAATACCCGTTGCTTTGTCACTCTCCCAAATGCCCGTCAGAAATAATTCGGTTTTGGGATCAATGGCGGTTTCGACTGACCGGCGTCCGGGTACGTCATCGTCGCGGTCCAAGTCGGCGCGACGCAGCCGGATTTTGTTTTTACGGCCCCAACCAGCCGTCAGGTTCAGCGGTTTTTCGGCACCGGTGGGGTCAATTTGCCAGATGTCGTACCGGTCGTAGAGCCACACGTAGCGGTCGCCGGTTGTCCAGCCCGCCGAGCCGTAGGAGCCGGGCAGGTTCGGCGTGTCGTGCTCTTCATCGAAAAATTTGCTGGGCAAACCCCGCGTCAGGTCAATGCGTTTGCCGTCATTAATGGCCCAGGCCCGCCAGAGGGAATCGCGCTCGTCGAACCAGTAGGCGTACTTCCCGCCGGGCGATAGTTTGGGGGTTGACGCCATGATGTCGTTGGCAATCCGTTTCTTCTCGCCCGTTTCCGCATCAATCAGGTATAAGTCCGTATGACCGGGGTCCCACGAGGCCTGAACCTGATAAGGCAGGTCGCTCAGGCCCAGCAGGTAGCGGGTGTTGACCTTCTCATCGAAGGCGACGGTCGGAACTTCGCGGTTGGCCAAGAGGGTAACTTTGCCGGAAGTCAGATCATAAACGGTCAGAAAACCGCGTTCTTTTTCTTCCTTGAGCCGTCGCTGCTGCATGGGCTGCAACCGACTGTCGGTCCAACTCCAGACGTCCATCTTCACTTTCTCGTCGTCGGGGGTCAGCGTATCTTTGGTGGGCTTGGGCGCAATAGGCGATGTAGAAAAATACAGCCGCTTGCCATCATCGGCAAATTTTGGTTCGCGATATTCATTCACCGACCAGCCTTTGGGTAAGGCTGCCGTCAGCGTGTCGGTTATCACGGTGAAGGGTGTGGCGGGTGTTGCTTTACCCCGTTTTCCCTTTGCCACAACCGGTGGCATCAGGCTCTTGTAGTACAGCGTAAACACCTTCACGTCGCTGCCCGCGCTGTCGGCCGAGGCCATCCAGGTAAGCTGTTTCCCCGCTTTGTCGACGGCTAATCCTTTATACACCTTCCGGGCGGAGCTGGTATCGACAAGGGCGGTTTGCCCGTTGACAGCACTGAATAAAAATACGCCCGGTACACTTTTATCACCCGTTTTTAGGGAATCACTCGCCGATTCTTTGCTGTAAAATATGGCCTGGCCATTGTCCGACACCACCACGTTCGAGACGTAGCGGACGGTTTTGGCTGAGCCATCGGCCATGTTCAGCAGCGTCAGATCGTCGCCCTTGGGCTTTTTCGACGTTCCCCTGCTGGTTGTCACTGCCGTTGTCGAAACGGGCGGTAGCGGGGTAAGCGTGTCGTTCTGAGTAACCGCTTTAGGAGTTGATTTGGGACTTTCGGCTTTGCGTTCCTGTAATACCGCCAGCCACGAACCCGCGTCCTTGCCGAATACGAATGATTTCACATTGGGAAGTTTAGTCGGCTTACCCGTTGCCAAATTCAGGGCCAGCAAACTGTCTTTGGGCATGTCGTCGGGCTTCTTTTTCTTTAGTTTCGCCTTCCGCGTGTCAGCAACGGGAACCTTGAGCCGCATCACCAGAAACTTACTATCGGGCGTGAACTGCGCCATGTAACCACGGGGGAACGCGTAGCGCGTCGGGCTGCTGGCCGGACCGGTACTGGTCACCTCCAGCCGTCCATCGCCTTCCTGCGGGTCGATCTGATAGGCAATCCAGCGGCCGTCGGGTGAGATCTTCTCGGAGTATACCCGTTGCCAGCGGTCATAATCGGCCGCCGTGAGCGGGCGTTTCTGACTTTGAGCCGTGAGGGATGCGAAGAGAAATAAACAGGTAAGTAGTCGGCGAAAGTGACTCATAAACGGAATGTTAACAACGAACGAATTGACCATCCTGCCTGAGTTGTTGCAGGAAGGATGGTCAAAAATAGCACATGAAAAGCAAGGTATATTTCTAAAGAGGATTTTGCGTGACTGCCGCGTTGGCGTTCAACTCCCGGCGCGGAATTAAAAACTCCCACTGCTTGTCGCCCGCCGGAACACTGAAAAGCACGGCCACGGCGGATGTGATGTTCGCGCCGTTGCGGTTGAGGGGCAGGTTCATCCGTTTCAGGTCGGTGAACCGGAAGCCTTCGCCCCACAGTTCAACGCGCCGGTTGAACAGAATCTCGTCCATCAATGCCGTGCCCGTTTTGGTCGACAGCTTATAGGCCGGGTCACGCTTGCTGACCAAATCGAACAGCGCCGTGGCCGCGCCCGTGGCGTTGCCCAGACGCGCCTGCGCTTCGGCTTCAATCAGGTACATCTCGGCGGCCCGCATGTAGGGCACGTCGCCCATGGCACTGGTCGAAGGTGTACCCGGCAGGCGAAATTTCTGGTTCATGTATGGTGCTCGCACCCCACCCGTCGGCACAACTGAATTGGTAGCCGTCGGTGCTTTGACCCACATCTTTGATCGTACGTCTGTCGTCGGAATCTGGTCGTAGAGCAGGCTGTTGATGACTTTCGGCGTTACCCGGATGTTGGTGGAGTTGTAGTTGCTGGAGATGTAGGAGTGAAACGCGCCGAAAAACTCCGACTGGTCTTCGAGGTGATCGAATCCCCACATCCATTCGGGATTGCCGATGTCCGAAAAACCTTCCTGGTACTGGGCTACGCTCATCAGCGAAAAACCCTTACGGGCTTCGGCCGCAAATTTTGCCGCATCGGCCCAGTTTTGCTGGGTCAGCGCTACCCGGGCCTGAAAACCCTTTATCACCTCCAGGTTGATGTGCGACTTGAAACCGCGGGCCGAGGTCAGGAGGGCGGCTGCATCGATCAAATCCTTATTGATCTGCGTGTAAATCTCCTCAACCGTCGCCCTGGGTAACCCTTGGGTGGTCGGCGTGGTCGGCGTGAGCACCAGCGGCACGCCAAGCTGGCTGTTGGGCTTGGCAGCCCCGTTGTACCGCTTGCCGTAAAGCTGCACTAAATTGAAATACGAGAATGCCCGCAATCCCAGTGCTTCACCTTTCACCTGATTCCGTTCGGTATCGGGGCCGGCCGCGTTGTCGATGTTCGCGATGGCAATGTTGGCGTTCCCAATAATCCGGTAATATAACCGGTACGGCAACTCGTTACCGATTGCCGTCTCCGACCGGTGCGCCTGCCAGCGTGTTTCGGCGAGGTGCCCGACATTCGACGTGTTTGCAATTACCACATCCTCACCCAGCACGTCCACGATAATCATCATGGCCGGATGACCAAAATGGGGCTGCGAACCCAGATACCGCGCAATCATGGCCCGGTAGATGCCATTGATGGCGGCTGCCGCGTTTTTGGTGGTGGAATAGGCAGCTCTGGCGTCGATATTACCGGTCGGCGACGTGTCTAAATACGTTTCTTTGCAAGCGGTGGTGAGCAGGCCCAGCACCAGGATCACTGTCAGGAGTTTTGCTTTCATGGTTGTCTAAAGCTTAAAGGGTGAATGAAACGCCCAGCACCAAACTCTTGGCCGGGCTGAATGCGTTGCCGGTTACACCGTTGAACTGCTGCTGCACGTTCATACCCTGCCGACGCGACAGGATGAAGAAGTTTTCGCCACTCACGTACACCTGAGCGTTTTCCATGAATACTTTGCGGGCCAGCTTATCGGGCAGAGAGTAGGAAAGCGTTACCGAACGAATGTTCAGGTAGCTGGCGTCGGTTAGCCACCGGTCCGATTGGGCATCAAAATCTGCGGTCCGGCCTGCATCCATCCGGGGCACGTTAGTGACGTCGCCGGGATTGCGCCACCGGTTCAGAATGTCGACGTGCTTGGCACTGCCGTAGCCGCCCGCGCTCATCAGTGCCGCATACGTTGCGTCGTAAGTTTTTCCGCCCAACTGGTAGACCAGCAGGCCCGACAGGGAGATTCCCTTGTACTGGAACCTGTTGGTGATGCCACCCGTCAGTTTGGGGATGGAGCTTCCGTTGTAATGGAAACGGGCGTTGTTCACACTGGTCGTGAGCGTGTCGCCGGCTTCAGTAATTCGGGAGTTGGATGCCACAAAATTGGCCGCCCGGTATTGCACTTCGCCCGTCGCCGGGTTCACCCCTCTGAATTCGCGCAGCCAGTAATCGAAGATGGACTGGCCAACGGCTAATTTTTTGGTGCCGTCAATAATTTCGGGATTTTCGGCGGGCATCTTCGTAATTCGATTTTTTATCTTAGTCGCGTTCAGGTCAATGCGCCAGCTAAAATCCTTGTAGCGAATCGGTTCGATGCCCAGTTCCACTTCAACCCCCCGGTTGTACATGGTGCCAATATTCCGGGTAACCGTTGGTATACCCGCCGACAGGGGCAGCGGTACGTCGAAGATCAGGTTGGAAGACTGGCGGTCGAAGTATTCGAGCGTACCTGACACCCGGCCCTTAAACAGGCCAAACTCTAAAGCTACGTCGAACGCGTTGCTCGATTCCCACTCCAAGTTTTGATTTCCCAAACTCGTTTGCACAACCCCCGCTTCCGTCGCATTATTCCAAGCGCCCAACCCGTATAGCGGCTGCCACGCATAATAACTAATCGTGTTATCCTGGGCACTCTGCCCCGTGTTACCGCCCCCGTCGTTACCAGTCTGGCCGTAAGAAGCCCGCAGTTTCAGCGAGCTGATGCCAGGAAGCGACCGCAGGAATGTCTCCTGATCTAAACGCCACGCGCCACTGACCGAAAAGAACGTTCCCCACCGCGAATCCCGGTAGAACTTACTGGAGCCGTCGCGCCGAACGGAAGCCGAGAGAAAGTATTTCTGGTTGTAATCGTAATTAATTCGCGAGAAGTACCCTTCAATCCGGCGCTGGAAAGCAACCGAATTCAGGAAAGTCGTCGTCGTGAAGTTGGCCAGCTCATAATTGCCGTCCACAATCTGCTGGGAGCGGGACCCTTCGAGGTTATTGTCGCCAACCTGAAAGTTTTCGTGCCCCAGCAATACGTCGACCGTGTGCTTGCCAAACCCTTTGTTGTAGTTCAGCAGTTGGTTGAAGTTATAGCTGGTGATATTTTGAAATTCGTGGTTAGCCCGCCCGGCCGGTGCACCGTCGCCAACCTGCGGGTTTCCGTACGTGTAGGTGTTGATGTTGGTAATATCGGTGCCGATGTTGGTCGTGAATTTGAAATCCTTCAGGAAGGTAATTTCCGCGTAGCCACGCGCACCCAACACGTTCTGGCGGAGATTATTCCGGTTCAGCACCGTTTCGGCGAGCGAATGGCGTCCGCCAAACTGCGGCCGGGCGGGTAATCCCAGGGCCGTCAGGTTGCCAAAATCCCAGCGTCGGCTGCCATCGGGCAACGTCAGAAACTGGCCGGGGTTGTTGGGGTCGTAGGCGTAGACCGGGTAAATGGGTCCGATGTTGCGGGAAAAGAAAAAGGGATTGACAAAGGTCGTACCGCCCGCATTACCACCCGCGTCGGCCCGGTTGGATTTAACGATGGTCGCCGATAAATTGGCTCCGGCCCGGAACCAGGGCTTCATCTGCGAATTAACATTGAGTCGGCCCGTAAACCGATCATAGTCCGAGCGAATCAAATAAGCTTTATCATTCAGGTAGGACATGGACAGGAAATAGTCCGAGTTTTTCTGACCGCCCGCGAAACTCACGTTTAGTTCATCGCGGTTTCCCTGCCGCATCAGCGGCTTCTCCCAGTTCAGATCATCTTCCGAAAACCGGAGATTGGCGGTAGGATTCAGTTGCCCATTGACGTCGACTAACTGATTGTCGGGTACGTTGTAGGCGTTGTAGCCAACCAAACCCACCAATAGGCGGGACGCATCAGCATTCGCGGTGCTTAGCGACAGCGGGCTGGTGGCCCGGTACGCCACGTTGTTGCGGTACATTTCCCACATCAGCGGGTAGTATTCGCCCACGCCCACCCGTTCGTATTCTGGCAAACCCCGTGTGCTGACGCCTTTGGTATAGCGAACGTTGATCGTGCTGCGGTCTTTCTGGCCTTTTTTCGTCGTAACAACCACCACGCCGTTGGCGGCCCGTGCCCCGTAGAGTGCCGTTGATGCCGCGTCTTTCAGTACCGAAATGCTTTCGATGTCATTGGGGCTTATGTTGGCAACGTTGCCGGAGTACGGAATCCCATCCACCACGTAGAGCGGATCGCTGCCCGACGAAATCGACCCGAAACCCCGGATTCGAATGTCCGGGGCCGTTCCCGGCTGACCGTTACCGGCCGTGGTCTGAACCCCCGACACCGCTCCCGAAAGGGCTTGGGCTAAGTTGTTGACCGGGCGGTTCTGAATTTGGGTGGGTGAGAGCGTACCGGCCGACCCCGTAAACGATGTCCGCTTGGCCGTACCAAACGTGGTCACGATCACCTCGTCCAGATTAGTTGCGTCAGGTATGAGTTTAACCGTAAAATTCGTCTGGTTGCCAACAGCGATCTCCTGCGAGGTGTAGCCCACGAAACTGAATACCAGACGACCATTGGTGGGTGCGTCGATCCGAAAATCGCCGTCAGCGTTGGTGCTGGTGCCCTGAGTGGTGCCTTTAATCACGACTGTAACGCCGGGGAGTACCGATCCATCATCGCCCGTCACTTTTCCAGTCACTGTCCGGCTCTGCGCCAGGGCGAACTGGTTAAGTAGGAAGACGCTCAAAAGACAGAACAGTTGTAAAGATTTTTTCATGTTATCAGTTTTGGTTAGACAGGTTGCAATCTATCATTTATTGTATCGACAAGCAAAATCGATAGGTAACAAATTTGGTAAATTCAGTGTATTAATTATTAATACACCAGTAAATAATGGTTAATCAATATAAACGTTGGTAATCGTGCTTATTTGCGCTTAAATTTTAATTGTGCCGTTTTAGCCTGAAGACGACGCTGTGTTTATTAGTAGCTACCACACGTATCTCCAGAATCGGTGTAATTTCCCTGAAATCATGCTTTACTGAACTTTCTTTACCGAACGTTCGGTTAGACTACTGTAATTTAATTTGAGAGATGGCTTTAGTAAAGGTGACGGACGATGTGGTGATGGAGCGGTTGCTGACCGTGTTTAGAACGGTGGGTTACGACGGAGCCTCCATGGCGCAACTTGCTGACGCTACGGGCTTGCAGAAAGCCAGTTTGTACCACCGCTTCCCCGACGGTAAACAGGCAATGGCGAAGGCCGTACTGGACTACATCGCTGAACTGAGTCAGGCCGAAATTGTGGCGGTGTTGCTGAATACCGCGCTGCCCCCCGCCGACCGGCTCAAAATGGTACTGGCTGCTATTAATGCCTTATACGGTGGTGGGCATCTGAGTTGCGTATTACGCGCTCTATCGCTTGGGTCGGCGGCTCCGGTTTTCCAGGAGCAGATTGGTGCTGTCTTTACCGGCTGGATTACCGGCTTTACCTGTTTGGCACTTGATCTGGGTAAGTCAGAAGAGGTTGCAACCCAACTGGCTCAGGGCGTAGTCGTCCGGGTGCAGGGCGTGCTGATTCTGGCGCAGACGCTGCAACAGCCCCAATTGTTTGAGCAAACGCTGGCTGCTATTGAATCTGAGTTCTTGACCTATTAATCACCCTGATCCTTCTCGCATTGATTTTTTATTTGTCAGATTTTTACCGAACGTTCGTTATTAATTAATCTTTTGTTTTACTAAATTCAATACGTACGCCTATGAAAACGGCCCTGATTATTCTTTCCGATCCCAAAGCGGGTTCCGACGAGCAAACGGCAAACTGTTCAACGCCCTGGCAGCCGCTTATGACTTCAAACAGGCGGGCGAAGAGGTTTCTATCTTGTTTCAGGGTGCTGGTACGCGCTGGCCCGAAGCGCTCAAAAATCCCAAAAATCCGTTCCACGCCCTGTTCAACGCCGTCGAAGATAAAGTTCAGGGGGTCTCGTGTGGTTGTGCTGATGCGTTTGGGGCCAACCCGTCGGGGTACGACTTAGTGACGACCAACGCCGTACCGGGAACGACGGGGCTGCCCAGTTTTGTCAACTTACAGCGGGACGGGTACCACATTATCACCTTTTAAAGCCGCTACCGGATGAGGAACAGCCCTGCCCGGTAACGTTTATCCATTCTATCGACCGTGTCAGCCATGAACGAAATTAGCCCCTTTCATCCCGGCGAACTGGCCGTGCAGGCCCAGGCTGGCGAAGCACACATGGCCCGCCGGAACGGCCAGGTCATTGCCAGCCAGATTCCGGCTGGTGCTCTGAAATTTGTGGACAAACAGCCGATGGTCGTGGCCAGTAGTTTCGATGGTGATGGGCGCATCTGGACATCACTCTTAGCGGGCCGACCGGGCTTTACCACGGCTGAAACCCCCGAATTGGTACGATTTGATACCACCCGGCTCGTGTCGGCCCATGACGATATATTCTGGACCAACATCGCCCAACAACCGGCCGTGGGGCTGTTGTTTATCGAACTCAGGTCCCGGCGTCGGTTGCGGGTAAATGGGTCCATTCGGGCCGATGGTACCGATCTTCTGCTGACAGTAGGGGAAGCTTTTCCGCTTTGCCCCCGCTACATTCAACGACGCGAAATTGAGGTGACAACGCCCAACGGTATCCCCGACGCACCGACGTTCACTGGTGATGCGCTGTCTGCCGATCTGATTAGCTGGATTGACCGGGCGGATACGTTTTTTGTTGGTTCCGCCCACGATGCCAGCCACGTTGATGCCTCGCACCGGGGAGGGAGGCCGGGGTTTGTGCAGGTCGAAAATGCGCAGACGCTCCTTATTCCTGACTACAGCGGCAACGGCATGTTCAACACGCTGGGTAATCTGACAGTGAACCCGGCGGCCGGGTTGCTTTTCCTTGATTTCGAGACTGGTGAAACCCTGCAACTCGCAGGCCGCGCCGACCTGCTGTTTGAATTGCCGGGGCAGAACGACACCACCGGCGGCACGGGCCGCTATTGGCGGTTTCACCTGCACACCTGGCGACGGCAGGCCACTTTACAACGTGTCGAATGGACCTTTGTGGAGTATTCCCCATTTAACGTATAAGGCTACGTGCCAACTGGCCGCGCCGGTTTTCGTTTGGGCAACTCAATAGTTGGCCCGGTGTTTGCTGGCAACAGCATCAGCATAGGTCGAAATTTTGGTCCGAAAACGGCCCGGAACCAGACAATCCACCACACCGGGCTATTTGACGACAGTTGCGACGGATGAGCACACTAATCATGCCACCCTTTACGGAAGAGACGGCCCGCCAGAAAGTGCAGATGGCCGAAGATGCCTGGAATACCAAAGACCCCGACCGGGTTTCGCTGGCCTACACACTCAATACCGAATGGCGCAACCGCAACGAATTTCTGTGCGGGCGCGACGAGGTACGGGCTTTTCTGGCCCGCAAGTGGCAGCAGGAACTTAATTACCGACTAAAGAAGGAGTTGTGGGCTTTCCACGAAAACCACATTGGCGTGCGCTTCGAGTACGAATGGCATGACCACAACGGTCAGTGGTTTCGGAGCTACGGTAACGAGATGTGGGAGTTTGTGCCCAATGGCCTGATGCAGAAACGCTTCGCCAGTATCAATGACCTGCCCATTGCCGAAGCCGACCGCCGGTTACGCCCGTAGCTCAGTTTTGGCTTTCGGTCTGGTATAGGTGATACCCGCCGATGATTCGGCAATGTTGGCCAATCTTTTTCAATTCCACTATTCGCTTTGGTTAGGGTCAATGCCTTCCCGTTCCAGGTACGCGCCGATATTGAACAGTTGACCATCGTGCAGTTCGAGATCTCGGTGCCAATCCATTGTCAGCCAGGCGTCGGCGGTGCGCTCAGCTACCATTACCTGCTGCGAGTCGG
>QQTW01000836.1_pt1 | contig 20334 bp, 21 predicted proteins | sample 1904831 | NCBI WGS metagenome assembly QQTW01 (sample SAMN09435610, study PRJNA476489) | Subsurface metagenome, whole genome shotgun sequencing project. | reverse complement strand
CTGAGCCGCCAACTTGGGCAAAACCAGTCTATCGGACAGCAGTCGTTCAATCAGTGAGTTTGCTGGCAGTCTCTGGCTCCAAAAAGCGCAGTGTTTGATGCAAGTACTAATGCATCTTCATAGAACGAGCTATCAGTATAACGGCATGAATGATTTGGGTTCGATGTTCAACGGACCCTTTCACTGATCACTTCTTCAAAAGGGCACCACCGAACAGCAAGTCAAGGATCTACGGGAGGGGAGGGAGTTGATGGCAGTACCAGATTTGCATGAAGCTTTGAGAGGGTGACAGCGGAGTTGGCGTGCAGTCTCATGGTTTAACTTGTCTTTTCCTATTCATAGACTGTGAGCATTACTCCGTTATTTGAAGTCTTCAGGTGGGTTCTGCACATTGGACGCAGCTCAGAGCCATAGCTGATTGCATTTGGCTTGCCTTAAATTGACAGCGTAGACATGTAGGCCGTTTGATAATCAAGACTGTGCAATGTACCAAGAAAAGCAGACTAACATTCTTGATATATCGCCGAAGAGGTATACTCGCGGAAACCCAACTCCTATCAAGCAGGCGCGTCGGGTGGTGCTTGAAGGAGAGCACTTACGCAGTACGTACGACGAAGCTCAACGGACCATCAAGTAACGATAAACAGTAAGTCCTGTGTCCATTATAAGGTTACAGGACCGGAAAATGTATAGATATGCTGTGACAAATTAGGATACAGGCAAAGTGAACGCGCCTCTTCTATCCCGAGAGCCTGGAGCCATGTCTTGAATCATCAACGAGCGCGAGTCAACCGAAAATGCCATCAATATCAAGTAGTAAAGCCACGCACTACCAAAGCGCCGCGTCCCGATCAAACCGCACAAGTTCCTTTCCGGCATCTTCAACGTCCTTCTTCGCCTTCATCCGCATGTAGAAAATGGGGCAATCCCTGCTGCTGCAGATAACCTCGCAATGCATGCTCCCCTGGCACCGCTGACATTGCGTCCATAGTCGCGCGAACCGCACTTCAAGATCTGAAACCTTCGACAAGGTCTTCTGATAGAGCTCCCCGAACCGCGGGCGACAATTCTCGCACACCGCGCCAGCCATCTCGGCTTTGCCAGTCAGTGGCTTTTTGCATCCCATGCAAGTCTGGGTCTTCTTGGCGAACTTCATCAAACCCCCCATCGTTGGGGCAGCGACGGAGATGGAGCGAGTGTGTTCGCCGGTCAGGAGCTGGGAGGCCTTCTTCTCGCCTAAGATGGGCTCGAAGATCCTGCCCAAGGGTTTGGCAAGCTGGTTGTCGAGGTAATACCTGGTATCAATAGGAATGTTGTTCTCGAGCACGTAGATAGGGTCTTCGGACTTTTCGTAATTTTTGGACCCGCTTGCACCCTTGACAATGACATACGCTACACGGTCCCCTAGTGAGGGCGCTGAGCCAGCGTCACGCTTTTTCATGCGTTCAGCCAATGCGACGTGTGCTTGTTTCCCTTCGTAATCAACTTTGGACAGCGCCTTTGTGATCACAAGGTTTGACATATCGACCTTGTTCTGGAGAAGATCTGAAATGGTATCTTTGACAAAGCTAGAGCTACGGTCAGCAGTAGCATTGCCGTGGTAGTGCATCAGAACTCACTCTTGAGCGCCAGCGACGTCTCTGTCGATAAGCAACATTCGCAATGCTGTTTCGATGACCGTCTGCACCAGTCGGCAGTTATCTCTGCGGACCGTCTCTATGCCTTTGCTGTCCATCTTGTCCCATTTGGTGGGATTCGTCCAGTATAGTCCGGCATAGCGCTTCTTGTTGATCAGAAGGTATGGAAAATAGACCTTTTCAAACTCGAGCTTGATGGGCTTGATGAACTTTCCAGATACAGCCTCAGCCGCTTCCTGGCCAAGCTCCATCACCTTGGCGAGATCTGTAGGGCCAAACTTGACCATGACAGAATCCGTATCACCATAGATAACCTGGGCGTCGTGCGAGTATCCATTGGCCATGGTGTATTTTGCCTCCACCTCCTCTTTGGTTTTTTCGATCATCTGCCGTCCGTAACTGGTTGTGCTGCTCGCTATTGCCAGGCAGGGCAGCTTACCTACCGTCGCCCCGGTGATACCGTAGACACTATTTGCGCTGATTTTCAGAGCTAACTGTCGACCGTTCAGTACTGCTTTCTTGAAACTGTCCGTTTCCACTGCCAGTTCCTTCTTTGCCCGCTTTCTTGCACCCAGCAGCTCCTCTAGAATCTGCGACAACAAGCCCTTGCGGATCTTGGTAGTACAAAACATGTCGCCGTTGGGGGTTACGATGTAATCCTCATCCTTTTTGAAGTTCAACTTCTCCACTGCATTTTTGTTGAGCAAGGTCGTATAGCAGAGATTGTGCGCTTGTATGATGCTGGGGTACAGCGAAGCAAAGTCAAGTGTCGCGACAGGAACGTCGTAATAGCCACGAATCGGCTCAATGACAGTAGCTCCTTCGTACTGTTCGTCGGTACCAGGATTACTGAGATTTGGTATGACCAGCTGCTGCTCTAAAGCCTTTCGGAACAACTGGCTGATAAACTTTACCTGCTGACCTCTCGCTAGCAGATAGTTGAACGGTACTCCTGTGACCCTAGCCATTTCGGTATAATTGACAAGGCACATGAGCTTGTCCATGAGCCGCTGCGGTAGATAAGCATCTTTCAAGCAGTACACTGCCAATCGACGTCTTGATTCCGGAGTGCCGTTGTACAGCTCCGTGATCATAGTGTGATGCACGTCTTCCTTCTGCTCGTTCAAGAAGTGCGAGCAAACGGAGTTCAGTGTATAGCTGCGCAACTGATGATCCCGCTGCACGAGCTGCAGAACATCAAGCTGCAGCCGTCCGTTGGTATTGGTTGCTTTGGTGTCCCGGTTCCCCATCTGCTTGCTGGAAAAATTTGTGTCTTTGGCCTGAGAAATAACCTTCTTGAGACGGGTCCAGTAAGGAAAGTGGGAAACCTTGAGGAATTTGGCCCTGTCCAGCAGATAAGGGAAATCGAAGTTTGCAATATTGTACCCGATGATCACATCGGGGTCGACCTTCTCGAGGAAATCGCGCCATGCCATGAGCATTTTTTCTTCGGCATCAAACTCGAAGATCTGGGTGTTCACTATCAGACTGCAGGTGTCCATGCAGAAGACATTACGAACGAAGGGCTTCTCCTCGCCATATCGGGTGACAACATTTGCTATCTGGATGACGGGATCCATGTTGGCCTCCGGAAAGACACCTTTGCGTCCAGCGCACTCGATGTCGAAAGAGAGTATACGGAGTGGGGCCATTTTGGCCCATTCCCCTTCGGCGGGGTGTGCTATAAGATCTCGGTACGTAACGTATGCTTCAATCTGACAATTCGATTGACGGGTTTGATGCGGTATCATGTGATACTTGGAAGGAGGGACTTCGACCCATGACATGCCCGAGATCTAGGAACGTTATTTGGCGCCGGAGTATTGGAGAAGGATTAGGCAAACCTTGCAGTCAATCATGAAGCGCAAGACGTATTGTATACTGTCAAAAGTCAAAATGCCATCTTCACTCCCCTTCCACAGCTTGTTGTAATTGACGTTCCCCTTCTCGATTGCAGTGCGAAGTCGATTGATGTGCTTCGGATCCGTGACTGTGATTTTGAGGTACGGACTCTTCTGGTTGCCTTGAAAGCCGAACAAGTTCTCTCGCAGCACCATCTGCACGGAGTGGATGACGCGCTGATGCTGACCGAGATTTGCTTCCAGATAATTTGCAAACTTCTCGCAGTCCGATTGTGCAAAGGATACTGGGGCAGCGACGTATAGGTAATGGAGGAAGTCGGTAACATGGAGCAAAACGGAGTGACCAGTCTATGTGCAATAGTTAGCTTCGGGCAGTAACTGGCAGCAGCTAATATCGTACCTCTGTTACTCCGAAGAGCTTGACCGTGGTCTTCCCGCCAAAGAGAGTACCTTCCTCTGCTTCAATCTGCTGAAAGCACAAGCTATCTGTGGACTCGTGAAAGTCATCGAGACTGGGCCGAGCCCATTGCTGATCCTTCTCCGAGTTCTTTTTCTTGAGACCATTGATATCCTGAGTCAACTTCTCGAGAACTTCTTCCTCGAATTGACTTTTGGGCTGACTCGAGCCAAGCTTGTCGTTGAAGCTTTTCGAAGGCGCCTTGAAGCTCTTCACCGGTGTACCGTCCAGTTTTCTTTTCTTGGCCGACCTTGGTGAGACGACCATGTTGCGTCGGGCATTGGTGCTGTCGGTCAACACACGCTTTTGAGGCATCTTCGTGATGACTGCAGGCATGTTGATTGGTATGTGGTTAGAAATCACCAATAGTCTCTGAAGAACTAAAGAGAATAAATCATAGACTGGGGTGACTGGTTAAAGCACGCGGTGGCCAGCCCAGATGTGGATGTCGCGCCCGCGTTCTCACTTTACGCGACAAGAGACACGCGGGGCAACCTCGGGATGCGGGTCTCGGATGTCACGGGTCGCTGTTAATCCGGTCCGGCGGGAGCGGAATATCATTGCCCCTGATACCCTAGTCTTACCTGAAGTCAGCCTTAGTAAGCGCCACCGCCATTACTGAGCCACTTTAGCGTCAGCCAATCACCTGGGCAGGATCGCTTCTAAGTTTAGCAGCGGCAGCTGGGCGCTCCGGTATGTACATTGAAAGGTGCCTGCTACGTATGCACTCCACAATCCTGCATCGTCCTCTCCTTCTGAAACCATCACAAACAAGACGTCGCGCTCGCTGCGTCTCTGCCTCTTCATCACCCGTTGACAGTTCCCGGGTATCTATGGTGACGCGCAAGCGGGCATCACTCTCCTCTTCTTAGCGGCGCAAACTCACCACCCAATGTATTCTTCTAGCCAACCTTAAACCGGCCAACCTCCATCCGTTTACCTGACCGTCGTCCATCTTCGCCTTCACCACTTCCACGCATCTATTGAGAGTGCTGCACTCTTCTCACCACTTGTGGCCTCTTTGATACACCTGGCGCTCGGTGATTTTGATTCGGTTGGTCTTTCAAACCCTGGTCGTCAGGAATGCGCTCAAGTTAACGAAAGGTATCTCAAAGGGCAGCCACCAGCACTGCGTCGGTTCGCAAGCAGGGAAGCCGAAATGGCTTCCAATGATTATTACAACTCCTTCGAGCACCCTGCAACTCGTCGGTATGACGACGCTCACAGTGTGCATCCATCCAAAGTCGCATCGCCATTCAACGACGACCCGTACACATATGGAGACGTGAACCGACCAGCCTTTCAGAACTCTGGGCTCGACTCATCATATCACGGAGCAAGTGGTCACAAGCCGGATCCTACAGATCCCTTTGGTGATAAGAACGCGATACCAATGCGAAACCAAGGACCCTCTATGGAAAGCTTCCCCGTGGACGACTCCGAAAGGCACACCAACATTCACCGGAGACGAACCGAATCTGGAGTCGATAGCCCTCTTGGGTCTGGCGGAGACACAAAAAAACGGTTCGGTCCGTCAAAGAAGAAGAAAGGCTTTTTCTCCAAACCCTTTCCGTGGGCTGTCTATATCCTGACTACGATACAAATCATTGTGTTCCTATCCGAGATCGTTAGAAACGGTAAGGGTTGAATCGTCCGGACTGTCCGTCCCCGAGCTGATTGTTCCTGCCCAGCTGTTCTGACCAAGTCTCCAATCGGCATCAAGCCACACTTCAATCCAATGATCGGTCCCTCCCCCTATGTCCTCATCAACATGGGTGCTCGGTACAATCCCTGCATGCGCGCCTATCAACTCGGAGCATGCGAGAATAATGAGCCTCTTGACGATCCGAACCAGGAAATATTATGGCCGTGTCCCAATTCAACAGTCAAGGCGTCGACCTGCAGTCTCTCCGATCTCTGCGGTTTCGGCGGCGTTCCGAATCCGAAAGTCGGCGACGCGCCGGGCGGTGCGGAGCCGAACCAATGGTGGCGGTTCATTGTCCCTATGTTTTTGCACGCCGGTCTCATCCATATCGGTTTCAACATGCTCATCCAGGTAACGCTGGGTAGACAGATGGAAAAGGTTATTGGCACAGTCCGATTCGTCCTCGTATACTTCTCGAGCGGAATCTTCGGTTTCGTACTTGGAGGAAACTATGCCGCGGCCGGCATCGCGTCGACGTACGTATTCTCCATTCTCGCACGTGACTCAACTTACTCAAGTCTGTTGCAGTGGTGCTTCCGGCAGCCTGTTCGGCATAATTGCTCTTGTCCTACTAGACCTACTGTACACATGGGGTGAGCGGCGGTCTCCGATCAAGGACCTTCTCTTCATCTTGCTCGACGTCCTCATCGCATTCGCCCTGGGCCTCTTGCCAGGTCTCGACAACTTCTCCCACATTGGCGGATTCATCATGGGCCTTGTTCTAGGAATATGCATTCTGCACTCCCCGAATGCGCTGCGCAGACGTATTGGTGTCGATGAGCCACCGTACGTCTCGGTTGCCAGAGCTGGTGGCGACACCGGCGCGATCGACCAGACATCCACCCTCAAGCTTCTCATGAGAGAGCCACTCGGGTTCTTCAAGGGCAGGAAGCCGCTCTGGTGGCTATGGTGGCTACTGCGTGCGGCTGCGTTGGTCGGAGTGCTTGTCGGATTCATTGTGCTGCTGAGGAACTTTTACGTTTATCGCAGGACTTGCTCGTGGTGCAAGTATCTAAGCTGCATTGTAAGTCTTTGTGCTCGCGTTCTGAAAACGTCTTCATTGCACGCAGCAAACCCCTTGTTCCACCCCTTTTGCAATCTGAAGATACCCACATTCTCACATTTACGGGTGAAAGCTAACATCTACTGTCTGCAGAACGTTAATGACTGGTGCGACATCGGCAGCCTTTGCTACAACACGCAGCTGGGCAAGCCGGGTCAAAGTCGCAGGCGCGATCTTTTCGACCTTTGAATCAACCAATTCGTCACTGCTTGATCTTGAGGGCGGCTCACGTGATGCATGAAGAATGGAATTAATCTTATACTGTTAGCGATGCATATCTGGCGTTGGGCAACTGGCAAGAACTGGTGATGACTTCTCACGAAGCCCGTGATCCGGGTAGAGGTTCTCGGTGGCCTTTTTTGTCCGTAGGATCTCATCAGAGCCCTACTGAAGTTGAATGTTAGTCTAGTGGGAACACTTTTCACAGCTGTTGAATGGAGAGTGCATTAATGTGCCATGCTAGGAGCTCTTTCGGCTATGAGTGTAGAGAGACTCTCCAGCTAGATAAGATATCGTAATGCCTTCATGCAAGAAGCAACCTTTTCAATACCCGGTGGTCCACTTCCAATTCTTGAAGCCAGCTCCTCTCGCTGGCAAAGCCAATTTCTGAGCCAGCAAGGTCTCCATCATGCAGGGCCCGACCCACGAGCCACAGCGGCTGTGGTCTGCGCTTTATCGTTCCAGTCAGGCGGAGTCCAAGCCTCGTACTTGACGAAGGTGACATCGCTATCGTCCGGACGCATCGTCTCGTACGCGTTGAGGAAGCCGCCGGAGAACTCGTCGATGGCCTGGCCGAACTGGTTCGTGGTAGCGATCTTGCAGCGGCCGTTGGGCGCCTCGCAGTGGGCCACGAGCGCGGCCGTCGTCTTGAACAGCTTCAGGCAGGCAGGGCAGCGCACTTGATGCATGCGGTGCGCCGTCGTGATGTGGCGCTCCAGGTCCACTGGCGTGTCGCACTTTGCTCTGGAGGGATTTAGCTGGGGAAGGCGCAGCCAAGGCGCTGGAATGGGAGGGAAGGGGTAGGCTAAGAGGGGAAAGACTCACTCGCAATGCGGGAATGGGCAGACGTATTTCTCGATGACCGGGCTGAAGAAGCGCTCTGGGTCGTATTCCTTGGACTTTGGATCCCAGAAGCGGGTGCGGAACATGTTCAGCCCAGTCTTGCGTTCGGAGTCTGCGTCCCGCTTCTCCAGAGCAGCCACCCAGTCTTGTGTGATTGGAGTCTTTTGCGCCTTTGCGAACAGTTTGGCTGACGAACAGCCTGCCCACACTTTGCTGTTGGCGTTTCCAGTCGCTTGTGGTCTGACTTTCTTCTTCTCAGGGGGTGCGGTATGAGCAAAGAGAGACGCGCCCGGGGAGCTGCCACGCAGACTGGTTGTGGATTCCACGTAAGTCTGAGTGTGGGTGTGTCTGATTTCCGCCCTTCCTTTCCCTTTGTCCACAGTCTTGGTCGCTTTGTCGATTTCAGAAGTCCGAATCGAAAGACAGTCCAGCCCCACGCCCAAATCGCCAACGTCGCTGTTATTGTCACTATTGAGCTTCGACAAGTTCTGCTGGTTCAACGCGCGCTCGCGGAAGACGATCGTCTCGCCGACTGGAAGACTCGATACAGTGGACCTTCCGTCCTCGCCGTCAGCGTCGTCGTCGTCGTTGGTGGTGTTAAGCTTGACGCCTCCGTCATCGGGATCATTGACGCTGTCGAACTCATTGGGTAAGATGGTCGAGAGGAGGTCGGGGTCGTTCAAGAGCTTGTTGATGATGTTCTTGTGCTGCAAGTGGCTGACGAACTGTTCGGTGGTAACGTTTGTGCATCTTCCGCGTTCGAAGTGGTCGATGAGCGCTGCAGCGCGACCGAAGATTTTACCGCACCCGATGCACGGAATCTCTTGGTCGGTGGGATGGTTCTGGACGGTTTGCTCGTTAGCTATGAAGCTCCAGGTAGTGTCTGGTGATCGTGCTATCCCGATAGCATAGAAGGAGACGCTCCATCACCCGGCTCATACCTGTCTGATATGGCGAGCTCTTCCGCTATCAGTCTTGAAGTCCTCGCCGCAGTACAAGCAACTGATATGGACCTCTGAGTTGCGATCTGCCTTGTGGGCGACGAAGTCGTCCCAGCATTCGAAGTCAATATTACATTTGGCACAGTAGTCGTGCTGCGGTGTGTTCTTTTTGTGCTTCTTCCTTTCCTTCTCCGTGTCGAAGGACAGAGCACAGTTCTTGAAAGTGCACGGGAATGCTTTGATTGGTTCAAGTGTGGCCGGCATGCTGGCGGTGTCTTGTATAGTCTTCCGATTTCTTTGTAAGTGTTGTAGATAGCCTCGTTTATGAAGGCTAGGTTGTGTGAGGTGGTGTTCAACTGATAGTCTGCCACCCATATCAGTGAGGGTTGAATTTTTCGAACAAGATCGGAGTTCACAAACCCTGTCTATGATTTTGAGTTGTTGATTTTGTTAAGTGAGGACCTGAGGGAGAGATTGACGGTAAATAAAGAGCCTGAGTGAGTGAATGTCGCTGAAGACGGACTTCAAATTGGGTTCCAGAGTGAAATAGAGTGAGACACGCCCAGTCTTAAGATCGTCTCTATTCTAAGCAGGGTGAGACCAACAGAGAATCTAAGAAGGTAGATTGCATTAAGGTAAACCTCGGGTCTTTTTCATTCATGTAAGACGTATTGACGTTGTATCTCAGTTTGTAATGTCGAAATTGATGTTAACCTTGGCTAAGACTGAATTCATAATACGACTGCTGAAGGGAAGAGTCAAATACTCAGATATTTGCCCACTGAGATCTCATGGGATGACCTAAATGCGACTCAAGGTTCCGGGAAGACTTGGGTCAATATATCGTAATCAATGAGCAGAATCTCAATTTGATTAAAGAAATTTGCCAGGTGTGAGGTGCGCAATCTCGTAGCCCGCAGTAACCAGACGCTCACCGCAGTCACATGAATGCTCAATGCCTGTTCTCTCAGACACTAAACCGTCACCAAAAGACCCGGAGAATCCAGAATCTCAACCAGAGATCGTCATTCGGTGCTCCGTCTCTGAGTCTGTCCCGCCATTGATCACCAACAACCACAGAATCGCGCCCATTTTCGCTTCTCGCTCCCATCATGCCCCTGCCCGTTCCCAGCAGCCGTCGCTTCTGCTGCAGCTTCCCGAGCCTGTTCCACCCTAGCTCTAATGCGTTCCTGGCGCTCACGAAGACTTAACGGACGATCCGGACGATCGAAGTAGTTATCGATCGCGAGCAGATTGCCGGAGGGTGAGCGGACAGCAGAATTCTCCACTCCCATCTCCTGCGGATCGATCAAAGCAGAAATACGAATTAGCGGATGCGGCGTTCCAGGCCGTACGATGCTGAGGTCGGGCACGCTGTAGTTGGTTGAAGGAGCAGCGACGAAGGGTGCAGTGGAAGATGCTGCAGAGCGACGTGGATTCCCCTTGGATGAATTCTGACCCATCATGAACACCTTCGAGCTCAATTAGCACGTGACGAGGAATTGGACGAGGATTAGGGTTGAAGGATGCTGACCTGGAGAGCGAGAGTGTAAGAAGTGTGCTATTTGGGTGTGTTAGAATCGACGAATTCTTAACGCTTATTCGTTCGAGCTCCTCGACTTGTGCCTCCAACACTAAGTGAACGAGAAAGTAGTGAAACTCCGACGATAAAGAGTACGACTCGGGCCCAGGCTCCTTACCGGGGAGTAGTCCAGTCGCCGTACCAAAAGCACCCATAGTGAGCATCGCGACAGACAACTGACTTTGGAATCGCGAAGAGACTTCATAATCTTTATGTACACGCAACTCTCGTGGCATTCTAGCATTTGTTCCATCAGAAGCGGGTATAGGGGAGCCTGCAGCATGTCAGAACCGAGTCGAAGTCCGCATATGGGCAGCCTTCTACTCACCATTTTCCTCTCAAGGTGATCACTGCCCAGTCGCCCTTGTCGTCGGTCTCCTTCTCTACCTTGGTAGAGAAAGATATGGCACTCATGATGCCATCACCAAACTTCTCATTCAAGACGGCCTTATATGCATAACCATAATTCTGTACAATCTCATACAGTCTGTAAATAAGCGGCTCCTTGGGCGGCATGTCCACCATCTTCCCTCGATCCGGCCAACCCGACAATTGACTGTGCAATAGATCCAAGGGAACTTCGAGAAGTTCGGAAAGGTTCTTCACGTCCTCGGCCGATGCCTGAGCTTGCCCGTAGAAGAGCGCAGCAACCGCGACTTCTTCTCGACCGAGTTTTTGGGCAATCTCCTCGAATGTAAGATTTTTCTGCTTCTTTGCTTCGAACAGTGTTGGCGACGAAGCCGGAAGGCGTGGTATGAGGGTTGCCTGGACTTGTCAACAGACAATAGAATCTCTGAATGGTGAAGATTCGTACATCTAGTGTTGCGATAGTCTTGTCCGCATTTGCCATTATAGGACTCAGCTCACGGTTAATACACTCACTTGCGTCTTATGTTGGTTGAAAGATTGAAACGGCTACCTAGGTACGATGCTGATATTCAAAGAGGTTGATGTTAGATGATGCGTAAAACCTAGCGGCTCTGAACAGCATCTCATAGTCCTCAAGTGCTCAATTGATGTTGACCCCGCGTATACCAAGCGTGGCGTCATTGATACAATTTGCGGCCAGCCATGTCGATCGCAGCCCTGGAGCGATGTCAACGCCTGGCTTGGCATGATTTTCCAAGGACAACTTCCAATTGGTCGGATTTTGCTGAGTTCCATGCTCCATGTGAAAGTCGCAGCTGTTGCAGCTATTAAAAGTCACCTAATAAGAGCTTGTACAGTTGCCAGTCGGTGGCGCTACCAATCAGGCTTCCAAGATTTGTTACCCCACCATCGCGGAAGATTGCAGCATTATGGACAAAAGAACGCGTCACGATACATTCAGTGCCAAGCTAGTCATTCGGGGCTGTGAGTAAGAACGTTCGAGCAATTCATACACTACAACTTGAAGAGACAGATGTGAGTTATAGCTGTGAGCAGGTGAGCGCTCGATGCTACTCTCTCCTGCTGCTCTTGCTGATTCTTAGATTGCCCATTTCGCAAAGCTCTATCATAGCGTTGGTTCTTTGTTTCGGTCTAGTCGAGCAAGAGCCCGGTCAACCTCGACTCTCAGTCTGCATATACAATGGCATCACTTTTCGGCAAGGTCCATTCTGTCGTTCATTCATTCGGCTCCGACCTTCAGGCTAGGTTAGCTGGACAAGGAGAGATACACGGCCACACCCATTCCAGTGGACAATGCTCTGATGGAGCGCACGACCATACCGCGCACCGCTATGCGAGCTTCGCACCTCAGCGCGATCAGAATGACGCGAAGTGGTACGTGGATGGATGTGGGTATATGTACGCAGTCTCCCGAGCGCTGGAGAGTGCACGGAAATCGATATACATCCTGGACTGTGAGTTCCGCTGGGCGCAGAGAATTCATATACATGGGGTTGGTGGATGCTCATGGATATATTCAGGGTGGCTTTCGCCCGAACTATACCTCCGGCGCCCTCCGGCCAGGAATGAGCAATATAGGCTCGATCGTATGCTCGAAGCGGCTGCGATGAGGGGAGTCAAAGTCAACATCATCGTGTACAAAGAGGTAAAGAACGTGGCCCCGCATTTCGCTCATGATACTGACCCACGTAGGTAACTCAGGCTCTGACTCGTAAGTACCTCAATCCTGCTTTGCCTGACTACCTCCACTCTTTTCTTCCTCAATCAACAGACGTACTCACATCGTGGCTCACGCGGCTGGGGCTGGACGCCATCTTTACGTCTCTGGAAGAAATGGAGGCGACCAATCCGCTGATTGCGCTCCCGAACACAGTCTCCTCGTCGCATACGAAACATGCACTTGAGAAACTGCATCCGAATATTTGCGTCTTCCGACATCCGGACCACCTGCCCGACCGACAGGTCCTGCAGAGCAATTTCTTATCATCCCTTCAGAACATGAATCTGACCGCCGCAACGGCGTCAGCGCTTCCTGGCGACGCTCTCAAGGCGTTGTACGGAGTCAACGAAGACAGTGTACTGTACTGGGCGCATCATGAAAAGCTATGTCTAATAGACGATCGAATAGCATTCATGGGAGGTTTGGATCTTTGCTATGGTCGCTGGGACACCTATCAGCATTCCATCGCGGACGCTCACCCTGGAGACCTGAACAAAATCGTGTTTCCCGGCCAGGATTACAATAACGCAAGGATAATGGACTTTCACGACGTGGTCCACTGGCAGGATAATAAACTTGACAGAACTAAGAGCTCGCGCATGGGATGGTCCGATGTTTCGGTCTGCCTGAGTGGTCCGGTAGTCGAAGACCTGAAAGCCCATTTCATAGAACGATGGAATTTCATATACAACGAGAAGTACGTCTCCCGTAACGACACACGCTTCACAAGATTGGACTATGTCCCAAGCCAGGCTGGCGTTGTCGGAGAATACACATATACCCATCATCACTCGTCAATAAGGACAGAAGGCGATACACAACAAGGCTCTGGAGGTGCCGCTCAAGGGCAAGCTTTCCCTCCTCCACCAGGGCAGGAGTACCGGGATGATGATCGTGGACTTTTCTCACATCCCAGGGAAGGCGGATTGCGAGACAAAGTCAAAGATCGCTTGGAAGATAAGCTTCATCGGTATGGCGGAAGCGTGGTAGACGCCTTGCAACACGATCATCATGATGAGCAGCGACCGGCAGCAACAGCTCCAAGGCTAGGTGTTGTGTGCCAGTTGACCAGAAGCTGCGCGAAATGGAGTCATGGGGTTGCTATAGAGGTGAGGTTTATATTCTTCGTGAAGAACGCAAATCTGATGTCTGGCAGCACTCAATCGCGAGCGCCTACATTGAGGTGATCCTGAACAGTCAGCATTTCGTATACATCGAGAACCAATTTTTCATCACTGCAACATCGGACAAGCAGAGGCCGATCAAGAACAAGATCGGTGCTGCAATTGTCGAGCGCATTCTTCGCGCCGCCAGGAATGGCGAAAAGTACAAGATATTCGTGATGATGCCTGCAGTGCCCGCTTTTGCCGGTGATCTACAGCACGACGATTCTCTGGGCACCCGAGCAATTATGGAATTTCAATACAACTCCATCAATCGAGGCGGCAACAGCATCATGGAAACTATCGCTCGGGCTGGATATGATCCCACGGAGTACATTCGCTTCTACAACTGCAGGAACTACGATCGCATCAATTCTAGCGCTGTGATGCGGGAGGCGGAAAAGCAGAGCGGAGTCTCGTACGAAGAGGCGCGGCAGCAGTTTGATGCGAGATATGGTGGCGGATACGCGCAGCCGGTCCCAACCACCGACCAGTATGGCCGGCCAGCGAGCACTTCACAGACGCATCGCGAAGGATACGGTCAGGCGCCGTCGTATAGTCAAGAGAACCCGTACGAAAGGTACCAGCATGGCGTGCAGCAGGCAGGAAACTTTGGCAGCCTCGGGAGCGGACGGTGGGATTCGGTGGCCGAGTGCTACATGCTTGGTGGTGAAGACATTCGAAACGTGCCCTGGGAGAATGGTTCGCTCAATGAGATGGATGCATTTGTGAGCGAAGAGCTTTACATCCATTCAAAGGTAAATCTGGCAATTCTGGACCGCACCTTGATCTTGTTGTTGATGGTCTTTAGCTGCTCATCGCCGATGACCGGGTTGTGATATGCGGATCTGCCAACTTGAACGACAGGTCTCAGGCGGGCGACCACGACTCGGAGATTGCAATCGTGATAGAGGATCCCGTTCCTGTAGACTCTTACATGAACGGACGACCTTGGAAGGCCACCAAATTTGCCGCAAGTCTGCGTCGCCAGATTTTCCGAAAGCATCTCGGCCTTTTGAGGCCACAAGGCATAGACAGGCCGGATGAAAACTTCGAGCCCATTGGCATACCCAATGCTTACGACTGGAACTCGCCAGAGGACCAGGCCGTAATGGATCCGACTTCGGACCGCTTCTTGAGCTTGTGGTATGGCAGGGCGAAAACAAACACCGATGCCTTTGGTCGAGTCTTCCACCCGGTCCCGTATGACGGTGTCAGGAATTGGCAACAGTACCAAGACTTCTATAGTCGCTTCTTCAAGGCAGATAACAAGGATCCGTCAAAGCCGTCAAAATACCAATGGGGCCATGTTGTCGCAGAAAACTTCTCCCCTGGCGAGCGAGGAGTACGCGAAATGAAAGACATACTCGCCACAATTAAGGGAACACTGGTGGAGATGCCACTTCTGTTCCTGAAAGACGAAGACATTGCCCAGGAGGGGCTTGGTCTGAATGCTTTCACGGAAGCTGTATATACTTGATGATCAAGCTACATTTGTGTAGCTGATTTGCAGAGGAAAGCATATTTGAGATAGATGGCGACTTAGACTTGTAGATGAACAAGGCTTTTCCAGAAAATAGCGGTGACCCTGCTAATATTTGAGCTAGAATGGAATGCATGCCCAGATAACTTTGGGGTTCAAGTGTTGGGAGGCTAGACCCTTTTAAGGTTAGTCGGAAACTGCCCTCATTCTCAAAACCCCGAGACAAAGACACGATGCCAACGTGCAGAACAATATCAAGCTCACAACAATATCAAGCCTACGGCAATGGAACAATATCAAGCGAATGACGGTCCCATACTGCATCTTGTGAAAGCATCTCAATGTGTAGGTATCTCATCAATTTCCATTGTCATGACCAGCATATGGTTTCTCATGCTTGTTTGCCTTTCGATGGTGAAACATTGCATCCGTCGATATGGACCTGTCACATATCCTGCCTTCAATCTTCTTACGTGTAGGGCTTATCTTCAGGTGTTATCTGATCAAGCAGTGGCTTTGTGTGGTCTAGATCACCATGTCTAAGTACCTTCTCAACACCTAGCTCTTTTAGTTGAAGAAGTGGATGTTTTGGGATTAACTCATCTTTCACTCTATCCTCTCAGTCTTTTGCCATCTTGATGTGTGGTAGGCGGTTCCGGGAAGGGCTGAGTGGTTCATGATGTCACCGCTATGGTGGGTCTCCCTCTGCGAGAGCGTGTATGATTGGGAAGCTCATGGACGGAATCCGCCAGTTTGGAAACTTACGTGGGCATTGTAAATCGTCTCATTAGAGTTTGATACCTCGTACAATCCTACTGAGCGGTCTCACCACCTCGGATCTGCAAGCGGCGCTAGACTTTTTCCAGCACTTTCCTTCGATATATCGGTGGCTATCCGTGAGGATGAGAACAATATTAAGCCGAGAACAATACTAAACCCCTTGCTTTATTCCACTTGATCACAATTATCTTTCCGAAGTTTATTGCTTCATCACTTGGCCTCTTTATCTCCTTCACGATTAATCACGAGAGATTGAACTCGTCTCGGTCTGAAGTCAAGAAGGCTATAAATACCTCGAGAACACTCTGTGTTTTGAATTCACTACCCACAATCACTTCACAAACCTACAAACATCAATCACTTTCAGTCTTCTTCCAGACTACCAGACCCCAATCATCAAAAATGGCCCCTTACACTACCTCTGCTGCCGGCACTGCCGAAGTTCCTCAGGAGAACCGCCGTGGTACGTTGTCGTGAACCCTTCTCGAGACTAAAGTCATGTTCACTAATCCTTCCTTTCCAGGCCAGAACGGCTACGGCTGCACTGTTATGTAAATAACATAACTGATCGACCCACGACCGCACACTGAAATGTTCTTGACTTCACATCAACTCCTCGGATCTGAGCCTCAGACCTCTGCTCACGACCGCAAATGTGAACGTCACCGGGATCTCACAATTGCAACTTCGGAACACTCAGCATGCAGCCGGGTCAAAGTCTTGGCTGGTCACATTGGTCTTGCCATAGTGACTTGTCCATAGGCCTCCTCAACTTCGCTTCTGGTGCGCTTCTTTCCGCTCGTGGGATGGGGTAAATTCGTTCGGTCTCGCGCGTTCTCGGACATGGCTCACGACAAAATCGATGGAGCTCACCTCTTCGTCGACTACAGTCATGGTTCAGATGGACGGCGCTCTTCTTCCCTTTTCTCTGGTTGACTGCCTTGCACAAGGCTCCAAGTACATTAAATCCAACTATAGTCACTCTTTATCAAACTTGAAGCTTTCCATAACTCCATCTCACAGACCGTGAGAAGGTCAGAAAACGATCGTGAATTGAATATGTTAAAGAATAGTAGGATCGTAGCAATGCTTAGGTATTGGGGACAATATGCGAAACTGCTCTCCTCAGGACATATGTACACCTAAATGCAGCTCCACATTGCGACGCGCATATGTGATTCGCTCGAAGCTTGAACGGGCTTAGTGCTCAGATGACGAGAATATGTTGTAACCCGCTTGATGTTCAAAAGCGCTGAGGTTCCATACTCTGCCATCGGGAGTTGCGCTGTCTTCCCGACCAGCATACAAGACTCTAGTAGGCACCCTTGCAAAACCCCACAGCAGTGCCATAGTCATCCGGTAACTTGAGATTCAAGTGTTTTCATCATCCTCGGGCCCATAGACGGTGTTTTTTTCTGCTTGATTATCAGCCTATCTGGAGTGAAAATAGGACTAAGCAAGAAATGACAGTGCGTATTCTCACAATTCTCTGGAACACCTGTATCCAGTCCGCCAATGCATCGAAGCGCCCTCAAGGCACAGTCTGCATCAGAGACAGTATGGAAGCCCAGAAATATGTATTCCTTGGTTGAATGCTTGAAGAGTGGATCTTCCTGCAGCTGTCCGGGCTTTCCAACCTGACAGAAACCCCTGATGGCAGCCTCGATCCGCTTTCTAAACCTCCGCTTATATCCTTCCCTCCACCCATCGTCTTTGTGCAGCGTGATGTCCACGTAATTCTAGCTTTTTGCTTCTCGCCGCGACTCACAAGTAGAAAGCGAGGCAACACGTGCCTCTGGCAGCTGCAGCTCCGGAGCAACCTCACTTATCTTCGCCGCCCGGTCTGATAGAGGACGCAATTGAGCTCCGTGACCGAGGACGCCTTGGGACGGGGAACAGATGGCCGATGGTGGGAGTAAAGCAATGTAGGTAAAGAGTGCAATTGCGGGTTTGAATGTCATATTTGACAGTAGACGGCACTTCAAAAATCCACAAAAATTTCAAGAACCAGAAGTATTTAGAGTGTTACAAGACTAATCAAGTACGCAAGATTGGAACGCAAATCGACAGAACTTCGCGATGCAGAGGATGGAGACTGAACTCAGGTATCGACTATATTTCCACAATGTGGCCTGGCGGGCAGGCGACTATGTATGAGCTCATATGCATGAAGCATATGGAAAGCTGATGCAGCGGGTTGCATTCCGACTGAGAAACAAAACGGAGACTGGGTCCTTGCCCTGCCTCGTGATGGGTACCTACCTGCCCTGGCAGGTAATTCCCCTCTAAACTTCATGGCCAGTGAACGCCTCGAGAGCATGAGAAAGCTGGTCTTCATTTCGAACCCGAACTCTGGGGAGGCCGATGCGGGGGAGCCTAGATGTCTGGTGGATTTTGCTCTGTCGTAACATTGACAGACAGCGGGCCGATTCCACGGTGCATTACCTTTACATGGCTTATCCACGACACTGTCCAGGCGGCCTCGTGCTGCCGGCGTGTCGTGGATAAGCCATGTAAAGGTTCCTACCTCTTACATAAGATTGGTCGACCATCTCCGTTGAAGCAAAAGCCCTTTGCAAGACGCTATGAGAGCGTTAGTTCCATGGAGCCAGGACATCGTACAAGGACCCGATGGACGAGCGGAAAAGCGAAGCCAGGAGAGGAAGCCGTTCTTGCCGTACCCTTCTCGGGTTTTCCATACACCAGGCTCAGTAAGCTGATGGCCGACGCTTTCTGCACCGTAGAAGCCGAGAAAGGAGTGAGGGGTCACCATGCAAATGTGATGGGTTTTGGCTCTTTCCAACGGTTCCGACGGTCTGGGACTTTTTACTACGACGGTTGAATGACGTTCGGACGGCTGAGTTTGGAAAATCATTACCCGCCTCTACTGTAGTGTGAAACACAAACAACAACGCGAACGGCGGACTGCACATATCGGGATTCGTCGCAACTCGGAGAAATTATTACAGCACGGACAGATATTTGAAGGGTGCTGTAGTTGCGCTCTGCCAGTGCTCATTGTCAGCACATCTACTCGGTTGCTTACGGCTCAGTCCTTTTCGTCTGATTCCCTAATTATCAGTCTTTTGGTCGACTTAGTAGTTATGGACACCTGCGCCTGGACCTCCATCGTGTCTTCGGACGAGTTGAAGCGGTCATCGCACACCGTGAGCGTGGTTGAGGCCAAAGCATATGTCTTCGGCGGCGAACTCTTACCAAGACAACCCAAGGACAACCTCACATACCTTATTGATCTTATTAGCAAACAGTGTAAGGCTCTCTCCTGAGAATTTTACCTAAGAGTTCTGACAGACTACTTCGATCATAGCTCACAAGGATAACATCAAGCCACTAGAGCTGAGTGACGATGTGCCAGGTCCTCGTGTGGGATCTGCCTCAACAGCGATGAAGCAGCACATCTATATGTTCTCAGGCCGAGGAGGCGATGCTATGACGCCTATCGAAGAGGATGGCTCTCTGTGGCAGCTTGACACTAACACCCAACGCTGGGCCACTCTCTCACCTGCTGAAGGATCAAAGCCGTATCCCTCAGGTAGAAGCTACCATACCATGGCGAGTGATGGTGAAGACAGCATCTTCGTTCATGCTGGGTGTCCTACGCAAGGCCGACTATCAGATCTTTGGTCTTTTAGTGTCTCGAAGCGAACCTGGACTAGGCTTGCTGATGCTCCCGAGCCTGCCAGGGGAGGGACGTCAATCGCATTCTCCGGGGGCCTGCTCTACAGAATGAACGGATTCGATGGCAACTCTGAGCAGGGAGGCTCGCTTGATGTCTACAACCCTGCCAATAACTCATGGGCTTCGCAGCCGTTTGCAGCCGATAGTGCATCTGGGCCCGTTCCCAGAAGCGTCAGCGCTCTGTTAGCTTTGAAGACGAGTGGGAAGCCCTGTCTTGTAACGCTTTTCGGCGAGCGAGATCCCAGCTCTCTGGGACATCAGGGTGCCGGCAAGATGCTCGATGATATCTGGATTTATGACATCGGTTCCAAGACTTGGCGCGAGATTACTATCGACAAGTCGAAAGCAGCCACCTCAGATCTCCCATCCGCTCGAGGTTGGTTTGACGCAGATGTCGTTCAAGGCGATGGAAACGATAAGATCTTGGTCGTAGGAGGCCTTGGAGAGTCAAACGAGCGGCTTGACGATGCTTGGCTTTTGAGCTTTTAGGTGCTGAAACTTAGAGGTAAAAGAGGGCGGAGCCACCAGAGCGATTGTTTACGAGCTATTTTGTTTGACTGGTTTGCATTGCAGACAACCGGTGGACCACTCACCTCATAACGTCACAACCCTGGGAATTATTGGTATTCGACAGAATCATCTATCACTCGGTACAAAATGCCACGAGATGGAGCTGAAAATGATGAGCCATCCAGCCAAGATGTAAAGCGACCGCAAAAAGTCCTGATTGGCCTATATACATCACACATGCTCTCCATGTGGAACTCGAGGGCTTTCGAATTTGGCGCAG
>QQTW01000835.1_pt1 | contig 20344 bp, 19 predicted proteins | sample 1904831 | NCBI WGS metagenome assembly QQTW01 (sample SAMN09435610, study PRJNA476489) | Subsurface metagenome, whole genome shotgun sequencing project. | reverse complement strand
TGGCGCTTCATTGGCGCCTTCGGGAAAGCTTCTTTTTCTAGAACCGGGGAAGAAGCTTGGAATGTTTTTGAGATTGAGATTTGGTGCGCCACGTTATAAACTCGTGGTCGCCGCAGCTGTTTCAGGGTTGTGACCTCGGCAAACGTCAGCGCGGGACCTCAAGTGACAAGTGTGGCCGCGCAGGTGTCAGCCCTGGAGAGCATCTGAGCTTCTCGAGAAATACCAGGCAACTGTTGGTCTGATCATGGAGACAGACTATCATCACCTGCATTTTGATCAGTACAGATAATCAACGAGCCAACCATGAGCACGTCTCCTCCTGCGCAAGCTCCTCAGCCGGCAAGCTCCAGAGTGCATGCCGCGAAACTGGCCTGGCTCTATCCCATCAGGGTACGTCAGCCTCAGTCGACAGCAACTCGGTCGCGCAGAGAGCCCGCATCCGACTGTAGCATCGAGTACATATGCTGACAACACCCACATCCACAGGGACTGGTCTATTTCCTCCAACATCCATACCTCTACCCGCTCCTGCGAGCCCGGCTGCTCCCATGCTTCCTGGTGTCGATCTTCGTCCTCGCCATCCTCTTCACTTTCACATATCTGCCGCAGGTCGCCTTCCTCGCTCTCTTCCACGGCAGAGCAGGCGCATGGCTCAACGGCACTTTCCTCGTTCTCGGCGAGGCCGCGCTCGTGGTGGCATTGCTCTTCGAAGCATTCTTCGTCGACGAAGCGCAAGTCGACATCTTTGACGCTGTACGTGCTTCTTATCTTCATCCGGACTATCCTACTCGCAATCTATGGCTGCTGTGGAGTTCCGCATTGCTTTGTGCGCTTACACGGAGTTGCTTAACCTCCACAGGTCCTTGTCGCTCGCGGACTCGAGTCGCTGGTGGAATCATCCCGGCCCATATCGGAGCCGGATCCGGACGATGCCGATAATCCCGTCAAACGACTAGGCAAGCCCCGCGGATCCGCCGTGTACGCGCCCTTCTCGTTGCGTCAGATCGTCGAGTTCGTCGTGCTGCTGCCTGTCAACTTCATCCCATACGCCGGCGTGCCTCTGTTCCTTGTTGCGACCGGTTGGCGTGCGGGTCCGTTGCTGCACTGGCGATATTTCTCCTTGAAAGGGATGAACAGGAAAGAGCGGGATTTGTGGGTGAAGCGAAGGAGGTCGTCGTACACCTGGTGAGTTCTCTCCCGCGTCTAAGGCGAGGGTTAGGACTGACGGATATTGTACACAGGTTCGGCACGATGGCGCTGCTTCTGCAGCTCGTGCCTGTGCTGTCCATGTTCTTCCTGCTCACGACAGCAGCCGGCTCGGCGCTGTGGGTAGCAGATATGGAAGATCGTAGCCGATCGGAGGAAGGTGACGGCGCGGTGCAGCCTGGATTCTCTGATGACCCGTAGATCCGTCACCGTCTTCCTGCATTCAGCCGCTTTTGTTTTGCGTGTACGGAGTAGTTCTTGGAGTTCTTAGTAGATGGAGGCCCCATGATATGAGACTGCGTCTTACGACGCAATAGAACGGGGCAGCGCTTCGACATATACTCTCTGCATCAATATGCTGAGGATTTCTTGCAAGTAGATTATGTGACCTGACACTTCGCTCCGGTAGAACCGAATGATGGGCTTCATGCTGTATCATTCAGAAACGTTCACGAACACGGAGACACGTTGCCCGGCAATGACGTAAATCCTGGATTTATCACAAACCTCCACAAAAATTCGATCGATGTTCTACTGTTCATGGAGATAGCTTGGATAAGAATAATGCTTTTAATTCGCTACTGTCAACCAAAAAGCAGACATCCTCTCACTCTTTCCCCGTCGCGGTCAAAGACCAGCCAGTCCCTTCCCTCGCAGCGGGCAGCTCCTTCTCTGCGGGCCTGCCATAGGTACAATTTCGCTGGCATGCAAGAGCTGCAACGCTCCAACCAAAACAATGCCATGCAGAGAACGACACGCTCGCTGGGTACTTGGTAACAACAGAGGAACATGCAGAGAGGATTACAAGGTTTATGCTGCTAACAGTGTATACCGAATCGAACAACATTGAGAAGATGACACAGGGGAATAGGGAGAGGGTGTCTGCAGAGGGGTATGGAGGATATTTGCCGCTGCAGGAGCATGATGATACTGGTATGAATCCAGTGCACGCTCAGAAGCCACGGAATGATGAAGCACCAAAGTAGCCTGCATTCAGCTCGCTTCAATACTCGAGCGAGCAGCACCCCGTCTGCTCAATGATAAAATAGGGCGCAGGCAAAAGCGCAATGGGGACCCGGCCTCACCCAGCCGCTGAATGGGCGACGGACCAGTTCGCCTAAAGGGTAAAGTATGAAGGGTATCGAAGGCAAAGAAATATGCAGTAATGCCAGACAAGCGTTCCAAGAACATGAGGACGTGAGAGCTGCAGGGCGGTTAAGACCGACTAAGTCAAAACTCGGAGCTGCTTGTGCCAAAAGTGCCACGGATCAAAGGTCGCTAAGACGCAACAAATAGAGAAAAGGGGCCGCAAGCATCCTGTGCCATAACCGAAAACAAGCCAACGCTAGAAATGGTGACGCCGTTATTGCCATTCGCCATACGTTCAGAGTCGTAAGTTGGAGCATGCACTAGTAAGAGGCCATCCGACGGGCGTGCAGACGCCTGGAGTCGAACGGACTCTCCAAGCCTATGGCGGGAGGAAGTATATTGCAGCCCTGCAATCTCCCGGAAGCGGTAGGGCTGTCGTCCACCTGAAAATTCTGCTGACCGAACGCAAAGGTCTGCGCCCTGCTGAGCTTGGCGCGTTGACGGAGTTTATTCATGCCTTTTTCACAGGCATGCTCATGTTCCTTGGCGTGCATCTCGACGTAGTTCTGAGGAAAACAGCGCGTCCGGTGAGCTTTGAAGAAGGAGCTGTAACCTCCATCCAATATGTACACTTCGGGGTAGGTCAATTTGGGATACTGGAAATCGTTCAGGGCACGATCTCTGTGTCGGACAAATCTGGCCCTGAGGACTATCAGCATTGACCCTCTCAAAAATAGGTAGGCTACGGAATCATACATGATAGGCGCTCTGTGAGCAGAATACTCGCAATGGAAGATTAGTAAAGTGTTTGGTGGCGATGGAACGTTAAACAGTTTCGACGCCAGTAGTTCCTTGTCATTATAGTTGAAGGCATTCTCGATATGACCGCCGTTGTATTCGTACTCGAACCGACAGTCGACCAAGACTTTGGTGTCGTACAGGTGATCAAAGCTGCCATTGAGTACGTCAATCAGGGTATCTTTGTCGATGCGTGGAAGGCTGTCCGGCTCGTTTTCCGGAATGAAGTGAGGAAGCTTGAGCCTGTACGCTTCATCCACATCCATGATGGATTGCAACCCGCTCGGCGCGTATTCCTTCTTTTCCGGGACCAACACGTCTCCCGGGTTCTCGAACATGCTCAGGGACCTTCGAAACTGTTTCCGCGGAGGACCCGCTCGACCGCTAGACTTGCGGACGTGATTGGTGACCGGAGATCCGCTGCTGCGATTGGCACAGAGACCGTTCGTGAAAGGCATCTTGAAACGCGGAGGACCCATCTGCTGAAGCCCCACCAACATCTTGCGGTCCGCTTCGGGCGACTCGGTGAAGCATTCGGAGAACGATTGAGTCACCGGATTGGAGGTGGCAGTGCTTCCGGCTCCAAACCTAAACGGCGGCAAGCTTTCCTGACCGTTACCTTTCAATGAGACCGTGTTTGTGGAGAAACCTTTGGCGCGAGTGAGGGAGGGCCGGGAAAGGTGTTGTTTCTTGCGCCTGTATACCGAGTCAGATGGATACCAACGATCATCCAATGTCTTGGAAAACATACTCGACAACCGGGGGCTGGCAAGGAGCCTCTTTTGCATTTGGCGGTGGAAGTTCACATGGTGAAAGCATGTCCTCATCGATTGCTGTGGACACGGTGCGGATCGGCGGCTGGACGATGACCTTCGTCGAAAGAGCGAAGGGCGCTTTGTGGGGTAGTGGAGAATAGTCCATACAATCGGTACCGGCAGGCGAAGAAGACGGAATCGGTGGTGTGGTCATTCCTTCCCAAAGGACGGGTGGTGTGGTCATTCCTTCTACACAGATAGTTTAGATAAGGTCACGGTTGACCTAGGACCATCACGTACCCCGATCAATTGGAGGCTGGAAGAGCTTGGAGGTGAACAGAGATCTGCGAGGAGTCTCAGGGCGAGGGCTTTGAAAAACTTGTAAGCTAATGCATTCATCAACCCGAGGAATGAATACGTACCTTCGGTCGATGTGGAAATTCTGTGACATGTCCGCAGCCAGACTCGCAGCGGGAGAAGATCCTCGCACAGGCCTTCCGGAGAAGTAGTCGTTGGAGGGCCTCTTCATGCTCAAGTCCTTGAAATTGAAGCTGTGTGCTCCCAGAGTGTGTGCTCCAGGGAACAGATTCCGGGAGCCTCCCAGGTCGGCTCGATTTCTCCATCCAAGGGCGCAGGCAGGAGGCTGCATGGCCGCCAGAGGTGATGAGAACTCCATGATTGTCAGTCGTATGGATGGTCCGGATAGGGTGCTGATGTCGATGCTCGATTGAAGTCTATAGCGTCGAGGGCCGGTATGTAGCTCTAGAGAAGATGATGGTCGGTTCGGCGATGAGATGCTCCAACGGTGCTAGCCGTCTAAGCATGCGTGTGACGATGAATACGAATTCAATCGGTTACGTATGCAGCGGTAAATATCTCGAGCAGAAAGACCAAGACGGTGGACACCCAAGGCCACGATTATTGCACGGCTGGAAGCATGGAGGCTCGAATTGCAGGGACGAGGGCGTGATGGCCTTGTGCAAAGACGATAGTATTCCTGGCAGAGGCAATACTCTGCGAGCCTCCGAAGCACCAGCGGGACGACTGACGAGGAGGAGACGGTCGGCGTGAGGAGGGATGACACAGGAAGGGCGAGAGAAGATGTAGAAAACGGTGAACCAGCAAACCGAAGATGGTTGCAGCTGTTGTCCAGAGCAACCCGGAGGCGGAATCACGGCCTCCGCCAAAATGGAGGGGAATCCCAATAAGCTCTACTAACCGACTCGCTTAGGTGGGGGGAGCGAACATCCCTCGCTCACCACCACCAACCAGCGCGCACCCACGCCTGCTGCTACGCGCTGCTTTTTCCTTGTCAATCTCGTTATCGCTGGGCGGCTATCGTCATCTGCAAACTGCTCTGAACAGCAATTCAAGGAAGGATCAATGACTACATCCATACTATATACGGAGCAGATGCGTTGGCAATCTGGGATCAAGATTCAATTGCGTTGGGTCGGCGCGTACGGAGGAGCAGCTGTCTTTGCTGAGTCTTCGCGCTTTTGCACACTTTGCACACTCTGACCACCAGCAGACTGTAGCTGAACCGCCCCTTTCCTCCCTCACGGGAGACCCAGCTCTAGCTGCAGCGAAGTCGAAGTGATCGTCGCACGGGTTTCATGGCGACTCGACGGCACAGGACTACCACTGTTGCAACGACTCCAAGCACAATAACAGACCATTGCTCTCCATGGATCCAGATTGTGATCATTTGACAGCTGCCATCTGTCTCTAGAAGCCTCAGCTTTCGTCATCGCTCTCTTAGCGCTATCTCTAGAAACGGTGCCTTCAGTAAATTGCTCCGAAGACTCAGCCCAGTTTCTTGCCAAATTGGCAGACGGAGTTCCGGGTGAGCAACCAAAGCTGAGCCGCTCCAGTGCAGCCACGAAGAGAAGAGAAGCGGGTGGACCAATTGCGCCGCCGAACGCCCCGATCTGCACAAACTCGCCGAATGTAATCAGGCCGACAGGCCCGCTAGACAAGGCCAGGACACGGCCTTGTTTCAATCGAGGTTCGCGCACCCGTCCCTCGAGATCGCTGTTTGAATCTCGAATCGACGGCTCTCGGAGCCGCAGGACGTCATACTTTGCACAAACTTGAATCCGCCATATATAAACACGAACTTCCAAGGTTTTCCTCGACTTTTCGGTTTCGAACTTGATCAATCTGAGCAGCCAGATTTAGAAGATGAGGTCAGAGGTGCAGCACACCAATCTGCGCATGCCTTCACCCGTTGGCTCCAGTCTGCCCGGCGTTCCGAAGGAGCCTTGCGAGGCCGGCGGCGCTGTTGGCGCCAGCTCTTGGCCGAGTCATGTCGCACGAGCGAGCCCTCACAAACCCCGCGTGCATCCACCTGGTCAGGCTTCCTGTCCAGCTTCTAGCTCCACGTTAGTTTCAGCGCGTCGGTGTGGTTGTTGATCACTGCGCTCGTCACGAGTAATGAGTCCAGATCCTGGGCGGACGCGTCGACGGGAGAGTAAACAACGCCTTGTCTCGTGATTTTAGCCTGTTTCACCGGTGCAGTCTTGGCGTTCTAACCATCGCGGGTTCCTCACTTTTCTTAGACTCGACTCTGACAGTGCTCGTACAAAGTAGCAGAAGTAACAGTAATTAAATAAGAGAACTGCAAAGCTACTATATACACAGCGAGCATAAATCACTGCGAAACACTGTAGACCACTGAGTTCGAAGGCAGTGCACTTGGTTGCGCACCATCGAGGCAACCGATTACACTGCGTGGATCTGAGGGAGCTCTACATTCTATTTAACTCACGAGAACAAACAGCTGTCGTCCTGCCTATCGTAGCATGTTGATAGCTGCAGCGTGAGTTCAACGACTACAGAAAGTGGAGAATTGTCACAACGAGAGCAGTGGTGCGACATTTACGGAGCAGATGAAAAGGCCCTGTTCTCATTGGTCCATTCCCAACGGCAGAACCTCCCGCGAGAACACCTCCGGCAGAGAAGTTCAGAAGTCCGTATATTATTGACCAGACTATCGACGAAGATCCTAGAAAATCCCTCAAGAAACATCAGAATGTCAAAGAAGAAACGGTCACGCACAAATGGCAATGATGCTTCCATTGCAGTGCATCCTGCCAAACGCCCTCGACGGTACACCGAAGAGAATGCGGAGATGGCACAGATTTTCGAGGACTTGGCACACGAGGTCAAGGACATTCGGATCAAGGCTGCTGCTACGCTTGTGCGGAAAATGTCGCCAGACTCGAGTCCGAGCGGTGATTTGGTCACGAAAACTCTTACCAGATTAATCAGAGGGCTCTGCAGCGGACGCAAAGCAGCTCGGTCCGGCTTCTTCGTAGCACTGGTGGAAGTTCTCCGCACGCGGTATGATTCGAGTCAGGACACATCGAGTGATGCTAAACCGAGCGTCAATGATGTTGTGGGTATGGTGACGGATTATACTGAGCCCGAGGGTAAAGCGGCAGGTCAAGTATGCATAGTTGAATCTAAGAGTATCATAATGAGATGCTGATTTTGCCACAGGAACGCAAGGATCACCTCCTTGGCCGAGTTTTTGGCCACAAGGCGTTGATCCAGTCATCTATCCTGTTCACCTCGGGAGCAGATCCGGAGTGCTGGACGAGCGTCTTGGACTACATCTTCACACTCGCTCACAACGTGCCTTGGCTCAGAGACGAGTGTGGAGTAGTACTTTGCGATGCCATTCGACAACTTTCAGGTCATGCTAACAGTCTCAAGGAGATTGATAGTGTAATTCAGCGGTTATGCTCTGCCAATCTTGCTAAAACGCCAGAAGGCGTCGCAATATGGCTTACAGCCATGGCGGTAGCGCCAGACCTGACATTTCCCAAGAACATATGGCGTAAGGAAGATCCGTTATGTGTCAAGGAGAGGACATCACTGGCGAAAATCATGAAAGAAGACTATGCTAAAAGCACGGAAAATGGAGAGCCGAAAATCAAATCTGGATCATCCCAGCCGAAGCTGAAAGAAGCTTGGGATATAGTGCTGGCCAGTGCTATTCAAAAATGCGAAAGCAAGGCTCGTAAAGGGTCGGATAAAGCCGACTTTGGTAAATTTTGGAAAGAAGTGGTAGACAGTAAGTCTTTTTACAGTTCCTTCAGGTACGCATTATCTCATCTTCAGCAGATAGTTTATTTTCCGCTTCGGCCTCCTATGAGAGAAAATCATGGGGATTTCAGCTCTTTTCGAAAGCCCTCAAAATATGTCCTGTGTGGAATTTGGAAGAAATCTGCAGCCCGAACCTCATGAGGTGCATTGTAAATCAACGGAACGATCAGGAGCGCTATCTTCATGATGCCGCCAAGAAGCCTCTGGACGATATGCGTGCAAGGGTCAAAAGAGAGCCATCAGCAGCGGCGTCTCTCGTAGCCGGCATTTGTGTAAAGAATCAGATGATCAACTTTGATCACGCAACGAAGACGAAAACTTTGGAGAATCTGATTTGCTTGGCCGACGAATCATCTTTGGAATCTATCTTGTCCATTCTCGAGTCTTTGATCTACAACACCAATGCGAAAGAGCAGCGTGCAGCGGAGTCTTCACGACGTACGATAGCCGATTTGCTTGTGTCTGCAGTTCGGAGTCATGTCGCCGAGCGTTCGGTCCCTGCAAGCTCAACCTCGTGGTTGGGAAGATTATTACGAGTCTTGGTTGATGTAGGGTATTTCCTACCTAAAGCATCATTATCGACAGATCCAGGGTCCAGCTCTTCAATCTCGGATGACGGTCGCTCCATGTTTCAATCCAGGCTATCATCTTGTCTCACGTCAATCTTAACGTCCAAACTGGACCCACGGCACATCTTTCCGTCATACGTGGTTTCGTCCATCCGAAGTGAGGCGAATGCGGATGGCGATAACACCTTGATCTGGTCAGGTGATGCAGAAATAACCAGGACTGTTATGAACGGTCATAGACGACTGGACGAGCTGGTTGAACGAGTTTGTAACCCAGAATCTCCACTTGGATATATACTAAGAAACTGTGCAGGAGGCTCTCGCTGAAGACACCCAGCGCTCGACAATGCGGGCATTGATTCTTCTTTACTCTCTTACTCTATTACAGGTTTATAATGGCGACGCTGATGCAGTCTCAATTCTTGATGAGCTACAAACTTGCTATTTAACATTAGTAGACGCAAAGGAGAATGGATCTAGTGCCTCAGAAGTACTCATTGAAGTGCTTCTAAGTTTCCTGTCCAAGCCTTCGACGCTCTTTAAGAAACTGGGTGAACAGGTCTTTGAAGCATTCGCGCCAGACGTGACCGCAGAGGGTCTTCAGTCTATGCTCGAAATCCTTCTCAAAAAAGAAAACATCTCAGGCCAGCAAGAGCTCTTTGACCGAGATCCATCTGATGTGGAGGAGGAAGATGATGCCGAAGATGCCGAAGCATCTGACGTCGAAGTAATCTCAGAAATAAATGCAGAGGAAGAGGGGCACGCGAACTTGGATGACCAGATTTCGCAGAGTGGTTCGGATCAAGAAAACCCGTCGGACCAGAGTGACGCTGAAGGGCGTGAGGAGCTCGCACAATTCGACGCCTTGCTCGCCCAGACACTGCAAACATCCAAGGCAAATCAAGATGAGACGGCCCAGTCCAGCTCCTCTGATGAAGATATGGATGACGAGCAGATGATGGCTCTAGAGCCCCAGCTGACTAAAATATTCCGCGAGCGGAAGCAGACAACCAACAAGAAAAAGGATCTACAGGATGCAAAAGATTCAATGATACAGTTCAAGATTCGAGTGTTGAGTCTTTTACAGGTATACGTCAAAGGGGAATCTTCAAACCCGCTGGCGTTGGACGTGATTATTCCCATCCTCCGCATGATCCGGCAGACCTCAAACAAGCAGATAGCAGAGAAAGGGTTCGGCATTCTCAAACAGTTCTTCGATGCTTCAAAATCCAAGGGCCTGCCTGTCCCCTCTGACGCGAGCACATTGTGGGCGATTCTAGACCAGATCCATGACGAAGCCACCAAATACGAATCGAAGCTTTTCGCCAGCGCTTGCAGCAGGTCCAGCCTGTTTACTGCAAAAGTGCTCCTGTCGATGGACAGGAGCCACTACGACGGAGTTGTGGACGTCTACTCTAGGACACAGAAGCAGTGGTATGGAGCGGCGAAGCCGAAGCTGCAGCCGTCTTTCTTCACCGAGTGGATTAGTTGGTCGATTGCGACCAAGAAGCGGGCATAGCGCAGAGAGGATCTGGTTTGCCGCCGGCCCACATGTTCAATATGCATTCTGTTGCCGCGCCGCAGAGCTTCAGCCTTGCAAGGCATGCCACGACCGTCCATGGGTGCAAACCCGACCAATGAAGGGAGCATGCAGCAGTCCCGACCTTGTACATAAATATGATTGACTTTGACAAGGCCGCCATCGCAGCTGAAAGCCTCAGCCGCTCCAGATGATGACAGGCTCATCTGGCTTTCATCTCGGCACTCGCGAGCCATCGGGCGCGGTCTAGATCTATGCACATTCCGGTCCCTCCGGAATGAAGTTGCTTTTGACAATATTGAATCCCAACGGCGAATATATCTCACTGTGACTCGTCGTCGACTATGCAGGCCTCCGTTTCAAATCAATGAACCACTGAGACAACCCTCCATCGAGCTTACGCGCCAAGATGGACCCTGCATTCGAGCCGAACCGCCGAATCAAATCACCTGCCGCGTTCCCCCGGTGAGGCGCTGAGCCCCACAGGGACGTGCAGGTGGTGTTGACACGGCGTCAGTTGCCCAGGAGACCCCGAAACTGGTCCAATGTCATGGGACAAGCAGCGTGGCGGCCTCGTTGCCTCCAGCACGCGGATTCCGCGGCAGGCAGGGCATGGACAGGAATCCTTTGGAGCTGAACTCCGCCGTGACACCCCGCGTCCCTTGCTTTTTGTTCTGGCCACAGCCGTTGCACTTCCGCCGTAACCGGCTTCCGAAGAGCAAATTTTGGACATCATGTATACCCTCACGATCCTATGGAGGATCCTCGTCCTCGCCGCTCTCCCCGTCCACGGGTACGGCGAGCTAGGCCACCGCACAGTGGCCTACCTGGCCGAGAAGTACTTGACGGACGACGCTGTCCGGCTTGTAAACGCTCTGCTGGCAAACGATAGAGGCTACGACATCTCGGACGCAGCGCTCTGGACGGACGGCAGGGTGCGCAACGAGCGGCCTGAGACGAGGCAGTGGCACTGGATCGGTGAGCATGGCCTAGCGTGACGAAGCATTCGGATGCTGTCAGAATGGCGGCTTGGATCTGACGAGAAGCCGAGCAGATGCGCAGGACACGCCGCCGATGTATTGCAATGTGAGCTACAAGCGCGACTGCGGCTCGCAAGGAGCGCCTGGGTGCGTCGTCTCAGCGATAACGGATCTGGTCAGTTTCCTTTTTATCAAAAACACAAATATGTTCTGACAACCGCAGACAAAAGTGATATACACCCCCTCCGAGACGCACCAAGCCCGCAAGGAAGCGCTCATGTTCGTGATCCACTTCCTGGGCGACGTGCACCAGCCGCTGCACGTGGAGAACGTGGAGCGGGGCGGCAACGGCATCCCCGTCTGCTTCGACGGCGACTGCTCCGACATGAACCTGCACAAGGTCTGGGACACGATGATCCCGCGCAAGTCGCGCGACCTCGGCAGCAGGCCCTCGCGCGAAGCCGAGAAGGACGCCGCGGCACAGTGGGCCGACGAGCTGTTTGCGGCTCAGGCGGCTGCGGATGTTGGTGGGGTCGCGCGGATGGCAGGCGAGTGTGTGAATATCGAGACGGCGCAGAAGTGTGCGGTTAAGTGGGCGGAGGAGTCGAATGACTGGATCTGTGATTATGTGCTCAAGGAGGGTGTGGATGGTGTCAAGGGTAAGGAAACAGGGACATGGTATTATGATGGGGCGTTCCCGATCGTGGATGAGCTGATAGGTAAGGCTGGGGTGCGGCTTGGGGCTTGGATTAATGCCATTGCCATTGCGGCGAACGCTGAGGGAGCTTTTGCGACGGTAGGTGAGGATCAAGTGGTTCTAGCTCAACCGCAGGACCTCTAGCAACGGTGTCACTTACGACGCAATGTCTCGATAGTTAATGAGAATAAATGGCCGTTATATGTACTGTGCAAGATGGTAACAAGATTCTGGCCTCTCCACGAAAAGACTAAACTCCACGCTCATGAAAAATGCCAAAGGGTGGAACTGCTTCGTACCGGAGAACAACATCTGGTATCAATACCCAAAGGAATTGAACTCAACCCGCAAAGCAGGAGAGTATTAAGAATGCGTATTGGAAGATGAGGGAAAGTGGATTCTAAGAAAGAATGTCTTGTGAGCCGTTGCCCGCATAAACTCGGAAATCCTTCCCGTTGATCAGACGGCATGGCCTCTATAAGCCGTATCCGGTCCCATTCCCATGGGCTGAGCCGCGCTGTAGTTGTAGCGTGGATCAGGCACGTGAGCTCCACCGTCTAGCAGACCGCGAGAAGACTCGTCGGAAGCGTAGCTTGTGTGCCGTGTGGTCGGCGGCGGCGACATGTCCCTGTAGCCGAGATGCGAGTAGCTGGTCTCGACGGGAGACTTGAGAGGACGCGAGTAGCTCGGTCCGCTGCGGTCGCTGTACGAGTTGTAGGCTGTAGTCGCCGGGGGCTCGTTGAGCAGCAAAGAATTGCGGGCGTCGAGCGGAGTGAGGTTGTCGAGGTCGCGAGAGTATTTCTCTGTTGAGTTCGTTAGCATTCCCACAGGCAGACGGGTGTTGATCGCGAGGATACTCACCAGCTTCCTTCCTTCTCCGACGGTGCGGGTTCTGTTTGCAACAGACGATGATTGCGTTGACGGCGATGAGAATCGCGAGCACGCCGGTCAGGACCGACTGCACGACGACGAGCACGAAGCCGGTGATAGTCTTGGTAGTCTGATTGATACCCAGCTCGTGAACGAAGACCAAGATGCAAGCCACAGAGAGCACGCGCACCACCTGGATGATTATGTTGATCCAGTTGCCAGACTTGAGCGTAAAAGGCCGAGACCAGAGCAACAGGATTAGGAGCAGAGACTCGATCAGAAGCTGACCTCCCGCTTGCACGATGCCGTGTCCGTTGCCTCCGGCAATGACGCACCCTTTGGCAAACATGTATACGATGGTCGGGATGAAGAGCCACCAGTAGCCCTTTTTGTAGTTCTCGTAGAAGAGGCTGTACTTTGTCCACGTCTCCTTGTTGTCATACAGCGCCGACGTGTCGCCTTCGGCCTTCTTGTATTTGTGAGCAAGTTGCCAGATCCTGAAGGTGAAGAAGCCGAGGATGGCGGTGAAGATTGCCAGAGTAACACCAGCGAGCGTTTTAGCAGCCCATGAGTCGCCGTTGGTGAACTGGTACACACAGTACAAGGTCCAGATGCCGTACAGCAGGAGGATCAGATTGGTGATGGTCTTGGCCAGCACCAGCCAGTACCGCTTGCGAAAGCTCTTTAGCTTCTCCGGGAACGTGCCAAAAAGCGCCCACGCTTCCAGAATAACTTTGAAGAGCAGGATACCGACGGTGATGGCAGCAATGACGATGGCGAAAATGAGCAGGACCGTCATGAACGTATTTGCTTCAGGAATCGCCAGCGTCTCCGCGTATGCCTGGATCCCGCTGACTGAATGCATCGACTTGACGCCCTCGGCATCAGTGCCATTTTCCGACGAGGTTCCGTTGACAGAAGTAGTCAGCTGGCGTGGGATCAAGGACAAGGCTTCCAGTCCGCGCTTTGCGAGGTTTCTGGTAGTATCCTCATACACCAGAGTCGCTCCCTTCAAGTATTCGACGCTGTTTTCGGTCAAGTTGCCTCCTGTCTTGTTGCGAAAGCCGTCTATTGACTTTTGCATTGACTCCCACTGAATCAACCCTCCACTGAATGCAAAGTTGGTGGTAAAGCTTCTGTAGACGCTGGGATACTGAACGCTGAGCATCCCATTCATGGCTACGGACTGGAAGAACCCAACCACCTCGCCGAAGGTGGGGCTGGGAACTGCACCGCCAGCATGGACGCCGGTAAGAGCCGAGAGACCGGACACGAGAAGAGCCGCTCCGGCAATGCCGGCCGCGATGTATTGAGCCGCCGGCACGTTCATAGTGTTGCCGTTACCGACCACCGACTGTATGCAAGCGAGCTGATTGCCGTTCTCAAGTGATCGGAGCTCGAGTTTGGCAGCCCCATCCAGGTCCGGAATGGAGAATGCTATCGAAGGTATCTTGGAAGCGTACTCTGAGGGAATCTCCTGACTGCCTGTCGCCTCGAAATTGCCGGAAGGTACTAAAGTCAATCACATCAGCACTGATGCTTGTAACCAAGGAATAACATGCAGCACGCACTCGGACATAGCTGGTCCACGCGGGAACCTTCCTCACACGGGTTGAAGTCGTTGCGGTACACCTCCTGACCGTACGCCGTGACTATCAACGATGCCATCACCTCCTGCGAGATGGCGCTGCTCCCGGCAACGTCGAAGGTGACCATGTTCGTTTGCTTGTTGTACTCTATGTCCATCTTCTCCACCTTGATGTCCTCATTGTCGATGCAGGTGCTGAAGCCGTTCGTCTTCAGTATATCTGCCGCCAACGCTCCGGCCGGCAGAGCGCCAAGCAGCAGGAAAGCCGCAAGCATGTTTGTGACGGTGTTGTGTTGCAATGATTACGCGAATGCAGGCAACCTGCACCGCAGGTGGCGGTAAAGAGTTTTTGATTACTCGAAGTGTGAAAATAGCGATGGCGTTCGGTGGTTGAGATGAGGAGAAAAGAAAAGGTCCGTAAATGAGAGTTTCCCTCTCGCCGACAGCCAGCAATCAATCAAGAGTTGGATGTAAAGGTTTTGTCGGCCCAAGGAACAGTCGTAACAGGAATCTCAACGGCGGAAGAGGCGACCAGAAACGCAGAAGAGCTGAAGGAGAGCGATAAGCGAGTGCAGTCGTTGACGGAAAGCCCGAGAAACGAATGAAGGGCTGTGGAAGATGGAAAGAAGGACGGAAGAGTCGAAGCCGCTGCTCCTTGGTCTGTCGTGAGAGCGTGAGGTGAGGTGAGAGATGTTGACAGAACAGGAGAGGCGAGGGAGGAGAAGGACGGCCTTCGGCAAAAGGTCGGGCTGGGGTCTTTGTTTCGGGCTCCGGCAACCAAAGTCAGACCAAACGCGGCGCACCCCGGAAATGGCTCTTTCGCTCGTGTTTCGCTTTGCCGCTCGTGAAAAGGGCTCGTAAGCTATCGGAAGTCTACGGCATACGCAGATGGGCTTTCTCGACAGAAAGAAGAGGTAGACACGCGACGACGACGACGGACAGCGGCCGGTCTTATCATTAAGACATCCCTAGCCCGTCAATGGAAGGGTTCAGTTCAGCTGGGGGCACTTGGAATGTGTGGCCTCTGCTTTCTCGCAGCCAGACCGCTCTCTGTGGCTATGGCAAGGGTCTTAGGGCCAAGGGGCTTGCACCCTTACTGCGTCAGGCATGGCTTTTACGCCTTTCTCTCTGCCGTTGACTGATCAGGAAAGGTGCTGACCTTGCTCACAGCGAGCGCTACTTTTCATCTTGTGTCGATTATTGCAGAGTCAGATGTTCAACTTGCAAGTGCCGGCACAGGGATGCCTGGATGTTTATTAACATAGTCGGTATACGTTGAGTTTCAGGAACACAGAAGGCAGCCTTCTCAAATCAGCTATAATCGAGAGTCTCACCAGGGTAGTGGCTTTATTCTGCTACTCAGTAAAATCCTACAGCCCTACAGATCTGACATTTCTCCGACGGGAAATTTCGGATTACAGTGTGCCTGTACTCTTCGAAGCCAGCCTTCGGTCACACATTCCGGTATCATTGTTAAGGGCGCAACGCCGGGAGCAAGAAAATCATAACCATTCTGTAGGCCCGCTCTTTCTTTTTTACCAGTTCATGTCCACGGTTTAGGAAGTCTCTTTGAACTGCTGCTTCGCAATGTTCTTCGTTGGGGATGGACGTCCATCTGACGGTGGCTGTGCATTGGAAAGATTATGAAGATTCTATTCCAAGGTTGCTTCTAATAATAGACCGCACCCCACACCCATGGTTTCTGCCAACGCTCGGGTCTTTCTCGACCGGATGGCGCCTCGACCGTCCTAATCCGGCCAATACTACGAGGCCCAAAACCCGAGCAGAGAGGAGAGAGTCGTCTTCCTCCGAGACGGATCCATGGATACGACCCCAACGTTGATGAGAACCCCTGACCATCACCGTGCAAAGCGTCACTAGTGCTTCCACGGTACAGATCCGCCATGGCTCTTGCATTGATTTTTCCAGAGGTTGATTTATGTGATTCAATAGATACCTAGGTATGTCTTATCGTTTCGAATACCAGATTCACACTGCGGTTCAACAGAGGAGCGATTCCTCGAGCAATGTTATATACTCTTTGGCAGAATACAACCATTAAAGGCTGCATGTTGAGATGGTATCACGTCCTTACTTCCTCAGATTGACCACGAGACACACATATATAAAATTTCCCTGGTCCACCAGCGACGTTAGATGCAATATTACTAACGTCAAGGGCCTTCTCTTCAATATTCTCCGGATGTTGACACAAGCTTGATCTGCAATCTTCCTCTTTTGACCACACTTGACAGATCCAACAATTCCCTCCAGAACCTGCTAAAGCAACGGTAAGGCTGTGGACCATACCTAGATACCGATCCATAAAATACAATGCACGACCAAGCTCATACTGACCGTTTATCACTGATAAGCGGAATGACAATAAAGAACTAAACATGGAGTCACCGCGAGCGATCCAAAGGGATCGTACAATGTGCGAATATAAATTCGAAAGCTAACCCTTCAGTATTTACATGAGAACAATGAGCCCAATGCCGTATTGACTTAGTGTTGCCAGACTTGAGTCTATCACGGCCTGCTTACAGCACTCGACTTCAGGGGCATGATCAACCTCTCCAGAACGCCCAACATATAAACAAAGGTCGTCCCACAATTCAACTTGGGTATTGTTTGACCATTTTCTCTTATTCATAAGGCGAGAGAACAACTAGGCAGCGCTCGCCGAGACCGTCTCTACTTCCACCTTTGGTATCGGGGCATTGGTGCCTCCCAGATCTGTCGCCCTCGCGTTGGGATTCTTGGTGTAGTAATTCGATATCGCCGATTTGATAGCATCTTCCGCCAACATTGAGCAGTGCACTACAGATCCCGTCAGCCTCTACTGGTCCGAAAAAGCCTTCGTTGACGCCTCGCCACTCACACTTAACAGGCGGCAGACACAGCTCCTTCGCAATCTCGGTGTTCCGAATCTTCGCCGCTTGATCGAGCGTCATGCCGCGCACCAGCTCGGTCAGATAGCTCGAGCTCGCGATGGCCGAGCCACAGCCAAATGTCTTGAACTTCACATCGCTGATGGTGTTGTTGTTGGGATCCACCCTGATCTGCAGCTTCATCACGTCCCCACACGCCGGCGCGCCGACCAAGCCCGTCCCGACATCTGCATCGTTCTTGGACATCGAGCCGACATTTCGGGGTTTATTGTAGTGATCTAGCAGTGCTTAGTCGGTTAGCGGAACATTCGTGGAAGCGTGGGTTGAATATGTAGCCAGGCATAGATGGCTGATATGTTATACTCTCGGAGTAATGGGTTTTGCGCTAGTATCACGAGATGAGACTGTCAAACACTTATCTTTCTCATGGTAGCTTCTCCGGAACGCTGAAGCTATCGGCGCAACTGTCCTAGCGGGCGATGTGGCACACAACCCCGAGACGCGGGCAGCACCAGACGTCAATACCCTTGGAAGCATCGCTGAGGCTAGGAGGCGGAGGATCAATGGAAGTAGGTTGATTATCAACGAGTTTGAGTACTGATAGAGGGTCAAAGGTATCGTTGACGAGGAGAGAGAAACGAGGCGTGCTTTGGTTGAAGAAATTCAAATAGCTGTGAGGTGGTATGATTGGGACGATGATGGCATCCTATCAAAGCGCAAGGTGACGGAAAACCCCGCCAAGACCGGTGGCGATATCACGTGAAAGACCCTTATCTGATCTTGTCCGCACCAATCACGGGCTTCACCATATTAGGCTTTCTAACAACATCAATTGATCAATTGATAAGGCCGGCCAGACGTCCTTCAGACTCGTTCTCACTCATCGCCATGAGCTACGTGATGATGAACATTGGTAGTATTCCTGCCAATCGCCCTCCAGATCCGGCCTCTAACCATATCTTGGATCAGTCATAATCTACAGGTATGCCTTGAGAGACCTGAGCGCCTTTGCTATGCCATGTCATCGTGCCTTCGTCACCTGCATAAAGTCATGCTCTCACACATGGCGGAAGAAGTAGATGTAAGCAAACTTCTTCATTTCTTCCACGCTGGCCGCTTTGGCAACCTTTTCGTCGTTGAAAAGTACCCATGAAGTGGTGCTCTCCCGAGGAAGCTGTTTTCGGATGAAGGCAACATAGTGACTATCTTTGTAAGCTCCTGTTACCGTTCGAGCAGGTAAATTGACTCACCCTGCATGAATGGAATTGCCTTTGTGGCACACAATAGATTGCAGCTCAAAGTCCGCAGGTCGTTCACTGTCGCCAGGCAGGACATTATCCTTGCTAAACCCTTGCTGCTCCGTTGACGATTCCTGGAACAGATTGATTAGACAACAGGTTTTGAGAACGGTTTCCCAAATGAGCCCAACAGAAGCCGAGTAATTCCTGCTTACCTCTGGTCCTGATGTATCGGCGAAATCACCCGCAGCATCTGGGTGACTGAAAAGCCAATCGACAGCCCTCTCCACATCTCCGTTTGTCTCTTTGAGGGCCTGGCGAGCCTGAGGCGCGTTGAAACCCATATTGCCGAGTGCCTCGATCTTTTCCGGATCGACTTGTGTTCTCTGCCCGGTATTGTTGCTACCTCCCAGATCGACTGGTTGATCAATATCTGGGTCCTCCATATGCGCAAAGAGCCAGTTAGAAGCGGCCTCGACATCGGCATTTCCGGTTGCGTGAAGAGCTTTCTCGCAACGTACCCGCGGGAAGCCCATTGCTTCGAGTGTGGACAGTGCACTCTCATTCGGCACAAATTTTGCTCGGCTCGGGACTTCGGTGTCGTCAGGTAAAACTTCCTCATCATCTCGAAGTCCGTGAGATTTATAAGCGTCCAATGAAAAACGATCGTCACCAACTATGACGGGAACATCCTGTTTCGTTGGAAGCCAATTGACAATCTCAAAACGGCGAGCATTGATTGCAAGAATGGTTGGGAAAGTCTTGAACAAGCTGCGCTTGGAGAATCCAGCTTTGCTGCCACACGAGCTGCATGTCAATTCAACGTGCTCTTCACTGGTAAATATATCTAAGCATTCTTTCAGGGTGACAGGTTCGAACTCATCCACTTCCACCTTATCCTTCGTGCCCTCAGTATCAGTGGTACCGGTTTTGGACCGCCTCCTGATTGGAACCGGTATGGATATGTTTTCTTGCTCATCCGTCCGATATCGTACTTTTCGACAGTTCAAGCACTGTAAGCGCTGTTCCATGGCAAACCGGAAGGTTTCCACGGGATTCTTCATTTGCCCAGTATGTTGTGAACGCGCTATCAGTTTGAGCAGATGGAGCAGAAACTCAAAGGCATCCTGCTGCCGCATGGTAGAGAACTCTGCATGGCCCTTGCCAACCAGGTGCTTCAGCATGGCAGGTGCCAGGCCTTTCTGGTACGGTACTTCTGGCGTATTGTCTGATGCTTGAACATCGCTGTCTGGCCGAGAGTATCTGCCAGAAATGAGGCCATCCGCTACTTTCCGCAGCTGAGTTTCCAGATCTTCCGCGGGCGCCTGCATATCAGGAGGTGATTGATCCGGCAGATAATATCGCTCGACAAACTCCGGCATGGAAAAGAGAGACTGCGTAACGCTGGCCATATAGCAGCTATTGCCTAGGTTTTTCAACCCAGTCAATCCACCGCCAAAAACTGGCTTGGTCTCGGTGCCATCCTCCGCAGTCATAGAGAACTCCCATCGCAGATTCTGTTCGATCTGCATCTCTGTCAAGCTCTTCTCCGTCTTTTGTCTGTCGGCGATATTGATGCCCCAATGTGCTAGGTGACTCGCAAGCTCGGGGTCAACTCTCTCATCGTTGCATGCATAGCAGTATACATCGGCAGTGCCATCCGCCGTGAGAGAGCCTAGTTTGACAGCAACCGGGTGGTTGGTATCCAGAGAGTGGGCCAGTCCGTGTGAATTGCCACCGATCCCACCAAACTGCGCACGACCGCAGCCCAGGTTGCCACAACTGAGACAGAGCCACAGGTTTTCTTTCAGATCACAGCCCGAGCAATGACCAAGGTCCTGAGACTCAATCTGACGTCCCGGGCTCTGCTCCAAGCAGAGAGTATGCTCGCAAGGAACCATTTCCTGCTCCCAGGCCTTGACTTCCTCTTGTCTCGCGAAAGTGTTTGCTTTAAGCACACCGTCCACAACCTGAGCCAGATGTCCCGTTGTCGTTTCTATATCATCG
>QQTW01000834.1_pt1 | contig 20368 bp, 23 predicted proteins | sample 1904831 | NCBI WGS metagenome assembly QQTW01 (sample SAMN09435610, study PRJNA476489) | Subsurface metagenome, whole genome shotgun sequencing project. | reverse complement strand
GTCGCAGCCATTGCGCTTGAGAGGAGCCCTGGTTCAAGGCGGCCGTCATCTGAAAAGATAGGATAATTCTGCTGTACCTTGGACAGTCTAGGGGATAAAGGATATTGCAAAGTTACATTCCTTCAGCTGATAGCCCTGATACCAAGTTTAGGAGACACGGAGGTTCACTTGACTTAGAATTCTATCGGTCAGTGGGATGGAAACACAGCTTGCGCTTGGCATAGGAGCTCGCGGGGGTAAGGCTGCGGTCACGATCAAATGGTTGATGTGAAAGAAAGAGCAGCAAAAGCACCGTGTGAGATGCTCGGTAACGACGATTCGAGGTTCCATTCGAGTCTCACTATCCTTTTGCTCTTTATCATGACTTCTGACAAGACAAGAGCCCCCGCACTGGCCGTAACGATATACCAGTCCCATAAAAACGCCACCCAATGCTCCTCGCACTCCTCAAAAGTTGCAGACGCTTTCAGAACTATAGCAGAGATAACCCTTACCTATAGATTAATAAAAGGTGATATATGGTGTGGCCCTTCGTATGTGCAATCAGGCAGGCGAGTTTCCGTCCCTACCATTTGGCCGTGCTGCTCCGGCATGCAAAAGAGGAACGCATGTCTACCACCCCTGCCGCCCATTGATGACGGCAGTGTTGTATGATGCCTCTACGCAAGCCAGTAAGGCTTCAACACTTCGACGCTGCCACCTGCGGCTTCCGTTTTCTCATACGTGCCAGTCTCGTGTAGTATGGCAAGTGGCCTCCGCCGGCCTTCGTGGCGGTATTTGCTGTCGACTCTGTAAACGTGCGGCCGAAGATACTTGTATAAGCTCGCGTCAGGGATCTCGTAACAGCCAAGCCCGTTGCGAAGGTCGCGATACGTGAAAGATCCCAATACCAATGTTTCGAGAGGTGGCGGCATGAAGTCTATCTCAGCAAAGCTAAACTTGTCATCGAGCACGATATCGATCACCTTTTGGGCATATGTATCATGCGACCGAGCCTCTCGAAAGCCCAAATTCGCTTCGTCCACGAGCGGGAGGTTTCTGATATTTAGCGTTCGTAGACGTTGCATCATCCAAAGCCATTCTCTCGCTTCCTGGACGCCGATTAGTAACTCGTAATCCCATACGGTTTATCCGGGGTCATTGACGTACACCAGGCGGGTCAGTAGAGTCTGGTCACTGCCTGAGAAGATACGCCAATCCATTAGAATACCCAGTTCAACAAGGTAAGGACAACACTGTTTAATGTCCCTGATCTGAGAACAGGGCGTTGAAGGCGTGATGAAGTGTTGGAATTCCACCGCAGCTATTCGCTCGTCCCAAACAAGGGTTTCCAGAGATTTGCCGTGGGGCTTAAGGATGGATCTCAGATAGTCCGGGGGCTGCCGAGGAGTTTCCAAAAGCACCGCCAAGTTGGTGAGACCTGGAAGGGAACGTATGAAACTCGAAAGCAGAGGCCGAAACGTTGTATCGAAGGTTTGATGTCTTATGCCGAACGACCGAAGCTTTAAATTCGACTGCCCCTGCAAATTCCCTTGCATGGAAATGATGGCAAAGGCACGCTCGAGACCAGAACAATTCATTAAGTTTAGACAATTCAGATTCTTGACATCCAGGAGAGCAAAGTTGGGATTCATCAACATGCTAGCATCAAGGCCACTCAATTCGCATGAATCCAGCTGCAACCATGGATTTTTCAAACCCCCCCTCTCCATCAATCTGTGACGGTCTTCGTCGTAGTCATTTGCCGCCCTCCTCCTTGCGTACTCATGGTACTGTTCTTCAATGCTATCGACCAGCTTTTGAATATTGGAGTTCACCTGGAGTTCCTCAGAAACGAAAGGATCGCGGCATTTCTTGACTGTAGCAGCCTCCGCGCCAAGGGATAGATGCTTCAAGCTTCGCGGGACCTCTGAAATAAGATCTCCAATCACACTCGACACGATTGCGTGGTCCATTGTGTTGATGCTCAATGAGCTGATGCCTGGTATACGGAGCCCTGAATACATGAAAGAATCGTGGTTGTAGTTTTCAATCTTCACGGTCTTGAGAGTATGACGATGGTATTCTAACAAGAGACGGAATGTTTGAAGATTCATGAAGCAAGAATGATCCCAGCTGTAAGATATTAGGCCCCGACAAGCAGCATCGAACGTGTGGACTCACATGAATTCTGTCAGCCTTTCTTTCGGTATCCTTCGCACAATCAACCGGACAAGGGTGTTTAAGTGAGTGGATGTCAATGTACCGGGAAAGTAGATACCGCCATGTTGCGGCTCGGTGCTCACACCGGGAAAATCGCGTCGAACGTGGTTGATCAAGAGGTCACGTGTATCTGTAGTGATCTTCATTGACGTAACGTACTGCAGGCCTGCTCCAGTTGGGCTGCTAACAAGATTCTCGAAGGTATCTAACTGATCGAAGATCTGAGGGGCCCGGAGTACGAGACGAGAATACAGACTGGGTAAGGCGGCGGCTCTGAGCGTGCTGCATGTCCCACATAGGCTGGTAAGGTCGTGTCGGTAGGTTATCTAAGGCCATGAGCACTGACGAGAAAGCAGCCAGATCAAAACGTCGAACGTACTTGCTGGACAACCAAACAGAGTCCCTCGGGGGGTAGTGAAACAAGGTGACTCGCGGTGGGTTTGTCTTGGATTTTGGGTTTGCGTTTACGACTTGCTTTTAGGCCCGCCATGTTGGTGTGGTTCCCCGACTATTGCCTGGGGAAATGGCACAATGTTTGCGGTGCTTTAAGAGTACGAGGTAATCATCGCGGATACGAACCTCAGGGCGAAACGATTGCTGGAGGTATACCTGTATACCTACCTTAGGCGACGCGGCCCAAGCGCCTAATCACGTGACGTTAGGTTCATTGAAAGGCCATCGTAAAGAATTGATGTTATCGGGGGCCTCGGAACGTGGATTTCGAGTACAATCTCAGCTGATAATTGACCGGCGCTCTCCGTCTACTCGCCACATAGCTGAGGGTCAAGTGATCATAACGCCCCTGAAACTTCGCTCAGCAAGATCAAACCCTGTCGGTCATCGACTGTCATCAGTGGACACTTAGCGAGAACGTCTTACAGCCAGTGACTTCCGTTACCGACCCTTGCTGAAGGCCGTTCACAACATGAGAATAATTGGTTAAACACCGTATAGGTACAGGGGTAGTTTTGAAAGAATCATCGCATATGAACTACCTAGTTCAGCGGTTTCTGATTCATATGGCCATAGGCTCTAAGGTTTTGGGGCTCTCATTGTACCGAAGTGGAGGTTGCGGTTCGACCGACAGCATTGACAGATGGCCGAAGTCAAGAAGGTAGTCTTCTTGTGTAGCCAGACCGATATAGAACTATGCGTGGATCAATATGTATCTGGTCCGGCAATAGCTCATGGAAGCAGACATAAGCAATAAAGTACTCGTCCCCTTGGTGATGAACTGGCTAGAGCGATGAAAACGTAAGTCCGATGCAAAGCCCGACCTTTAGCAAAAAGAGGGAATGAGGAAAGCCCGACGTTTAGTAAAAAGGAGAATAAGGATGCTTCAGGCATTACTAGAGGATCGCTACCTAGAGATTTCAAATGGTGGAAACGACAGGAAATCCACACGCTGGATGTCCAAGATGTCTCAACACCCTATTCCAGCCAATAAGGCTTGAAAACAGTGACGGCACCTCCAGCAGCCTCTGTTTCCCGGTATGCACCCGTCTCACTGAGAGTTGCGAAGACTTTTTGCTGGCCGTCAGGCAGGGACCAGGTCTCAACCCGATATATCCGCAGAGCAAGAAAGCGGTGTAAGGCCGAGTCTTCGTCATCTTCATAAGGCATACCGTTGCGAATGTTGCGGTACGTCAACGAACCGATGCCTAATGTCTGTAGGGCTGCTTTTGCGCAGGCCTTTTGATTGCCCCGGTTGAGGAGCGTTTGGAGAACAGTGTTGGCCACAGCTACTTGCATCTCCTCCATGGGCAGCATCGAAGTTGTCGGAGTTACCGATACCACATTGCGAATATTAAGCGTGCGCAGGTCGACCATCCCTCGGACGAGCCGACCGATATGCTGTACAACATACCGTAATCAGTGCAACGAACAGACTTGCCCTATGGTGGTAGGGAAGTTACGTACGCTCCCTGGAAAACTCGACGGCTCGGTGAATCCCTCCCAATCCAAGGCGATTCCAAGTTCTACCAGGTGTCGGCAATAATAGGACACGTGCCTTAGCTGCCGCATTGAAGGTGCTTCATCTCCTCGTGAGGGCGCAAAGGTAAGTCGTCTTCGTCTACGGTCTTCCAATACTAACGTCCGCAGTGTCTTCCCGTGCTTCATTAGTATGCTCGTGAGCTCTAGAGGCTGGCCGTTCGACTGTAATAGTACGGACAGGTTGACTAGTCCTGGAAGAGAGGTTATGAAGCCCCTGAGCTGGGCTTTGAATTCCTGATTAGCATATTCATGCCGTACATGGAGCGAGTGGAGCCTTAGTTCAGACAAGAATGGCTGAACCTGCTGGTTCTTCTCGTTCGCTAGTAAAGTGAGTGTTTGCTCAACGCCAAGACACGAATAGAATGTCAGCGAACCTAGGCAGCGCCAGTCTTGGAAGAGAAAGCCAGGCTTTATTAACTTGCTGATATTGAGGGCCTTCAGCTCCAACGCCTTGCACGCAATCAGTAGAGGAGTGTCCGCGAGACCAACCCCAGCACAACGTTGCAATGCCCGCTTGAGCTTGTCAGTCATTGCGTCAAGGCAAAAATCCAAAGCGGTATGATCAGGCACATCGGCGTTTGGTCTGTTGTGAAGATCCAACGCCGTGGGCTCTGCACCAAGGCAGACGTGTTCAAGTGAGTCATAGTTGGCGTAGAAGATGTTCGCAAGCCATAGTGCCTGGAGTGAGCCATCTAGGTCGCTGAAGGAAAATGACTCAATGCCCGATATCGTGCCGTCTTCCCGATTTTTGTTTTTGATGTCTTGGCTGTAGTTGCTTATTCCAAGTGTTACAAGGCAGCCCCTCTGCGTTTCATCGAGGCAATCGAAGGTGTCGCTGCTCATGGCGCATGGATGCTCCCAGCTACGAATGAGAAAATAATCAGCCAGTGTCATCGAGGTCTGGTGAGCGAGCAGGCCTACATAAACGCTTTTAGCTGATGTTTCGGCAGCCGCCGCAGTAATAACCTAACCAGGGAATTCAGATGGGTTGACATTAGCTGATGAGGGAAGTAAATTCCTCCACGGAGCGTCTCAGTGTCGACACCCGAAAGGCATCTATTGAGGCGCTCGTCACTTTTGCCAAACGAGCCCGTAGCAACAGTAAAAGAATTAACATGTTGTAGACCTTCACTCGTGGAGGCAAGAAGATGTTCCAAATGGGGCAGCCTCACCCACTTGCGAGGGACCATCAACAGGAGATGCGAGTAAAGTATCGGTAAAGCCGCCGCCTTGAGGGTTTTGCAGGTCCTAGATAGCCTGCTCAGATCTCTCCGAAGTGGAACCTGCGACAGCGTAAACCATACAACCCCAACATAGGCCGCATTCCCGTACCTGCCGCACCACCATAACGAGGATTTCCGGCGGAAGTGAGGCGAGTGCCATCTTACAAGCTGGCGGTGCTTCTAGAGCTGTACTGGTGCTAGATTTGAAATTTGGTAATGCAACCGTGATGTGTGGATTTGAGATCGACATGGCGAATTGACTGATAACTGGATGGAGTGTGTAGCTATCGGAGATGAGCTTGTACGCTATTCGTCGAGGTTAGCAGGTCTTGGTGAGGTTTGATTGACTAGACTTACAATCAGATTGTGCCGTGTAGTTCCTACGTTGTTTGGATGTTCGAAGTGTGATAACCGGAGATGATGGCGGCCAGCCTTCTTAAATTCCTGTATGGAGTGAGGTTTAAAGGAAAACTGCACTGCTCACCAGTACTCGAACATGAAAAGTCGAAACGATAGATGATGCGGCCATGCTCTCCACACCAGAGCGGTATCGTCCTTTTGCTCTAGTTCTGCCAGTAGGTCTCGTGAAAGCTACGACGATCAAGACCACTCACCGTTCCCACTGAACCACAAAGTCGTCATCTCGACTTACCCTTCCCTCAAGATGCCTGACCTCAAGTTTCCAATAAAGAACGGAACCGTTACTTCGAAATACCGTCCTTGCCAGATCGTTGACATTCACTTCCGCTTACACACGGATTTTTCTATTATTCTTCCCCATCCACTCCTGTTGTCGAAGGACCACCATTACAGTCGAACAACCTCACGGGTTCCACTATCGTGACCGAGAGATTCCCAGGCGACAGGAGATCATGTTGGAAATCGCCGGTATAAGAAATTAAAGGGAGTCAACGCACCAATCGCACATCAGTTTCTCCATTGCATCATACACACTCATCCAACAAGCCCCAACACCAGTGCTGAAATGCATATACCTAGCCCCACCATTGTCCTCCTCATCCGCCTTCACTTCCGAACTCCGCCGTCCAGTCCGCACTCTTCTTGATATCTTCCTGACTAACCGTCGGCCGCGCCCCTTTCACCGCTTTCACAAAATCCTTCAGCAGAAGCGGCGGCTCCAGTAACAGCTCGCTATCCACCTCCGTCCAATTCTTCTCCACCGCGCCCTTATCCCCAGGACTGCACGGCGTCAACTTCTCTACCATCTTTCCATCCTCGCCTTTGACCATGACGGGCTTGTAATGTGTCGCCGTCTGAATCTTCCGCACAGGCTGCATCAGAGCATCCTGTACGGCGATTGTAATATCCGAACCCGAGTACCCTTCACTCAATTGACCTAGGGTTTTGTAGTCTTCGCTTTTGAGATCGCAGGGCGTAGTGCCGACCGCGAGTTCGAACATCTTCATGCGGGCGGGTAGGTCGGGGAGGGAGATGTGAACTCGGCGTTGGAAACGTCTTCGAATTGCGGCATCGAGTTGCCAGGGGATGTTGGTAGCGCCAAGGATGAGAACGCCTTTAGAGTCCCGGCCGACGCCGTCCATTTGTACCAGAAGCTCTGTTTTGATACGGCGGGAGGCTTCGCTTTCGCCTTCGCCCCGAGGGCCGCACAGCGCGTCGACTTCATCGATGAAGACGATGGAGGGACGGTTTTCTCGTGCCATGGCGAAGAGTTGTTTTACCAATCTAATTCCTCCCAATTAGTTCCCCTAAGTCCACTGCAGACAGAGATGACATACCTCTCACTCTCACCCATCCACTTACTGACCAAATCGCTGCTACTCACGCTGAAAAACGTGCTGTTGGCCTCCGTTGCGACCGCCTTGGCCAAGTAGCTCTTCCCGGTTCCTGGTGGGCCATACAGCAGGATCCCCTTCCATGGCTGCCTCTTCCCAACGAACAGATGCGGAAACTTTATCGGTAATATGACCGCCTCCTTCAATGCCTCCTTCGCGCCTTCCAACCCCGCAACATCCTCCCACTTAATATTCGGCTTATCTGTCAATATCGCCCCTGCCAGCGCGCCCCGCAGTTTCTTCGCTTCGGGATCCTGCTCTTCGTCTTCGTCATCCTTGCCCTTGCCACCTGAACCGGAGACCTTCCCGTTCGAGCCCACAGCAGCAGGCTTTTTCTTGTTGCCCTTGTCCTGGTCCGCAAGGTGGTTCTTGAGCTTCTCAGCGCGCTCCATGTACTCGCTCGCCTTCGTGCGGATCATCTCTTTCGACTTGACGTTTTTCTCCCATTTAAGGGCCAGCATGAAAAGCTCGAGCGCTTGATAGTAGAGCTGGTACGCTTTTTCGTACTCGCCATTCTTGTCGTCCTCGATGGCTTTCTTGACTACGTCAATGGCGCGGCCGAGGAAGTCGGTATTGGACATGTTGATTGCCTTGAATTCACCGACGGCTTCGGGTAGGGAATGCGAGGGCTTCCGAGGGATGAGCGTGCTGGTGATGAGGAGACTTGGAAAAGGTCAGAGGTTGTAGGAGACCTTTTGCGAAGCTAGTCACTCGGGGATTGGAAAGGCGAAAAGAATTGGATGTGATGCTTGAGCGGCCTTTGTGCGTATCAGGTCTTAGCTCCCACTACATTGAATCGTGATTATGTATGTGTCTGAGACCAGCCTTGCGTAGAATGTTAGGAGTTTTCTTCTGGTGTGATTGGGTCACCGTGGAGACGAAACGGCGACCCCCACCTAGCGCGCAAACCCCCTCCCTGTGCTCTCCGCTCCGCCCCTCTTAACGCTCCGCTGGCTGCCCTTAACCCTTTTGCAATCTGTCCTGCAATGACCAGCCCGGAAGCTCAACAGAAGCTCCAAATTCTCTCCGACGAGTACCAAAAGCTGCAAACCGGTATATGTCTAATGCCCTCCCTTTCGCCTCTTGAACTATCAAGCTAACCGTCTTCAGACCTTCAAACCCAGGTCTCCGCCCTCCACCGCCTCGAAGCGCAGCACACCGAGAACACATCCGTGCGCTCCACCCTCTCCACCCACCCTGAGGACTCAGCGATATACAAGCTTATCGGCCCTGTGCTACTGAAACAAGAAAAGGCGGAGGCGGAATCAGCGGTCGAAGGACGGCTGGAATTTATTGGGAATGAGATAAAGCGCGTAGAAAAGCTGATTGCGGACATGCAGGAGAAGAGCGAGGGGAAGAAGTTGGAGGTGAGTATATCGACTTGCCTGAGTAGCTGCATCCGACAATGTGAGATGCTGATATAACTCAGGTATACCACTTGCAGATGAAGATGCAGGAGTCTAAATGAAGTGGTGCCATTACCATCGATAAGACCACAAGCCACGGTGGTCAATTCATGTTCATCAGCCGCTGGCAGAGACGGGGAGTTCCCTACCGCCTGCGTCTCATTGCAGGTCGAGTTCTCGCAAAAAGCTTTATCCTGGCCTCACCTGAGAGGTTCCTTTAGCCTCGTGAAGTGAATGAGGATGAGAAAATATTTGCTCGTGGCTCTGGCGCCAATCAGGGTATGATTGTGGTGACTGCTATAGTAGCACTGAACAGGTATTTATTTGCGGTGACATGTGTGGCTAAATGCTACAAAGCTCTCTTCAGATGATCCCCTTAAGTACTCCAGCATTTCAACAACGCAGCTGCACTTGGGAACAATAACAATAACAGTAATAAGCTCCGACCGAATGACATTAAACCCTTGGAATGTACATGCGCGACTTAACGTGACCACTCATCAAAGACCATGTTGTTGCCTACCAGGAAGCAGATGCCCAGGACTAGGCTGACTGCCAATACGCTGGTGACATTGATCTTGGGGGCGGCTCCTTGGAATGCAGCTACTTCCGAGCCGTTGGCGGCAAGGTTGAGAGTGCCGTTAACCTCAGAACCTAGGTGCACTGCGGCAAGAGCGTCAATGCCTCCTGTGCCACTTGTGTTGAATGTCACCGCTGCCCTATGAACATCATCGCGTATGCTAGCTGAAGGCAGGAGGGAGGCAGAAGGAGTGAATACGGACTTGGAGGTGGTCCATGTTGTTATTGTTGTACAGGATGTGCCGTCAGTACCGACAGCATCGGTGGCTGTACCGCTGCCAGGTGTTCCGAGAGGCACATCACCACTTGGTCCTCGAAAGCCATCAATAAGGCTCAAAATAATGCTGCTCATCTGATCCGCTGCAATGACGGAGCCTTCCGCCGGGGCCAAGGACAGGTTGGGAATCGCACCTTGCGTAGGTACGATGGACAGGATGCCGGTAATTGCACCCCCAGTAATGAGCGGCGATGGCTCTGATACCTTCGTAGGACTGCTGCTTCCAGAGGGGCTTGATTCAGGGCTGGGCGTAGCTAAGGACGGCTCTCTAGTGACTGCTGTAAGTGCCTCGGTGACTGAATGTAAGGCTTGAGGGCCTTCCGATGCATGAGCGCTGTTACCACTGCTAGCATGTGAGGCACTTGGGAAAGGTGTCCCCGTAAGAAGAGGAGCCTTGGTGTCCGCTACGACAATTGCCGCGTTGTATTCTGGGGACTGCGTGGGCTCAAGCTTGTAACTAAAGCCATAGACTGGATGAATAAGGGCAACGTCCGTCCCGTTTGGATTGGCGGCAGACAGAGTAGGTGTTACGACGTACCCACCTCCGTAGGCGTTGCCGAGGCAAGCTGGTGAGTAGATTGGGATGAGGGTAGAGGTAGCGATCGGTGGCGCATCCTTTGTGGGGTCTACCGAGCCTTGCTGGAGGAAATTCCGGTCTGTTGGCGCGTTGACAGAGGGATTTCCCGGAGGACCAGCGGTCATCGAGACAGGCGCTAGGCGTGCGGAGGTCGCCACGTACGTTGGTGTCTTTGTGGCGTACGGCGGTAGATTGTACGAGTAAACGGTGCCGGATGGCTGCTGGGTTTTAGGCTCAGCAGGCGATGACGCCTTCATCGTTTCAACGATCCCGCTTGTATCAAGACCACCTGAGTATGGTGGAAGACTGAGGGTGTAGACAAGAACGGAACTCATAGAAGCTGCCGGGACTCCGTCTTTAGGATCATTGCCGGCAACGGCGGGCGGAGTTGGCGATCGCCCAGAGGTCCCCAGACTCGGCGGTATCCGGTCTTTAGTTGGCTGGGGAGGAACAGAGCTAGATGTCGAAGCCAAGAACGCGGTGCCACGTACCGCAGAGGTCGATGATTGGGAGAATAACTGAGACATCAGTTCCGAAAGGTAAGGGATGGATGTTGTCGTCGTGCTGCTTGGCTCAATCTTTGAGCCACCTGGTGTCGACGTATCCGCAACGACCAACGGCAGGGGATTCGATGCTGAAAAAGGAGGACTACCCAGTGGTGAAGAAGGAAAATCGGCTGAAGATGGGTTGGACTTGTCTAGAGCTCTGGACGATGATGTCTGGTGCAGCGGTGGGATCGACAAGCTTGGTACACCGGAAGTGGGAACATTTGGCTGAAGAGCAGGTATGCCGGGCTGGATAGTCGGAGGGCCTGGTGAATCTGTGATCATAGCCAAGTCTCGGGTCGTGGTGCTCTCGTCTATCCACCAACGGCATGTCAGCATAAACTCCAAACCACGCAAGGAATGAAAAGATAAACTCAGTACTTTCAACATAGCGCTTGGGAGTACAGTCTTTGGTAGGCTCTTCGGAGGCAAGGTAGCGTTTGAGGGCTGGGGCAGAACAGTCTTCAAAGTTTTCCAGCATGGCAAAAGGGGCATACCGTCGTTGAAGCGCCGATGTGGGCCATGGCCTTGACCTTGACGGCATCAGCAAGTGTCGATCCGTAGGCAAATTAAGAGAGACGTACCATGGGAAGCAGCAATGACCGCGTTCAAAGAGCAAGCCAGTGCCAACGCGAAGGTGGGACCCGTGGCATGCATGGTGATTGGAATGGTGCAGTTGTATGCTGTATTGAATGTCGGATTGGCAGACTTGAGCTTACAAGACTGAAGGACGAGTGTGCCAAAAACGAGTGTGCGGATGGCGGGATATGAAAGATGGCAGAAGGTGTTGTCCGAGGAGCAGACAAAGATATAAGTTAATGACGGTATGAGATGGCAGTCGCGGTCAACATCCCAGCGTTCAGTTTAGAAGGCACCACCACCCTAACACTACCTAGGTATGTTCTACGACTAATTACACTAATCGGCGTAATCGATATGCCGACTTCAATTTGCTTTTGAGACGACTCGCAAAGCAGACGATGGAGACGGAATCCGATGACTCGTTACGAGACGACGCTTACCTGGCAAGGTTCACTGGTCTATGTCAACTTTCTACTTTGTACCATCCGCCCTGAGCCACTCACTTTGGGCTTTGCTTTCATCTCTGAAGCTTCTCTAGAACGGCCTGATACCTCATTCTGCAACGAAGCTCTTCCGAAGACACGCCCGCTAGCTGCCTGGTATCATGTCCTCTCCACTGACGCCACTTCTGCCGCCGATGCCGGTGATTCCTCTTGTCCCGTTCACGATGTGGCCAAGGCATTAAATGAGCATCACCATTCAAGTTGGGACCCGGCGTCCGGCCGCCGGCTTCTCTCGCCCGGCTCTTATACAGCTTTTCATTGTAACCATGTGAGTCACAGTCACGTCCATCTCGAAAGGTGTCTGAGTAGCGAAATCCACCGTTCATCCTGCTCCCTGATTTTCTATCGGACAGCCTTTGTCTACAAGATTTCGTAGAAGTGCTGCATGATCGATTTTCGGTCCAATATTTCGATCGTACTCGCTCTGCCAATCCAGTTCTCTCAAGCTAGAAGGAATATCCTCCGATTCGGTACCCTCGGGGCTGGAGAGAGAAAGCAGACACGGGAGGTGGAAGACATGCTGACAGGAGAAAGAGATGAGGAGTTCAGGGTCCTCCGGCAGGAAAGCCTTCTGACATCCTTGGCAACTGCCCTTCTGAATCCTCCGCGGCCGACCCCCTGGCGGGTTATGGATAGTGACGGGATCCTTATGCACTTCACCTATTTCAAATTTGATGCCCTTGCTAAGACCTCTCAATTTTTCCGCCATGGCAGCAGCAACCTCTCCCCGAAAGACGCGTGCTGCTCCTTCACTGATACTATGCTGTATCTCGTACTCCCTGATCATGCGGATCAAGCTCCCTTTTAGCCCTTTGATCTCAAGGCCCTTGGGAATCCGCCGAATCAACCGGACTGGATCAATGGATGTTCCTACTTCTTCAAGAAGGCCACGGATGAACGGAGGTTTGTTCATGCTGTAACCGAGCAAGTCATCCCATAGGCTCTGGTCATCCTGCTCCTTGGCGAATGAGATCGCCTGGCTGACGTCTCCTATCTCATCGATGATCAGACGTAGAGCTTCTGTCATGCGTCCCTCTTTGGAGAGGAGATAGACTAGCTCGGGGATGTATTTGCGCCGCCTGCAGATTTTCGAGGCGAGGTCCAACGTGTACGACTGAGACGTCTTGAGGAAGTTCATGAGGAGCGCACGGTCGTATTCGGCGAAAAGAGCCAACGCAGTGTCGGCGTGATCCGACACCAGTGCTTTGCCTTCGGTAGCGACGAGTCGCTCGTCGATGAGTGACTGCTTCCGAGCTCCGTGCTGATCTTCGGCAATAGATTGCTCGTACGTAGCCGTGGACGCTGTTTGACCTTCCCAAAGTGCTCGGAAGTAGAAGAAAAGATAGGGGTTGGGGATGCCAAACCGTGCATCTAGCTGCTCAATCACAGCTTCTGGTCGAACAGTGCCATAGTGTGCCTCGGCAACCAGCAATCGGATTGGTTCACGTGAAGCTGCTTCAAGCTCTGCCATTGGCGCAGAGAGTTGTTGCTCCTTCGAGATGCGGAGCAAGATGAAGTTTGGGATATCATCCGACACCGCTTCCACCAGATGAAATTCCCTAATAAGCTTCATGGCAACGTCAGCATCCTGTAGGCGGATGTAGCACTGGAGTGCCTTTGCAGGACGATTGTCCGCCAGGTACAGCTTGGCCAAACACTCCATGAGTAGGCGCCAATCTCTGCTGACCTCGCCGTCCTCGGTCGATGTGTTGCTAATGTCACCCGCTTTCAGGCGAGCCTGGATCGCTTCGATGACAGGGGCCGCGTCAAACAGATCCGGAGGCCACCGTTCAAGCAATTCCTTCAGCTTTGTTCTGTCTGTCGCGACGTAATGACCGAGAACAAGCTCATAGACTATGGACGGCAGGGGGGGCTCGAGTTGAGTATTAGGGATGTACGGAGTAATTTCTTCGAACTTATCGGCTTGAGCGAAGACCCAAACCCAATGCTCCCAAGTGTCCCCAGTCGTGAGCACCTTTCCACACGTGGCGCCAGCTTTGCTCCACTCTTTGTGTTTCGTAAGCTGCTGGATCCATTGCTCGCCTATGCGTCGTTTCTCTTTCTCAACATGAGAGTACAGGTTGCGCTGCCCCGAGTTTTGTGTCTGAGATCCATCATCGGCGAGAAACTCGGACAGGGTGCTCTGGCCTCTGGTTGATGTCCTTGTTGGGGTACTCGGCGTACTGTCTGTGGACGCTTCGGAACTGTCGCCAGCTGATTCTGGATGCTGGTCAAGCAGATTCCAAGCTTCCTCATACATGGCATGGCTGTCAAGCCAATTGAAATGATCTGCAAGCGTCGGTTTGGTCGCAAGCACACAATCGTAAGGGCTGTGGATAAAGATTTTCATGCCGTGGGTCAGGGCCGAAGGGTGGACTGTTGTAGTATTGTTGTTGTTACCAGGCACAGGCGACGCAACGTTAAGGTCACTAGCAGTCCTGCTGGAGCTCTCAGCGCTGTGGCTCCCATTGCTTTGAACGCTTGCTGTAGAGCTGAAGAGCCTCGCAGGGTACATTCCAACATCCCATATACCGCCTCCGATGATCTCAAGAGCCCCCTTCTGCGCCGCCGCCTTCTGAGTGACTTGCATCTTTGGTAGAACATCGAGATGGTAATCAGTGGCAGACAAGCTCTGGTATCGGCTGACATTTAGTGTATCAGCAACAGAGACTTCTTCCTGGGTTGATAGATCGATGATCCGTATCTCTGGCTGTTGTGCGTTTTGTCGTCGATGACGGCCGCGGGTTGGAGTAGTTTGAGGCGTGGACGAATTGTCCTCCGGTGTCACATAAGCAAGGAGTACCAGTAACGACGGGGTATATAGCGAAACTCCGGAAACAATGCAGTCAGTTCGTAAACTATTGGTGTGTCAACAAGATTCCAGAATCCGGGAGGCTTGCAACGCATCGACGTACATCGTCACCAGCTCCACATGGGCTATCTTCCGCGAACCACGTTCCTTGCCTGATGCAGAGCCTCCAGGGAGCACATTAATGACCCATATAGTATCTCCCCATCCTACAATTAATTTCTCGGACTGCGTGCGTCTAGCAGCGCTCTGTGAAAGACGATTTTGTGGTGTAGCTGAAGCCTCTGTGTTATCCTTGTCTTGTACACCATTGTTTTGACTTGTGGGAGGCTCGTCTGCTTCAAGACCGCTCTCGTCGATCCATTTCGCACGAGGCTTCCACACGGCAGCCATGTCCTCCCACACGGGTCTGTCGGGGTAATCAATGTGATTGATACGTTTCCAGGCATGTTCTAGGTTGTCATGGTCAAGATTCAGGTTCGTCCTCATGAGCTTGATTCCTTTCTCGTTGACCCAGACAACATACTTTCCAGACAAGGACCAGCGTATTGTTCGAATGGCTCCTTCTCCTGAATGCAAGATTGTATCTTTGCCCGTGTTGGAGCCAAGGCCGATAGCACCGAGCCATCCGGATGCCGTTGCAGCAGCCCCTGCGCCAGCGTTGGAAGTCGAGGTGGTTCCGCTTCTCCCACCAACTGTCAATATGAGGTTGCCTGCCAGGCCACCGGAGAGGAATGAATGGTCATTCTTGAAGTCCGGAGATAGCGCCACTGCTTGGACAGGCCGACCAAAGTTTCTGAGCATTACGTCTCTAGGATCCGTCAAGGAGGCGACACAAACGTTACCGTCAATAGACGATGTAGCAATGTGAATGAAATTCGAAGCTGTCAAGGGAACGGGCGGGGGCTTCGGGCTTCTAGCAGCGGGAGATCCATGATTGACGCCTGAGATCGATGGCGCCGGCGATGACTGCTGTGCTGATACAAGGCGACCTTTTGTTTCTGTCCTCGGGGTCGGGAGCGGAGGAGGAAATGGGGAGATTGAAAGCGCGGTGACAGATGCGGAGTGGGCATGGTAGACTTTGATCGACTTCAGTGAAGGCAGTGCTAGGACGTGCTGTTTGCAAAATCAGACGCTGATACAATAGCATTTGGGCCTGAATGCTTACGATGTTGCCATTGTGCGTTCCGATAATCTGTAGTCCTCATTAATGGGTTCCGCAGCGACGCCTCTTTGCGAGACCGAGCTGACTCCATCCACCTACCATCTTGTCGCCTGCAACCATGAAAGCACTGGTTGCATCCCCATTCCGGTACAGCGATCCCAAATGCCGGGTCAAGGAAACGTACTTGAGTCGGGGCTCTTCGTCCTCTTCGTCCTCCTCTTCAGTGATTTCCGATACAGGATCCTCTTGTGCGGGCCCCATACTGCCATTGCGCTGTCCAACAGTCGCCTTGTCCTCAATATCATCGTCTTGCTCAGTGTCAGCGGCCTCCAGCGCCATCAGACGAGCTCAGAGTGACATCAATCATAGGATTCTGGCGTATGCAGTGCCAGGCGAGGACCTGCAAGAATTGCCGAGGTTTGACCGGTAGATGGTCCGGGGGTCACCTTTCGTGCTTTGGCAAATCATCACCGTTCGTTCCAATGTCTCTCAAACTTTTTGGAGCTCTGTCGACTTAAGCAGCGTTGTTCTCGGCAATGCTGTTGCAGTGTCTCATCAAGCTTTTCGAGCATTGAGACGATGCTAGAAGGGCACACATGGCTTATACGCAGTATACCGTCGACCTTTGTTCGCTCATACAGCTCCCAGCAGAGGCCGCCAGCCATACTTCCCTTATCTTGCCATCGTCGGTCTTTACACCTAGCAGGTCGACGTGCCTTTCCAAGACGCCGCGACTTTTTTTCAAGCAATTCAGCCCTACGGCGTGAAAATGAGACGGATGAGCCCTCTAAACCCCAGAAGCGCAAGCATCAGAGGTCGCCTGCTGGGAAGAATTCGCTACGGAGAGTAGCTGTTGAAGCTCAATGGTCCAGAAATGGCAAAGAAGCTCGGAAGATCCCAGCAGATGGGCAACAGTCAACCACAAAGGTCAGCCCCGTCAACCAGTAGCCTGGTGAAACAGCTTTGACGCAGACACAGACGGTAACGGCTTATTGCGCTGCAGAGCAGTACGACATCAGTCACGTAGCAAAGATCCTCAAGAATGCGGGCTACCACCTTGACCCCTACGAGACCGGCCTATATCCACAAGTTGTGCATATCGAGGTTTTGAACAACACCCCACCCCGCCGAGCCGAAGGCGCAAGCCCTTCAACCGGTGATGTCTTCGTCTTTCCCTCGGGCGCTGTTGTGGCCTGGGACGTCTCGGAAAGCACCATGTCGTTCCTCGTGGGCCGAACTCTGTCTCCAGCGGCACAGCACCCACATCCTGACCAGCTTGAAGAAGAAGACCTCGAATACACCGAAGACCCTACCCGCGACAACAGCGCTATCAAAGGCGACACGATCGTTCTCGGCACCAAGATGCAGTCCTCGGACTCGTCCTCGTCGTTCTTCAAATCACCCAGCGGCGGCGACACACGCAACATCGATACCGTGCTTACCAAAATCGCCTTTTCCTCCGGCCTTGCACGCAGCACCAAACTCGCCGTGTTGGAAACGCTCCTTTCCTCCTACCTTAGTTCTACCAGTAGCATCCCTCGTCTGCTTTCCGTCGGCGGCCGCCTACCTTTCACGCGTCCCTTCATCCTTCAGAAAACGGGCCAGCTTCTTTCTCTCCGCGCCCAGTTGAACCTCTACTCTGAGCTCACAGATTCCCTCCCGGACCTCTTCTGGGACTCGCCGCACGAAAAGGGGCTGGAAGGCTACTACGATATGGTCGGAAGGGCGCTCGACACCAACGTGCGGATCAAGGTGTTGAACGAGAAAATGGACTATGCGCAGGAGATTGCGAGCGTGTTGCGGCAGCAATTAAGCGAAAGGCACGGGGTCCGGTTGGAGTGGATCATCATTCTGTTAATCACGGTGGAAGTGGGTTTCGCAGTGCGGCAGGAAGTCAAAGAGTGGAGGGAGAGGCAGACGCCGGCAGATCTTGGAGAAGAGAGGTAATGTATGATGGTACCGCCAATGTTTTCTTGCATTGTTGGTTGTGTAGGAGTTGGTTGGGCCTAATGCCCTTAAAAGACACGCCGTGTGATACCCACACCAACGGTCTGCGTTATAGCGACATCGGGGCATGGATGAGCCCGCATATGTGTTGGAAAGATGAGGCATTGTTGTAGAGTTGTATCTCCCCTCCTGCCAGGGACCAGATTTGGGAATTGCATGTTTAAACATGCATATCTGAAAACCGATCAGGAGGCCGTTTAGGTACATCACCCGCGACAGCCAGCATCTAAAGTTAGTGAGAAAAGCATGATGACGGAAGTAAGGTCTTGGTATGATGGGGCGCAAGTACTTCAACGCGATCATTACTTTACTGGGGATTCATCCTCGCGCCCGCGTCATGTTCCGCCAAAAGGGGTTCATTGCGCCCATTTACAAGATAGAAGTACTTCTAGGTAACCTCGCATCGAGATCATGGCGGACCGTGTGCTCACCTTTCATAGCCCTCTGTCCAACCACACCCTCAGGAAGTGACGTGCGCGAGCTTAGCTGACGGAGCGGAGCAGGTTCCTTGACCGAAGAGCACCAGGCAACTCGACGATAACCAGTAGCATGGCTGGATGAGCAACGTTCATCGGCGATTCAGGGTAAATTGTACACGTGTAACAAGTATATTGCGAATCTTCCGATTGTCCGAAAAAGAAATGTGACCAGCTTTAGAAAGGACCAGCGGACCAACCTAATATTATCACCAGACTAAGATAAAGTAGGAGGTACGTCTCATGCCTCATCTGGAACTCTTGGTCCGCCGATGGATGTCAAGCTTCTTAAGATGTCTCGTTCAAGTCGCGATCGCCAGAAGCAAAAGGCTCCTCCACGCAAATGACGCACACCCGGCATCCGAGACAGCACTAGCAGGGATGAAGCACGTGTGACAAACGGCCCCTTGATGGATGCAGCATCATGAATCCATTATTTTTACTTCCCTCCTTGTCAGGATCATGCAAGTGAAACGCGCAAAGGGAGCCGATTGATCGATGGGAAAACCCAGTCTCACGGGTTGTTGGATCGAGACTACTGTTCCGAGCCCACGGTTCCGCCCAGTTCTCTGCATTCTGCAGAAGACGCCCAAGCAGGAGTAGCAGTAGGCAGAAGCAGTAGCAGCAGAATAATAGCCGTAGAAATAGGTACTGGTAGAAGTGCTTCTAGAAGAGCCTTGGCTCTACTTGGAGCGCCGCGCAGGCACCGTTAGTCCTCAGAGGCTGGACCAGGCCCAGACAAGCCTTCCGGGCGGCAAATTGCCACGGTGACCACTGCCGATAGGTAGACCTCCTCGGCTATGACCACGTTCCTTCCAGCATCGAGATGGTCGACCAGAGAGCCAATGTGCTTGGATCGAATGAAGTCACGCACAACTGCTCCGCTCAGGAAATCAGCTGCCTCATCCGGCCACATTCTGCCTTGGATAATCGGGATGCTGCAGCGTACTGTGCATGGCCATTTGCTCCAGGTCATCCGAAGGAAGCGGTGAGGGGGCCTGATGATAGTAGAAGGATCCGGCCAACGCTGTTTTTGCCTCTGTTGCTTCCATCCTTGTCCAACGAAATAGCGGTGCCATGGCTAGAAGTAGAAATTAGTCAGGCAAAGCCCCGCTCGAATTGGAAACAGCCAGGGAGGGAGGCCCAGGGAATGCAGTCCCATCATCCCATGAGGAGCCATCGGAGAAATAGAGGCATCGTAGCGCCGGGTACACAAAGACGTTGGCTTTCGCTTCTTGCCTTGCCTACCTTACCGCACCGGGGGCGGCCGGCGTGGCTGGCGTCGATCCCCACGTCCTGCTTCTATCATCAGAGCTTTGGTCGAATATCGACCCTAATCCCCATCTACAATCCTCACACCTTCCCAGACCGTGCCCATTCTTTTCGATGTCCAGGCCAGTATTATCTTTGTCGGCTGCTTGCTTCACATCGACACTCTGGACCCTTTCGGCCGCCATGCTTCCAGATGCTGACCCGCCAGACCCTGCGTGCTCTCTTTTTTTACTTTGCCCTACAGCTGTCATGAGCCTCGTTCCCGCCGTCATGGCCTCGTCTGACCTTCTTTCGCGTTTTGTAGGCAACACAAGTCGCCTGCCAATCGTTCTTTCCGCCGTGTCAGAATATTACATGACCTATCCCTTTCCGAATACCCTCTAGTACCTTACCTTTCTTCTATTCCCTTGATTTCACTTGGCCTAGAACATCGTCCTATATGCGCATTACCTTTGGTATCATCTGACAGGTCTGTCTTTTGATTCAAGAAGCTTTCGTCTTCCTACGGGCACGTCATACCTCCCATGGTTCTATCATACTTCTATGATATCGAACTTAGCGTCTGTTATAGTCGTCAGACTTGGTAAGGAGCAATTCAGAAGGCAATAGCATCCTTCCCCATCAGCCCCATTGTGGTACACTCTCGCTGCTGGAATTCGCCCATTTGCCGCATCGGCCGCTGACCATCAATGGTTCCTGGCTGCTCTTCTTCGCTTTACGTGGGTGAGAAGATATGGTTGGATGTCATGACTGCCAATTACCACCAAAAACACGTTACGTTTCTATTCGTTCGTCCAAGTACGAGGTGGAAACGCAGTACCCGGAGCAATCCTTTCACGACCAAGGATACTACATTTCGGAAGGAGCCTGGAAACTACCCCACGCTCTCGAAGCATCCAATACAACGAGGCAGATCATGCGGGCTGGGAAAGATGC
>QQTW01000833.1_pt1 | contig 20372 bp, 22 predicted proteins | sample 1904831 | NCBI WGS metagenome assembly QQTW01 (sample SAMN09435610, study PRJNA476489) | Subsurface metagenome, whole genome shotgun sequencing project. | reverse complement strand
GCAAGGACTGTCCTACTTCATTCCAGCTGTCACTGCAATGGTAATTTCTTGCACATCTTAGCTTCCACCGGATCCATATTCCAACCTGTATATCCAACCACGGCCAGACACCCCGTGATGATGCGAAGGGACGTTAAGGAGGCAGTTCGACGGTGAAAATTGAGCGAACTGGTTGAACATAACTTCTGCTATTCCCAGAATGGAATAAGAGTGTTAGGAGTTGATATCGACTCGAGCTATCATATTTGGCGCGAGTCTATTCAAGATTCGAGTGACGACAACGACAGGTCGATCTTCTCTTGGTTCGGGAGTTGTATGTGATACTGAAAGGTCTACGGATTAGCCACTTGAGATATTGAGGTAGAGAATAAGAATCTGCGTTACCAATTGATCAACTTTCTCTCTCTCGATTCTACTTCTAGAACACCTTCATATGTGAAACGTTCCCGGATGTAACTAGAAGCGGTCATGCTGACTGGTCGACTGGGTATAAAGGGAGGTCTTTCTTCTTATATTCTCCAAGGCAGGGGATGCTCTATCTGCAAAGGCGAGAAAATTAGAATTGCCTCTTTAGTGTATGCCGTCGGAACCCACGTCCTCTATCGTGAGAATGAGGTCTGTTATAGCTGACATTCATCGTACAGTGGACAGGAGTATCAAGGAATCTTTGTCATGCTGGCCAAGTCGGCGATGGATGGAAGTCAGGGCACACCCCAACCTGATACCCTCCGAGTGGATGAAGACCTTCAAGCACTCAGGAAGCGAGTAGTAAGCTTGGAGAAGGGAAGGAACGTCTGCTGCTTATCCAGCAGATCATTCAGATGGAACGGGAACTGGTTGACCTTCGAGCGAACATCGAGAGGGACCTGCCAGCCGTCGTGGAGCCGTCGAGCAAACGCCGGGCCCGTGGTGACAGCGACGCTCTGAGCGAACCGGCTTTTAAGAGGTATTGCAGTCACGACGAACGGCCCAAAGTGCCCGAACCGAAGCCTTATGGAGGCAATACGCATCGTGAATTTCTAGAATTCACTCGGGCCTGCCAACAAGTCTTCGCCGCCCGTCCAACCACCTATGAGCTGGATAGCACAAAGGTCCTTTATGCTGGACGGTACCTGCGGGGTAGCGTTCAGGATGCTTGGTCTAGCCTTGAGTTCATATGTGATCGACAAACCTTCAGTTGGACGGAGTTCAAAGATTTCCTCCTACATCGGCTTAACCCGGCACCTTCAAGGCCCATTGACGAGGAGCGGGTCAAGCTGACGGCTCTGATGATTTTTGCCGTGGAGCATCGCTATCTCGAAGCGCGCCAAAGGCTGTCCCAAAGCGTTAGCAGTTTCATCATATATTTGAACAAACTCGAGAGCCAATTGCCCGAGCGCCCATCTGAGACGCAGCGGGCTCGCGACCTATTCCACCGCCTCCGGCCAGGGATCATTCGCAAGATCAACAGGAGGCTCGATGTCCCAACCACCCGGACTGAGATGGAAGCTCTGGCAATCCGAATCGAAGCTTCGAATGATAAGGAAGCCCGCAGCGAGGCCCACGCAAGCACCTCGCAACGCGACCGTGGAGCAGGCGGGATGACCAAGAAAGCTGTAGGTACTATACGCTTGTCAAGTAGTGATGATGATTGAGGTACCCCATCATAAAGAGGACGGCGGTAGAATGTGGTCTTTATCGAACGCACGATGCAAATAGAGAGATTTTTCGTCGTCCGAATTCAGATGGAGTTACTGTCGCAATGAAGAAGAGGTTCGATTAAAGGATCCTCACGTCCTCGTAGACTGTTTTGCTAGAGACGAACATAAGGAGATCAACTTCAACAGGGGTACAGCTCACATGGGGATCATGATCTGGACCCTTTACCCTCCCCCTACCCGGCCCCACCACCAGGTATCGTTCGTCCCCCAGACGTCCTCCTCCCTCCCGAGCCATGCAAGCAACGCCACGAAGATGCGAGAGGTACGATGAAATAAAATTGAGAGTAAAGAGGTCGGCTACATGAGAGCCACAGAAGCGAAAATGTTGCATCGAACGAAAACGGGGGCGAACGACGAAAGCTTTTCGAATGGACCTACTCTGTACTGGGTGCGGATACGCCGGTGGGCATCACGGCCACCTGCTGCAGGTTGGCCACCGGTCGACGGACCGGCACCCTCCCGGCGGTGCCGTCCATCACGAACGGACCGATGTCGTTGCGGGGCGTCAAAGGCCCCTCTGCAGCTGCGGATGCGGCCAGTTCGACGGCCGCGCCAGGAATGTTGACCGGTGGATTCCGCACACCGTTTTGAGGGGCTGGGGCACCTTGGATGCTGCTGGTTCCGTTGGTTCCGTTGACTCCATTAGCACCATTGACAGTAACATCGCCGGCCGGGGCATTGACGATCGGCTGGACGGGCTGATTGACGGCTCCATTTTGCGACGGGACTTCTTCCTGATGGGCCGACAACCGAGGAGCAGACGGTCCGCCGTTCTCGAGCGGACCTAATGTCGGACCGATGCTGATCGATGGCAGCTCCGGGACGGCTTCGCCAACCGCACCGCTAGCTGGTGGCACCTCGGCCTCGGCCTCCACGATGGGTGCGTCGATGGTGCGCGCGCTAGGGGCCGGTAGCTCTTCCCACACCTCCGGAATCTCCTCGATCTCCGCCTCCAGATCGGAAACGGCGCGGCAGTTGGGGCACAAGAAGGTGGGCCACTTGGGTCCATGCAGCATCGGACGTATGCACTTGTAATGCCAGACATGCGAGCAAGGCGCCACAAACAATGCTTGGCAGGGCTGCGTTGATTGTTAGCATCAGCCTACCGTGGTGCTGCACGTGATATCATTATGACACGTACCGAGATGGCCAGCAAGCAAATGGAGCACTCTGACGAGTGCACCGATGCCGAATCACCCTCGCGAGGGGAAGTATTGCTCGCAAGTCGACGCAGTCGTTGATGCGTGCGGGTGCTGCATATGAAATATTAGCCTTGATCCATCGCGTACCATCGACATCACGCATCCACTCACTTAAATTGATTCAGGCTCTTCTGCCAGCCACGATTACATTCCACCCGCATCTTGACGCATCGATAGATCATCTCCTCACCACCTTTAAAGTCGATGCCCAGCTGGATGATGTCGCCATCGTTGACGGCCCAGGCACGTGACTCGACCGACGGCTGACTGAGACGGATATGATTGAGGAAGGTGCCCGAGGAGCTCTTGACATCCTTGATGTACCACTGGCCATCGTCGCACCAAAACTCGCAATGGCGGCGACTGACGACCTTGGACTTGAAGCCGACTGGGGTCGGTGAATTGATATCTGGAGGCGGCATAAGGGCCGCATCACGCTCGGAGTAACGGCCGACGCGGATGATGTCGGTGCTGCGCAAGACGGTGCGCGAGATGGGTGGGAACTCGAGCGACGGGCGTGTGGCGCGCGAGTCTTGGTGAGCAACCATGCGGATGGAGGGCGGCTGTGTCGGTATCTCATTCCCACGTCCGGACGATTCTCCCACGTTCGGCCCGTTCCCGGTGTCCGCCGAGCTGCCAGCTGGGCGGTGGGTCTCCACAGGGCTTGTCACCGGCGGCGCGGCCGCCGCTACGGTGTTGGTCATCGTTGCGGTGGAGGTGGATGGTCCATCGACACGCGGGGCATCGCGACTGCCGGAGCCAAACAGCGGCGCCAGGCCCCGACGAGGGCCCAGCGCCGAGCTTCCCGAGCGCTTGCGGGTCATGTCAGACGCAGGATTCCCTTCACCTCCCTCGTCGTCCGATGCCTCTCCGGCCAATGATACCCCGCTAGGGTTCACCTCGGTGAGCTCGTTATGAACTGCACCGGCACTTGTTGCCGCTTGAAACGCCGCAGAAGGATCGCGAGGGGTACCCTCGAGGAATGGATCCACGTACGAGTACAGGTGACTGAAATGCCAGCAATAAGTCAGCGATCATGTCACCAATCGAAGTGATATTCAGGGTAAGGGGTAAGCAAGGAGGAGTGGCTGATCGTACGCTAGGAAGTCAGAGGGCGTGTTTGGCCGGAACCAGCTCCTGATGGCTTCTGTTTGGCCTGGCAATTGCCTGCGGTTCGATTCACGTTGGACGGGCGTCGCCGAATTGTCATCATGCCGCGGTGGGTGTGCAGGGGTGTGCGAGCGAGGGGATGGGTCTGGCTGGTCGGCTTCGTCCGCTCTAGCCGCGATTCCCGCGAGAGCCGCGGCATTCCACATGGTCGCTAGCGTAGGCAAGCTTCTCACGTGATCTTCACGATATTGTCCAGAGTAGTTTTGCTGGTTGAGCCATAGACGGTTGTGAGTTCGAGAATACCGATGGGAAATGAAGAGTGAGATGAGACAATGAGCTGAAGATAATATGGAGAGCGATCATGTATGTGTCGACGTCGTGGGAAGGAGCAGTGGTGGGCCAGAGGACATCATCATGTGACTATGTCACATGATCGCAGCACGTGACGGATAGGAAGGACCGACGTCGAAAATCTTCGTCGACGCTCTTGCCGCTGTCAGTAGCAGCATCAAGCTCCATCGACGCCATGAGCTCCTCGTGCTGTCCACGAGCTCTCCGACGTGCAACTGCATCTTCCATCCGGCAAGTGCGACCTTGGACGCCAGGTACCAGACGATCCCTAGCGTCGGTGATTCAGCCGGAGCAGAAGGTACGGCAAGCATAATGGGCAGCCTTACGCTGACTGATATTGAGATCTCCTGCTGATGAAAGATATCTACAGGACCCAGTCGAGCTCGACCAGATTACTACCCTCGAAAATGGTATTCGAGTGGCCACCGAGGCTCTTCCAGGCCACTTCTCCGGAATCGGCGTCTACGTTGATGCCGGCTCGCGCTATGAGACTCCCAGCTTGCAGGGCGTCAGCCATATCGTCGACCGACTCGCCTTCAAGGTTGGTCATGGTTTGAAAGGTATCAGACAGTAATATACTGATATATACATATAGTCCACAGCATCTCGCTCATCCGACCAGATGCTAGAATCCCTCGAAAGCCTAGGCGGCAACATTCAATGCGCCTCGTCGCGCGAATCGCTCATGTATCAATGTGCCACCTTCAACTCGGCCGTGCCTAACGCCGTCGCGCTGCTAGCGGAGACCGTCCGCGAGCCAAGCATCACTGAAGAAGAGGTGCAACAGCAGCTGCAGACGGCCGCCTATGAGATTGGCGAGATCTGGTCCAAGCCCGAGTTGATCCTGCCGGAGCTCACGCACATGGCCGCCTACAAGGACAACACCCTCGGCAACCCCTTGCTCTGTCCGAGCGAGCGCCTCGAGGCGATCAACAAGGGCGTCGTTGACAGCTACCGTCGCATCTTCTTCCAGCCGGATCGCATCGTTGTCGCCTTTGCGGGTGTGACGCACGACGAGGCGGTCCGGCTGGCGCGGCAATACTTTGGCGACATGCGGGCAGACGGAGTCGACAGGTCGCACGCTTTGGGCATACTGAATGCCAATGAATTGTCCGAGGCGTCCTCCGAGGTGCCAGAAGGCGTCCGCTCTCCGACATCCGCCGCTAGTGTATCCTCCGGCACATTGACATCTCCACCCTCCAAGCTGCTCTCCAAGATTCCATTTTTCAAGAACCTTTCCACCTCCGCCTCCCATGGTGCATCCGTCGCACACACCCCCGCGCTGTCCCTTCCCACCGCAGCTGACCTCAGCCGTCCCGCTCATTACACGGGTGGATTCCTCTCCCTCGATCCCCTACCACCACCGCCCAACCCGGCTCTCCCCCGCTTATCTCACATCCATCTCTCCTTTGAAGGCCTAGCCATTTCTTCAGACGACATCTACGCGCTGGCGACGCTGCAAACGTTACTGGGTGGCGGCGGCTCCTTCAGCGCTGGCGGACCCGGCAAGGGGATGTACTCGCGACTGTACACAAATGTGCTCAACCAGTACGGCTGGGTCGAGAGCTGCATGGCCGTCAACCAATCCTACACCGACTCGGGTTTGTTTGGCATCTCGGCCAGCTGCCAGCCGGCGCGCGTGGCCGACATGCTCGAAGTGATGTGCCGCGAGCTGCGCGCCTTGACTCTCGACAACTCGGCGACGCGGCTGCAGCCGGCCGAGGTCAACCGGGCCAAGAACGCCTTACGGAGCACGCTGCTCATGAACCTCGAGAGCCGCATGGTGGAGCTCGAGGACCTGGGCCGGCAGGTGCAGGTGCATGGACGCAAGATCGGCGTCAAAGAGATGTGTCAGAAGATCGAGGCGCTGACGGTGGAGGATCTCCGGCGCGTAGCCCGACAGGTCCTCGGCGGGCTGGTCGAGAACACGGGCAAGGGCACCGGTTTACCAACGGTGGTCCTCCAAGAAAGCGAAGAGGAGGGCCGGAAATGGAAGCCTTTTGCGTGGCCGGAGATTCAAGAGCGCATTGCTCGATGGAAGCTCGGTAGAAGATGATGTCGATTCTTCGTGTACAGACGCTAGCCCCGGTCCACTCTACGCATCATGGTGTCGGGCGAGCTTTGATTGTGGTTTGAGTAGCGATGTCTTTTTCAGTCCGGTGTCATATGAGATATCCTTCAGGTGTACATTGATAACGAGCAGTTTGCTCTTACGATGCAAAATCTCCACCTTCATTTAATCCGTGTTATCATCTCTTTCCTCAATTGCAATGGTAACGACGATCCGGATCTGAGCATGCTGGGCATACTATAGACGAGACATGTATCTCTGATGCTATCACACGATGCATATGTTGTGGAGAATCATTTGACGCTCTACAGGTATGGAGATCACCAAAGATTCATCTTTCATGTATAACTGGGGCTCATTTGTTGAGGTCGCTCCTGCTATTGTTCTCCCACGTAACATTGGGAAGCGGCAATACGCGGATCTAAAGAGTATAAATTGGAGGCCTGGAGAGGTATATTCACCTTCCATCAACCTAACCACATCAATACCTGCATAACACTTCCACTAGCTCTACAATGGCAGCCAATGGCGTCAATGGTACCAATGGAATCAATAGTTCCAATGGTATCAATGGCAGCAATGGCATGAACGGGGTCAATGGAGTCAACGGAATGCATCATACTCGTCCACCAACCTTTCCCCTAGCCTATACATCACGACGCAAGCCTCGAAGGTCAGCGTCCACGCCTCGAGCCCAGAAAGCAACGTTCGCTGAGGCCAGCAGCACAGATGGCCTTTGGTCTTTCGCTTCATCAAGGGTGCAATTCATACCGGTGAGTTTCGAAGATCTTCAGAACTTGACGGTACTATTCCTAATCTACTAGTGATCCTGGTGCCGTTGTTCATCCATACACTATTTTCGGTACTCATTGTATGCCTGGATCAATATGTCAACACCGGGCTGGGCCTACCCAGCAGTATAGTGAGTAGTAGATGATATCCGTCTCGAAGAGAATCTATAGCTCACCCCTATTGCAGATTCCTAGCTTGTCCATCGTTGTCGGCCTGATGCTGGCAAGTCATATGGTCACCGACAAGACTCAATAGCTTATCGAGTTGCAGGTCTTCCGCAATCAAACCTCCTTCAATCGTTTCTGGACCGGCCGCAACTATCTGACGCAGATATGCACGTCGGTTCGCAATCTGACCCGTTCATTCATGTGCTGCACCCCTGCCGGCAAGGCGGAACGAGCGGAGACCGAGCGGGCCATTCGTGTCCTCTTAGCCATTCTATATTCGATCAAGAACCACTTGCGAGCGGAATGGGGTGCGCCCTTGCGTCCGCTGGATATGGCCATGGCGTCTGAGAGCGACCCGGCGCCCACATCAGGCTTTTCGGATCTCGTTCCTGACGGAATGCGGACCTTCGAGGAGTATGGTTTGGGATTACCCCTGCAATTGACCTTCTTTGTCGAGACATACATCAAGAGAGGTTACGGGAAGGGCTGGTTTCACGCTCCGCAATCGAGCCAGCTACAGGCCCAGCTCAACGCGCTCGTGGACGCCTATGGACGGATGGAGACGATCAAGTTGACGCCGTTGCCGGTGGCACATCTGTAAGAGCCTGGTCATTTCCCTGCACTGTTCTAGAACAGATGCTCAATCGTTCGCCGACCAGGATCCACCAGAAGCAGGTCTTGGCGCTCTTTTGCTGTGTGCTGCCCCTGGCCATGGTCGACGACATGGGCTGGGCCACTGTACCCATCGTCTCGCTCATCACTTTCACGCTCTACGGCATCGAGGGGATCGGGTCCCAGCTCGAGGATCCATTCGGGTACGATCGGAACGACATCAAGATGGACGGCATCGTGGAAGACTCCCGGCAGGAGATCTCGGTCATGCTGGACGAGTGGAAGAAGGGTGGAGAAATGTTCATGGTGAATCGGCCGGTTTCGGTGGGCGAGTAAGAGTGGTTGTTACCTGTTTGCATTGTTTCAGGCGTTGCATGGTTGGCATGATATCCTTTGCTCGATAGGTGATGAAGACCCAGCATCTTTCCCCCGATTAGACGAAGAGTTAGTCGCTGTTTATGTTTTTGTTCTCTCTTCGCACTGATTGCGAAGAGTTGGTATTCTTTGTTGGTCCTAGATTTATAAATTGAAGCCGCTGTCCTGGCTGCATCTGTATTCTTTTCGCTTCGACATATTCCATTGTTGTTGCTCCTGGATGCTCTGCTTGGCACGGTATGGCCCTGCCGTTTCTCCCAACTAGAACGGATCGTGTTCTAGTCTTGGCTCCTTTCTTGTAGCCTCGATTACACCCCCGAAATCTCCTCATTCGTGGGTCCTTTCCGTTGCGCTACCAGAGATGCATTAGGTGCTGTTGTGCTTCACCCACTCAGATAAGTCCCCTTAGGGACACCTGGACTAATGATTCCAACAGGTGGGTCTGGCAGACCCCACTGGACTTCAAATACCTTTCCCCCTTTCGCCTCTTTGTCCCACTTCGTTCGTGCTATCTTCGCCGCACGGGGCAGCTTATGCTGTGCTGGTTCACCTTGATCGTTGTGACATAACTCTAAACCCCTTTTGGAGCTTATCAGTCAAACCAGCCAGATAAACGATTGATACAGCCCTAGAAATGGCTCTTTATCAATTGGCTTTCCCGGCTTGCTATACAGGCACATCAACCGTCCCCAGCACCTCATTGATCACCGACTCCGGAGTCACACTCTGCAGCGCCACCGTGACCGCCGCCAGGTCGCTACCCCACTGCATGCTCCGCTCATTCTGGGGGGCCGTGATGATGATCCGATGCGGATAGACTTTCTTTGCTGCAAGAGCCACCAACGACGGTGTCACGTACGACAGACCATGCAGCGCCGCAAGACATCTATCATGTTCAACGCGTTGCCGACAGGGGGGATGATTTCAATTTACCTAGCTAGCAGCTCGAAGTGTTTCGTCGCCTTGGCCGAGACGCCGCTCTCGACGGCACGATGCATGCGCAGAAAGACAACGACATCGTACAGATAACGCCGAACGTCCATGCCCAAGGTCGCGGTCTGGCTTTGGCGAGCTAGCATGTCGATATCCTACTCCGGAGTCAATCATAAGCATGGATCCGCTCATGGAGGCCATACCTCGGCCGAGATGGAGACGACTGGCGGATCTGGCGCCGCGTCTGTTGGCGGACGCTTTCGGACTACCGAAGGGGTATCGCTGCCCGTTCGATCATGGCCAGGGCTGCGCTCTCCTGCCGGGTGATGATGCGACAGCAGGATATGGCCAATCTATAACTCGTCAATGACTCAGCATTTCCACGATTACTCTGCGCATACCAGATGCGCATTCGACCGCGGACCAGCGTCCTCTCCGGCAGGCAAGATGACGAGGACGAATTGTTTGGGTGCCGCATGAAAAGAGCCCCTTGCGAAAACACGTCTTGAGCGGACCAGCTGATTCGCTGATCAGCAGTAGTCTTATAACGCTGCGCTGGTCCAGTCCTCTACCTCTAATGCTTGGATCTGAACTTCATCGCTGGCACAATTGAGACCCTTGGCAATGACTATGTTGGCTAATCGAGGCCCATCTTGCCCTATTTCGCCAACATTGGTCGCACGAGGGGATGCATGGTCAAGGTCACTCTCATGTCCAGTCAGAGTTCATGCTAGTCAATAAGATCTTGAATGTCTTACTGGTGGACCTCGACCGGATTGCCCTGCCGCCTCCAGTGAACTGTATCTGGTATTCACGAAAAGACCTTCACGGAAATCATCCAGATCGGTGTTCTCGGAACAATTGATGATAGTAGGACTAAGTCCAAAGACCTTGATGGATATCTAAAGCCGTTCAGACATATAACCTCCAATTATCGCACCGATCAACGCTAACCTTCCCCAATTCTTCACCCAAGGTATCAACAGCTGCTGCAGCTGTCCGGATGATGCAGTGCTGGTCTGCAATGAGACACGATAGCAAGGCGAGCTCAAGATCGTGTAATTGCTGAATATTCTCCGCCAGATGTCCCTCGGCCATTGTCCCGTTGTCTGTTTAGAAGTCGCGAATCTCGACGTCGAAAGCTCGGCTCGGCTGACGTCGGCTCCAGAGGTTGCTACGGCGGGCCGAGCCGGCGCTAATGCGTCCTCGGAAAAACAGTTGAACCGGCATCCGACGTCACCGCAGCAAGCGACGCCCGCCCTTCCATGTGCGAGAGTGCGTTTCCTTCGGCGAATCAAAGTCGAGGGGATGTCCAACCCAACAGCCGACTGGGAGAAAGTCGGCGAGAGCTTCTTTCGAAAGATACAGCTGTACACGGCTGTTTTTGACGACGATTTGGAACTCGAGAATTACTTCGTCGCGGGAGCGCCCTATGGAGGAGCCACTGGTGGGTATTCTCGACCGACCATGGCATGTGATACCCATAGCTAAGATATATCCATAGCTCTGTATCGGGATGAAGATAAATTGCATGCCTATCGCGGGGCACAGACAGCCAAGGCTAGCATCGACATCTACAGCTGTGCCGGGAAGCGGCTGAGACAGATTACTGTAGGTTCGCTTCATCCATTGTACAGTCACTAGTTTCAGACTAACGAGCTTAGTGGGATAAGGGATCAATCAAAGGACTAGGCTGGTCGGAGGATGAGAAGCTGATCATAGTCACCAAAGATGGAACGGTGCGGTGCTACTATGATCTGCAAGGGGAGTTCTCGCAGTTCTCTCTTGGCAAGGTGCGTTGCATGCCGTTAATATATACCCTGAAATCACTTGCTGACATGCGCAGGCAGCAGAAGAAGTGGGCGTCAAATCGTGCCAGTTCTGGATGTCGGGCGTCGTGGCCCTGCTCAACAATAATCGACTTGTGGTCGTCTCGCGGTACGATGAACCCCGGCCGAAGCTGCTGGCGACACCGCCGGAAGCACCGGTGCATTCGTGGACTCTGATACCGCCTGCGTACACGCTTTCATTATCGGTTGAGGCGCTGCTAGCCATTGGTGAGACCATCTACGTCGTTGATGCGACGGACTGCGAAGACCGTATGCTCCAGAATGGTCCCTTTACGCATGTGGCCGCCTCGCCAAATGGTCGTCTCGTCGCACTGCATACGCAAGAGGGACGGGTGTGGATCATCACGAGCGACTTTCAAGATAAGCTCAACGAGTACTATTCTGGGGTCAAAACGATGCCGAAGGATGTGCAATGGTGCGGAAATGACGCGGTGATCTTGGCTTGGGAGGACGAAGCGCATCTGATTGGTGTCGATTCGGGAGGTGCTGCTGCCAAGTAGGTGACCTCACCAACCCATTACTCATCCCTACAACCCCTACTCAAACCCTACTAGATATTTCTTCAAGGGGTACATCCATCTCTGTCCGGACGTTGACGGGGCCCGCATCCTCTCCAACGATGCATGCGAGTTGGTGCAGAAAGTGCCCGATCCGATCAAGGATGTTTTCCATCTAGGCTCGACCTCCCCCGCGGCCGTCTTGCTGGACGCCATCGACCAGCTAGACAAGCGTTCACCCAAAGCGGACGACAACATCCGGCTGATCCAATCGCGGCTGCCCGAGGCGGTGGACACCTGTGTGCGAGCTGCCGGTCACGAATTCAGCGTCCACTGGCAGAAACAGCTCTTGAAGGCTGCATCCTTCGGCAAGTCTGTTTTGGATCTATACAACAGCGACGACTTTGTCGAGATGTGCGAGACATTGCGAGTCTTGAACGCGGTGCGCTTTTACGAAGTCGGCATGCCGGTATCATACGAGGAGTACGTCCGCTTGACCCCGGAAGGGCTCGTGCAACGAGTGGTCAACAGGGGGGAATATCTCCTTGCATTGCGCGTGTCAGAATATCTTCGACTGCCCACGGAACGAATCTACGTCCGCTGGGCAAGCCAGAAAGTGCGCGTATCCTCCGAGGACGAAGAGAGCATCTGTCGGGCCATCGTCACGAAATTGAACGGGAAGCGAGGCGTGGCTTTTGAAGAGATTGCGAAGACCGCGTACGATGAAGGTCGAGGAAGACTAGCCACGCAGCTCCTCAACTACGAAGTTCGTGCCGCCCATCAGGTTCCACTACTTTTACAAATGGAAGAAGGTGAATTGGCGCTCGACAAAGCCATCCAAAGCGGGGACACCGACCTGATGTATTTCGTCCTCCTGCATCTACGGCGGAAATTACCCCTTGCGGCGTTTTTCCGGGTAATCAACAAGCGACCCGTGGCGAGTGCATTAGTCGAGTCCTCAGCGCGAGCTCAAGACACGGAACTACTCAAGGATCTGTACTATCAAGACGACAGACGTCTGGACGGGGCGTATCTTCACTTCCAACAAGCGCTGACACAAAAAGAGTTATCAGCCAAGCTCGACAAGCTCAAACTAGCGCAGCGAACACTGCAGGACTCGAAAGAACATGGGTTCGAAACGAAATGTCTCGAGGAGGAGGGAAAGCTGTGGAAATTGCAGGATGCGTTGTCGAAAGAACTGCCCGAGTCATTTACGGGTCTATCGGTCAATCAGACGCTGTATCAATTGATTCGATTGGGTTACGCGAATCGAGCAAAGAAGGTCCAGAGCGAGTTTCGTGTTCCCGAGAGGATGTATTGGTGGTTACGATTGCGAGCGTTGGTTGCAAAGAGGGATTGGGGCGAGTTGGAGGAATGGGGAAGAGGGACGAGACGAAGTCCGATTGGATGGGAGGTGTGTATTTTCGTACATTTACTGTCCTTCTTCCTCTATTGATTTCAATATATCCATGCCTCGAATTTCAAGATTGCTAATAATGGGATTAACAATAGCCCTTCGCTACTGAAATCCTATCCGCGGGGAATCCGAAACTCGCCGGCTCGTTTATTCCGAAATGTACCAATCCGCCGACCACCCCCGAAGATAGGATTGATCTGTACGTCAAGTGTGGGATGGTGCTGAAAGCGGCTGAGGAGGCGTTTAAGATGAAAGATGTGGAGAAACTGGAAGAGCTACGGGGCAGGGCTGCTGGCTCTGGTAGTAGTGGGGCGGGAGGGGCAGTGGAGATCGAGAGAATGATTACAAAGTTGAGACCGAAGTAGAGCAACGTTTCTTTCTGCAGTCGTCATGTTTAATTGTTTCTATGATACATGTACATAAGGCAGTCCCGCTGCGTTTCTGCTACGATTACCTGAAGTCCGATATATGGATTGGTTTATCACTCGTATGTTCTACTTGGAGTTTACTTTCGCCATCTCACGGATGGAAAAAAAGTCCTAGGACTATGTCTTCTATAAGCAGGTATTCGTGTATATATTCAGCCAGTTATTTTCGTGACCATAAGCTCACTAGGACGTAAGGAGGCATTTACTCTCGTGGCTCATCCGCGCTGAGCCTAGCTTTACAGCTAGACTATTCACGAGTCGAAGTTTCATCGTAGATGAAGGACGAAGGCAGTACAGTATGATAGTTTACTACTCGCAACGGGGGGTATACACATAACATAATCCTTATACGGTGCTGTAAGGAATAATATAGACCAAGAGAAGACGTTTCCATACTGGGAGCAGTATCCATCCCTCTCCTTCTATCCTTACCACCCAAACCACCCCCAACCCAATCCCCACTCTCCCTTTTCTGCATCTGAGGCGCTAAACAAATGATATCCGAGCTTAACCTAACCTAACCCATCGAAGGGATCCCCTCCGCCGGAGGACCAAACCGATCATGATCATCCCTGATCTTCCTCCTGAACAGCCCGAGATCTCTGAGGAGGTCATCCAGCTGATTTCTCGTCTCTTCTTCATGATGACCACGGTTGTTCCTGCCATTCGCGTTTCCATTCCCGCTGACAGAACCCAAGACTTTTCTCTTCCTCGCCTCGTTGGGTTTCGGATCTTTTATGTCGTCCATCGTCATCTCCTCGTCTTCGACAATGATGGTGCTAGTTGAGATCTTGCGGTTGGATTTTGACGAGGGATGCGTATTCTCTTTATCCATTCCCTTTTCGTCTTCTCCATTGTCACCATCCGTTGCGAAATCTCTCCTGTCAACACCTTGCTCGTCCTCCTTCTTCGGCGCCACCACATGCACATCCTCCTCATCGTCCATCTCCAGCACATCGTCTTCCTTCACCGGTACCACCACCGGAATCGGATTCCTAATTGACTCCACCGCCAATTTCAAATGTAATCTCAACGCTTCATTCTCCATCTGCAATCCCCGTATCTTACACTCGCTGACCTGTCTCGTCTCCTGCATGAGTCGTTGCATTCTGTCCACCTGTTTCTGATACTCCTCTAGCTGCTGACCGGTCTGCGCCTCATGTTCTTTCAGGGTGGTTGTCGCCACGCTCACGGCCATTTGCTGCTGGGTCGTAGTTTGCGAGATGCTCAGCTGTAGCTTCCGGATCGTGTCTTGCATGTCGGCGATCTGCGCGTCACGTTCTGCGGCACTGACGTGGTCTTGGTTGACGATCGCGCGGGTCCGGATCCGCTTCGCTTGGTCGGCGTAGCGTAGTGTAGACAGGGTTTCGTCGTAGTCGCAGGGAGAAATACATGCTATCATGGCCGTTTTGGAGTTGCCGCCCAACGAGTCCTTCAGGAGCCAGGTCAGGATGGAGTCGCGGTAGGGGACGATCTCTTTGGTGGCTGCTTTGCGCGGACTAGTGGCACCACCAGGGGTGACGCTACTGCCGCGAAGAGCGCGAGGGGTGGTGGTAGTACCGGAGTCCGAGGACGCGAGCGCGGCAATGACCCGGCCCAGAGTAGTCAGGGATTTGTTGATGTTGGATCCTTCCCGTAAACGCTGACCGCGCGCTTCGGTCGCTTTGGCTCGTTCGGAACCCGCGAGATCAACGAGTCGGATCCGTGCCATTCGCTCTGTCGTCTCGTCCGTGTCCATGTCGTGGTGGATCTGTTTGAGCATGATCGTAAAGACGGCGTGGGAGCGGGAGGAGGTATCGTTCATTTTGGTGGAAGCTGTTGTGCGGCTCTATGTATTCCGTCATGATCAGTACTCATGTTTAGCCCGTGTATTCATACTTCCCAGTATCTGCATGGGAAACATCGGAGGTGAGAGAAAGGAGTATATATAAAACTCACCGCATCCCCCATCTTCATATACCGCATAATCTCCTTCAGACTCTTGACCGGCACGTCCGTCAGATCCTTCACGTATGGACCCTCCGTCGGCGATTCCCTGATCTTCAAATAAAACGGGGGATCCTGCCTCGGGACCAACAAATCGCGGACATGTTCATTGTAGACCTCGAAATAGGATACACGAACGGTATAGCTAACGTTGGGGGACTCGTTGCTTTCGATGCGCTGGAACAGATCCTCACACGTTCGCGGGATCAAACCCGGTTGCTCGGGCGTGCCCATCATCGTGTACGATTTACCTGAGCCGGTTTGACCGTACGCGAAGATGCAGGTGTGGTATCCCTCGAAGTTGTGGTCGAGAAATTCTTCTCCGAGGGCGTTGTACACATCTTCTTGGTGGGCATAGTGCGCGTCAGAAGTCGAGTGGGACCAGAAGGAGTTGTCGAAGGTGAAGGTCTTCTCGTCAATCACTTTACGGGTGGTCGTGCCTCGAGGGGTGGCAGTGTCCTGGCTGGAAGGCGGGAGTAAGATGGTGGTTTGCGTGGAAGGGTCCATTTGGATGAGACATTGCGCGTCACGATTGGTTTCTGGATGTTTATCGTCAGTCAGTCATTCAATTGACCCTACGCCTCGCTGGGACAACAAGGAGGGATGTAATACCTCGAGGAAGAAAGGCCCGCACGCGAACTACGACTCGAACATTTCCCCCTGGACCACCACCGCCGCCGCCATTGGGCGTATGTGGACTCCCACCTGCTAGCATCATAGTGGAATCTCTCGACCGTAACGACGGCGCAGATGCCGAAGATAACTTGACCGATCGCAGATCCGACACCGATGATCGAGCGTACGAGTGCGACTGTAATCGAGGATCCGCCAGAGCCATGGCGCGAAGAATGATGGATATCTCTGCAAAGACTGCTCGATAGCGCAGACGTTGCGCTAGGAACATCCGAAGGAAGAGGAGGGAAGAGACGGGATGGAGATGGGTGGAGATGGCATGGATCGAGGGCGGGAGTGTTTGTTGCGACGCTAAACCGGGTTGGGGGGAAATGTAAACAATGACGGGTGGGGAGCACGGGAGCGGGTAATGCGCGATTGGCGATTGCCCCACCAGAATGATATCGAGGGATATCAGTAGAATATGAGTGAATGATTCGTGCTAGATGGTGCCTGCTTTGTGCGCATTGTGTGTGTTGATGCAATTGTTGATGGTAAAACACAAAGGTGGTAAGAGCGCAGGAATGCGTCGAGTTGAGATGGAGGTGCGATGGCGCAAGCCGGTTGATGTAAACAAACTGCCGTTTCGGGTAATCATAACTCTGGGAAAGGATGAACTTCGGACGACAGCAATGGGCTCAAATCAACAATAAGAATCGGATTGCATGCTAGCATCAACTATAGCAGATCAAGGCCCACTATGGCAAACTGTGTTTACGTCTCAGCCAGAAAATTAGATGGGGCATTCTGATTGTAAGGACAGTAGATAACAGTACATAGTGATAGAAGTCATTCAGAACAGCTCGCCCATTCGCTTTCGTCCTCTTCTTCTTCTTTCTCTCTTTCCTCCTCAACCAGCAGCCATTCCCCATCCTCATTCCCATTCTCATCATCCTTATCATCATCAGCGGCCTGCAAGGCCCTCGAGGCCTTGTTTGCCATGTGACCCTTGCTGGTCTTCGTCGTATATGCAACGCTGGTGGCTTGAGCCTTCGCCGTATGTGTGACAGTGGAGGACTGGGCCTCCGTCGTATGTACGGTGGTGTTGGCTGAGATCTATGTCGTCAGTCCGGTGGTTGGGCTGATTGTACTGGGGCCAGCAGCATATTTGCACGCTTGTTTGGCCCTAGCACACCAGTTGCAGATGGTCAAGCCATCAACCAGCTTGCAAACCTGCGAGCTGGTAAGTAGAAGTAGCTGGGTAGCGAGATACTGCCGTAAGAAATGGTGACCTTTGGACGACAGCAATGGACTCGCATCAACAATAGGATCGGATTGAATGCTAGCGTCAAATATACCAGATCGAGGCCACGGTATGATGAAATATTCCTGCTTTAAAATTCTACAGCCTACGCTATGCTCCCGCCAAGTCTACCATGCAGGTCTTGAACTCTCCCTTCTCTTCAGTCTATGCCTTTGCCAGCAGTTCTTCGCCAATCTCTGTGATGAGTCGCCTCTCCTGAGGAAAGCTCTTGCTTTTCTCACTAACAACGTTCCCCACGTTCGCCGCTTTCACGTAATCCAGCAACTCTCCACCCTTGGGGGCGCAATAGACCAGGAACCCCAGAGCGAGGAAGTTTCGTTTGAGCGCATCAACCGATTGCTGCTCTGCAGCGATCGCATCGACCACTGCCACTAGAAGCTGCAATTGGTCTTCATCGGGTAAAACTGGAGCCTCCCCATCGACGCGCGGCGCATGGACAGCCAGTGTAAGATTGAATGCAAGCGAGGCAGCGCTGACTCGGACGTTCTCGTGTGCGTCATCGCTGAGACTGACGCTCTCTAGCTGGATCATCGCGGCCACCAGCAATGCATCTTTCATGGCGTGAGTGGCGAACAGTGATGTTGTGAACATGTTGCACATTGTCTGGAGTGTGACCAGTCGAAGCGAATATGGTCGGTCACCCGAGGTAGCGTATTCCAGCACCGTCTTCAGCAGGCCGTGACCACTCTCTTCCGCAAAGTATCCGCTCACTCGAGGATCCACGACGGCGATCCGGACAAGGTCGACTACTGTGAACATGACTTCCTGTGGTAGCTCGACGGCGGCTTTCTTGACAAATTTGCTGAAGCCGTGCAAATCCGGCAGTGTTGCTTCTCGTGACCCCTCCGCGTTTCGAGTGTGCACAAACTCCTTGACGGCCTGCACGGATGGATCTTGACCGAGTTCGCCCATTTTCGCCAAGAGCTTGTCGAGAGGCGGCACTTTGGTGTATGTAAGCGGCCGCTTTGATGTGCCCAGTAGTGTTGGTAAGTTGAGTCGCGTATGAGCATGCTGGGCCATCTGGAGCAGCAGTCCGACGTTCCCTCGAAGTTTTCTATCATCCGCACCCGTCCACTCGTTCTCTTTCTCGCCATGCACAAACGTCATGAATGTTGGTGTTGCCCGCACGCCATACTTCATCGCCACGTCCTGCGCTTCTCGAATGTCCACCTTGATGAAGATGGCGCGATGACCTGCCTCAGCTGCCAGCTCGTCATAAGCGGGGTACACGATCTTGCAGGGCCCACATCCAGCCATGGTGAAGAAGATGACTGCGCATTTCGTTTTCGCGGCATCTAATAAAGCCTGTAACTCGGTTTGATTCTTGACATTCCGAACTCGGCCAGCTACCTGATCGTGTCCCTGGTTGCTGCTCGTCGGGTGATATCCATTTGTGGATTGTTGTACTCTTCGAGCTACACCCGCAGCTGGCGCCGAGGAGGGAGGTAAGGGCGCTTGAGTCATCGACCTCATTGCGCTATCGAGCTGCGGCTTCAACATCTGTCCGAATGGGGTATTGAGTACGGTTTGAGGCAAGGACGTGATTCGTTCCGGGATGCCCTTGCCGACGAGAAATGTAGCCAGGTCATTCGAGAAGTTGTTGCAGTTGTGTAAGAAGAGATCATAGGACTGTCATGTACATCAGACGAGTTCTCTCCCGAAATGCTCGATGATATCGCACCTCGGCTGTATAGACTTCTTTCAGCGATCCCAGATATTCTTCGATGATGTCTTCCGGGAGTGATGTCCTGCCAAGAGGGATGATCTCCATCGGCGCGCCTGTCGTTGTCATTAGCATACGTTACACCATCCACGTGAACGACAGAATAAGTGGAGCAGCTCAGCAGGGACCGCTAACAATCATCGTCGTCATTACGATAAAGATTGTTTTTAGAATTTCATCAGAATGACCATGATGATAGTTTCAACTTCCGCCACACTCACGATGAAGATCAGTTTGACCCCATCGTAATGACGACGATGACTGGTCACAGTCCCTGCTGAGCTTCTCCATTCATCTTGTCCACGCGTGCCTTGAAGAGGACTCTAACCATGGTGCGTCGATCCCGGCGCACATGTCTGGATCCCGCGACCAAAGAAGATCTCCGCTCCACCAAAGACAATCGAGGTATGGTAAACCGCATCGATATATGTACCGAGCAGTTGTCGAGAGAACTGACAGAACGATCAAAGATCAGTCGGCCATCCATCGAGGACTATATCTGAATGTGGCACGCCTACCTGGCGGGCAAGCCCCTAGTTGGTCAAGAGTCAGCAGTCGTATGTTTGAGATCTTTGAGAACGATCTCACCTTTGATAAATCATACACATACAGCTGGACGTCCATGACTATGAATTGCTGTTCAAGTCTTGAATAAGGATGGTTGGTGATGTAGGCAGACGTAAGATTGACAAGGCAACCGCGCGCCACCTGCGCCACTCGATCGTCATGTGCTTCGAGATGAGATAGATAAGATAAGATCTTGGTTAGTAATCACTCAGCCCTAGCCGCTCATAAGCGCTCCCAACTTGCCCAGTCTCATCATCCTTACGACGAAGGTCTAGGTATCTTCATCATACTTGTGACGAAAGACACGTCATCAGTCTCGCAATAGAGACATCTTTGTCGTTCTTACGAGGGAAATGATGTAAAACCCTCATCACACTGATAATGATGATGATATAGTCTCCCTTTCATCGGACCGATGAGGAAAACTATCCAGCTTTCGTCACGCTGACGACGATATGATCTAGCTGGCTTCTCTCCTCAAATGCTGATGCGATAGGTTTCCCTTATCAGTGGTTACCGTTGAGCTGCTCCATTTATTTTTCACCCGCATGCCGGCCACGCCGTCCTCAGCTTTCTCGCTTACAGCCCCCAGCCGCTAAACGCGGCTAATTTCGAGACGTTTCACTATTTAACTAAAGCCCAGCAATAGTCAAGT